>Ga0105106_10000774_pt1 | contig 22712 bp, 16 predicted proteins | sample PPLLaktember2015_5_FD_79109 | JGI IMG/M metagenome (GOLD analysis project Ga0105106, IMG submission 79109) | Freshwater sediment microbial communities from Prairie Pothole Lake near Jamestown, North Dakota, USA - PPLs Lake P8 Core (1) Depth... | ecosystem: Environmental > Aquatic > Freshwater >...
ACAAGCCAGAACCAATTCCCTGAGCCCGCGTCGACCGGTAATATCATTCCACGGTATACAAGCGTAAAGATGCTCAGGAAGATAAAACCTATAACAAGCCTGAGAATATTAACGACAACCGATCCTATCTTTTTGCTGGCTGATTCAAACGATAACGATGTCACAGTCCAGAAGCATGCAGTTAAAAGGGCTGCAAACTCACCTAAATGATTTCCAAAAAAGCTCATAATAAAAGGCTGGAAAAAGAGGCTATAGCAAAAAAAGTTCTGTTAACCGCATCTGTTTTCTATTCAGTTATTTCAAAGAGATACTCTCCTGAACCCGAATCGACAAGAACTTTATCACCCTTAATCAGGATATTCGTCAAACCAGGACTTGAAGAAAGCGCCATGCCATTCACGGATACCATGTCTGCGGATTTAACCGGCAGGCAGATTGTTGCTTTGGTGTTCGCAGGTATTCTGACATTCAGTAAAACCTTGCCGACCTTTCTTTCCCAGCCCGAGGCGATGGTGCCATAAGGGCTCTCAAAAGAAGCTTTCGAAAAACTGAGTTTCTTTGTCAGGCTGGGTTGTATCATTACTTCCTTATATCCCGGACTTGCATTTCCGATACCTGCCGATACCCTGTACATCCAGTCGCCTATAGCTCCATACGCATAATGGTTAAATGAGTTCATTCCAGGATCCTGGAATGTGCTGTCGGTTTTTTGACCGTCCCAGCGCTCCCAAATTGTTGTGGCTCCCATTTTAACTGGGTAAAGCCACGATGGATAGGTCTCCTGAAGCAGCAGATCATATGCAACATCATTATATCCGTTCTGTGTCAGGACATGACAAAGGAACGGAGTCCCAAGAAATCCGGTCGACAGATGATTTCTTCTGCTTTTTATGTCCTCGACAAGAAACCTTGCTGCATTAGGCCTCAGGTCCTCAGGAAGCAGATCAAACATCAGTGCCAGGACATAAGATGTCTGTGAGTTGGTCCCGACCCGTCCTGCTGGTGTGACATACTCCCTCACAAATACGTTTTTGATTTTATTATACAGTTCGGTATAAGTTCTTTCATCGTCTGTTTTGCCAAGTTCCCTGGCTGAACGGGCAAGCAGGTCAGCCGAATAGGCGAAAAATGCCGTGGCAATGAAATCATGTTCGGTGAATCCGTCAGGCTCGCTGTGGTTGTTGACTGGGGGGTGATAAAACAACCAGTCACCGTACTTGCTTCCGCCCTTCCAGATAAAGGAGTCTCCCGACTTAGCTCTGATATATTCAACCCATGCCTTCATGCTGGGATACTGGTTTTCAAGGAATTCCCTGTCGCCATAGACCTGGAACATGGTCCATGGAGCAATTACTGCAACATCGCCCCATCCGGCAGAAGGGGCAGCGGTTTTCGCATCCTGCCTGTTCAGAACATCAGGGATTACATCGGGAACTGCACCGTCGGCCTTCTGATCGAGAGCAACATCCTTGAGCCATTTGGTAAAAAATGCAGCTACATCGAAATTATATGCAGCCGTGCGGCTGAATGCCTGTGCATCGCCGGTCCATCCGAGACGTTCATCCCTCTGGGGACAGTCGGTTGGAACATCCACGAAATTACCTTTCTGTCCCCATTGGATATTATGCTGGAGCTGATTAAGGAGAGGGTTTGAGCTTTCATACGTCCCGGTAACAGGCATATCGGAATGTACTACAACACCGGTGAGATTGTCAGTCGTCAGTTCGCCGGGAAAGCCTGTTATTTCGAGAAAGCGGAATCCCATAAATGTAAACCTTGGCTCGAATATCTCTTCCCCTGTTCCTGCAAGGGTGTAATTAAGCTCACATTTTGCAGCGCGAAGGTTTACCGTATAGAATTCCCCGAATTTATCGAGGACCTCTGCATGACGGATTTTAATTGCAGTTCCTTTGGGCCCCGTTACCTTAAGTCTTACCCAACCGACCATATTCTGTCCCATATCGGCAAGTAGCGCTCCCTTTGGAGAACGGAAAACTTTCACAGGTTTTATCTCCTCGATCTTCTTAATGGCTGCTCCCTCGGAGGCAATAATATTATTATTGTAAAGGCCGGTTCTGACGGATTTCCACTTCGCATCATCATATCCCGGAAGATTCCATCCGGTAAGTTTTCTGGTCGCATCGTAGGTCTCACCGTTATAAATATCGTTCATCCTGATTGCCCCATCATTGTTGCTTTTCCAGGAGTCATCCGTTAAAATGAGCGATTCGGATCCATCAGTGAAAGTAATCTTCATCTGCATCAGAAGTCCAAGCCTCTTGCCATAAATGGCCCAGTTATTGCCCCATGCAAGAGTACCGCGGTACCAGCCGTCGCCAAGTACGGCACCAACGGCATTTTTACCCCTGACAACCTGGCCTGTAACATCATAAACCTGATATTGAATTCTTTTTCCGTATGATGTCCATCCCGGGGTCAGCACCTGGTCACCGACCTTCTTTCCATTAAGGTGAAGCTCATATAGGCCATGGGAAGTCACATATAATACTGCTTTTAAAATGTTCTTTTCAACTGTGAATTCCTTCCTGAAATGAGGTGAAGGGGAGTACCGATTGGTATCGCCTTCCATTTCGATCCATTTCGCTTTCCAGTTCCCGGGCGACATCAAACCGGTTTCCCAGAATGCAGTTTCGCTCCATTTTGATGCCCGCCCCTTATTGTCCCAGACCCTGACCTGCCACCAGTATCTCTGACCAGGCCGGAGCTCCTTTCCGTTGTATTTTACCAGGACTGACTGGTCAGATACTATTTTGCCTGACTGCCAGACAATTGCCGAAGAGGGAAAACGCGGATCGGTAGCCACCCTTATTGAATAGGCACTCTGCATAATACCGGTGCCGGAGCCTTTGATCTTCCAAGACATTCGGGGCTGCGGAACATCGGTTCCGACAGGGTTCTTCCTGTGCCCGCATGTCAGGTCATAAGTTGACAGATCTTGTGAAAATAAGAACGCCGGAATAATCAGAAGGCAAAGGATCAGTTTCAATGATTTCATAATATGTGATTTAGGTTTTAAGAATCGAGATTTGAAATTTATCTATTTTTATCGGATTAAGGAATGGTAAAATCACTATTTTTATACTCTTTATTTTTTTTACAATAAAACAATCTTACAATAAATGGATCCAATTGCGGGTATACTCTTAATAGCGCTGGGCAGTATAGGGGCCGCAAGCTTTTATGTTCCCCTGAAAAAAGTAAAGGGATGGGCCTGGGAATCGTACTGGATTGTTCAGGGTGTAGCTGCATGGCTTATTGCTCCCTGGTTGTTTGCCCTTGTTTTCGTTCCCCAGGGTGAGCTCTTCCCGATACTTAAGGAATCACCTTCCTCAGCCAAACTGATGGCAATGTTTTTCGGAGTGCTGTGGGGTTTCGGGGGGCTGACCTTCGGGCTGAGCATGCGTTACCTTGGAGTTGCTCTCGGGCAGAGCATAGCCCTCGGATTATGCGCTGCATTCGGAACAATAATTCCTGCCGTTGTTGCCGGACAGGATCTTTTTTCCTCAAGGGCAGGTATCCTTACAGTGACCGGAGTGGCGATAACCGTTGCAGGAATTGCTATTATAGGTTATGCCGGCGCTCTTAAAAGCAGGGAAATGACCGAAGAGCAGAAGAGGGCATCAGTAAAGGAATTCGCCCTGAAGAAAGGTATCCTTATTGCAATATTTGCAGGGATAATGAGCGCTTGTTTCAATTTCGGATTTGAAGCAGGAAAACCAATTGAAGACGTTGCTCTGGCCCATGGTACAAACCCGTTGTTTCAGAAAAATCCGACACTTATTTTTATTCTTTTCGGCGGATTTCTGACAAATCTTATCTATTGCGGATATCTGAACATCAAAAACAAAACCTATACTGATTACTTTTCCACATCAGGCGGAGTGCTTCTGAATAATCTTGCTTTCACTTTTCTGGCCGGATTCCTCTGGTTCCTGCAGTTCCATTTCTTCGGAATGGGATCAAGCAAGCTGCCGGAGGGAATGGCCGTTTTCGGATGGAGCATACTGATGGCACTTAACATCGCAATAAGCAATATTTGGGGAATCGTTCTGAACGAATGGAAAGGAGTCAACAGGAAAACGATTGTGTTTCTGGTGATTGGCATTGTTGTTCTTATACTTTCAGCTTTTGTTGTAAAATTAGGTTAATCCATGGATCATGAAAAGATTTGGTTTCAAGATGAAACTTATTCCTGGATTCAGGGATGAATACAGGAAGAGGCATGGCGAAATATGGCCCGAACTTGTCAAAATGCTTAAGGATCAGGGCATAGGAAACTATTCAATCTTCTATGATGAAGAGACTAATATCCTGTTTGCATATCAGGAACAGTCTGGTGAGAGCTCCTCACAGGACCTTGGCACTGAGGAAATTGTAAAGAAATGGTGGAAATACATGGCTGATATTATGGAGACGAATGCCGACAATTCGCCGGTTACGGTCCCTCTGGAACAGGTATTTTTCCTTGAATGAATATCTGGAAAAAACTGAAAAACAGGAAATAGAGAAATAAAGAAATAAATCGTTAATAATTCATAAAATGGATAAAGAGATCATCAAGAAGTCATATCAGCTTGCGAGGGAGCAGTATGCGGAACTCGGAGTTGACACGGAAAAGGTCCTTCAGCAGATGGACGATCTGGTAATCAGCCTTCATTGTTGGCAAACCGACGATGTTGGAGGCTTTGAAAAAGAAGGCGCTGAACTTGGCGGAGGAGGAATCCAGGCAACCGGGAACTATCCGGGAAAAGCAAAAACAATCACCCAGATGCGCGACGATCTCGATAAGGTAATGTCTCTGCTCCCTGGAAAGCAAAGGCTGAGCCTTCATGCCATCTATGGCGAATTTGGCGGAAAACTTGTCGACCGCGATAAGATTGAGGTGAAACACTTTCAGGGATGGATCGACTGGGCAAAAAAAAGAAAAATCGGCCTTGACTTCAATTGCACCTGCTTTTCTCATCCTCTTGCAGACGATGGATTTACCCTTTCAAGCAAGAACCCCAGGATCCGGAAATTCTGGGTCGAGCACAACAAGCGATGCCGTAATATCGCAGCTGAAATGGGAAAACAGCTCGGAACACCATCGGTCCATAATATATGGATCCCCGACGGATCGAAGGATACACCGGTTGACAGGATGGGGTTGCGCAAGCTCCTTAAAAAATCGCTTGATGAGATATTCACAATAAAATACCCGAAGAAATACCTGAAGGATTCAATTGAAAGCAAGTTGTTCGGAATAGGTTCAGAATCGATGGTGGTCGGATCGCATGATTTCTACATGGGATATGCGGTTCAGAACAATACCATGATCACTCTCGACAATGGACATTTTCACCCCACCGAACAGGTGGGAGACAAAATATCATCCATTCTTCTTTATATTGACGAGATACTTCTGCACCTTACAAGGGGCGTCAGATGGGACAGCGACCATGTTGTGACGTTCAATGATGAGTTGCTGATGATCGCGCAGGAGATAGTAAGGGCAAAGGTCCTTGGCAGGGTAAATATCGGCCTCGATTTCTTTGATGCCAGCCTTAACAGGATCGGCGCTTATGTGATCGGAACCAGATCAGCCCAGATGGCCTTCATGTATGCAATGCTTGAACCTTACCAGACCCTTCTGAAATTTGAGGAGCAGGGGAAAACCTTTGAAAGGCTGTCATGGCTCGAACTCATGAAAACCAAGCCGTTCGGAGCCGTCTGGGATTACTATTGCCTGAAAAGCAAGGTCGCGGCAGGACAGGATTATATTGAGGAAATAGTAAAATATGAAACTGAGGTATTGGCAAAAAGATAGAAATCACAATAATTCTGTTTGATCCAAAAGCATAACCGGGGGATTATGAAGGAGAAAGTTATAGGCATATTTGACGTTGGAAAAACCAACAAGAAACTGCTGTTGTTTGATTATGCTTTCAAGGTTGTTCTTGAGCAGGAGATAAGGATTCCGGAGAAACTCGATGATGACGGATTTGAATGCGACAATATTGAGCTTATCGAGACATGGATCAGGGAATCCATTACAAAACTTGTACATTCGGATAAATATGACCTTACAGCCCTGAATTTTGCCACCTATGGCGCCACAATAATCTATCTTGATGAAAAGGGCCAGAGAATAGGGCCGGCCTATAATTACCTTAAACCCATCGATGAAAGAATTCCTGAAAGACTCTACAGGAGATATGGCGGTCAGGATGAATTCTGCAGGAGAACTGCTTCTCCTGCTCTGGGCATGCTTAATTCGGGAATTCAGATTCTCTGGCTTAAATCCGAAAAGCCTGAAATGTTTTCAAGGGTGAGGTATATTTTACATCTGCCACAATACCTCTCTTATCTGATAACAGGAAAAATCTGTTCGGAGCACACCTCAATAGGCTGCCATACAGGGCTGTGGGATTTTGACAATATGAAATACCACGCATGGGTTTCCGACCATGGGCTCAATCTCCCGGAACCCATCCCGGTCAATACTTTCACTCAGGTTGAAATTGACAGTAAAAAAATCAACGTTGGGATAGGAATTCATGACAGCTCTTCGTCGCTCGCACCCTATTTTACGGGAAACAGAGGGAAATTCCTCCTTATCTCCACCGGAACCTGGTGCATTAGCATGAATCCGTTCAACAACGAAAAGCTGTCAGTCGAACAACTCGACAACGACTGTCTTTGCTATATGAGCATTGCAAGACAGCCTGTAAAATCATCCAGGCTTTTCCTCGGGAACATGCATGATAACGGAGTAAAAATGCTGAATGAGCATTTCAGGACCACCGACAGCTTTTACAGGAATGTAAAGTTCGATCAGGATCTGCTTAACATGCTGAAAACCAGGTATACCGGCGACAAGAGGGCATTTTTCATCAGCGGCCCGGGATCGAGGGAATTCAGGGAGAGGATTGACCTGTTTGATTTCAAATCATTTGACGAGGGCTATCATCAGCTGATGAGTGAACTGAGCGAACTGGTTCATGAAGCGATAAGGCTTATACTTCCTGACAATGATGATACTGAGAATCTGTATATAACAGGAGGATTTGCAAGGAACAAAATTTTCCTGAAGTTGCTTGCCAAAGCCTTTCCTTCAAAAAAGGTATATACATTGGTAATTAACAACGCTACTGCACTTGGTGCAGCCCTTGTTATCCACGAATCCCTCAGCGATAAACTGCCTGAACCAAATCTGGGACTGACAGAATACATTGCCTAGATCTGCAGACAGAACTTTTTAGTGTCACACAGACACTTTTAACACTCCCGTTACGTTAAAATAAGCTACAACCCATTAGAGATGAAAACAACAAGAGTCATAATTGTCCTGACGCTTCTTATAAGTCTTAATGCAACATTAAGTGCACAGAAGAAGGAATCTGACAGGAAGATAAAAAGCATTATAGTATACCAGGAAAAGTACGATATGCTTGTAAGCCGCAAGTACAAGGACACTGAGCAGTATTTTGATTCCCGCGGAAACCTGATTGAGGACATAACCTACAAGCAGGGCAAGGTGACCAAACATTTCAAGTACCAGTACGATCAGGATGACAATAAGATAAAGGAAGAAGAATTTGACCCGTCGGGACGGCTGATTGAAACCTCGGAATACAAATATACCGACGGGATGAGGACCGAAAAATATGTATATGATGCCAATAAAAAACTGAAGTCGAAGAAGACATATCAGTACACAACTTATTAATCAGCATGAACCCTGAGATTCTAAATATTCTGGATTCCTTCAACAGTGTCAGGCTAGAGGAGATGGACAAGGCCAGGCTAATGGACAGGATCGACACAAAGTATCTTCTTCCTGCGAACAGGGTCCCTGATCTGTTGAATCTGATGAAGGGAAGGTACAGGGTCCTTGAGGTAGGCAAACAAAGGGTATCATCCTACTCAACAGTATATTATGATACAGCCGGCTTTACCTTTTTCAACCAGCATGTTACAGGAAGAACGGGAAGGTTTAAAGTTAGGGTCAGAACCTATAACTCCACCGGAAATACATTTCTTGAAATAAAAAAGAAAACAAAAAAAGGCAGGACCGTCAAATGGAGAATTGAGAATTCACCTGCGGGACACTTTTTTGATGAAACGGCGAAGGAATTCATTAAAACACGTGCAGCATTCGATCCAGGATCACTAGGGCAGGTTCTTGAAAACAACTTTAAAAGGATAACCTTCACGGGTTTTGATACACCTGAAAGGATTACGCTGGATCTTGACCTGACCTTCAGGACGCCGGAAGGAGTAATTGCTGAATTGCCAATGATTGCAATACTTGAGCTTAAAAGCCAGGGAGTTGCCGCCCGTTCTCCGTTTTCAGTACTTATCAGGCAGTTTTCCGTTTATCCTACATCATTCAGCAAATATTGCACAGGGTGTGCAATCCTTTATAATTTGCCACGTAAAGGCATTCTTAAGCCAAAAATTCTTTTATTAAACAGGATCGAAAATGAATACAATGGATCTCTTAGTGCCTGAAGCTGTCAATATCGCCGGAATCAGGCTGATTGATATTCCGGGATTTCTCGAATTTGTCCTGAGGTTTATCCTTAACATGTCAGTGATAATGATACTGGTCAGATGGCTCTATTACTCAAAGACCAAACGCAAGGATTACCTTTTCACATATATCCTCATCTCCAGCATCGTTTTCCTGCTCTGCTTCCTCCTTGAGAGTGTCAAGCTCCAAATAGGATTTGCCCTTGGAATGTTTGCAATTTTCGGGATAATACGCTACCGAACCGATGCGATTCCAATCAAGGAAATGACATACCTCTTTCTGATTATAGGGGTTTCGGTCATCAACGCACTTACCAATACTGAAACCAGCCTTATTGACCTCCTGTTCTCTAACTTTGTAATTATTTTCATAACCTACGGACTTGAAAAACTCTGGCTGATAAAGCATGAATCATCAAAACTTATTATTTACGAAAAGATTAATCTTATCAAGGAGGAGCGCTATGATGAGCTGATCAGTGATCTCCAGGAAAGGACAGGCATCAGGAAGATCAACAGGGTTGATATAGGTAAAATAAATTTTCTTCGGGACATATGCGAGCTTACAATTTACTATTATTCAGATAAAATAGGCCAATTCAATACTTCAGTTAAAAATACGAATGATGACGATGATGAGGATTAAGAAGAATCTGCTGCTGTTTCTGCTGATCTGCACAGCCCCGGTAATTTTCTCACAGGAAAAGGATTTTGGCATATGGGCCGGTATCTCTGCCGTAAAGGAACTTATCAAGAACCTTGATTTGAATTTCGATATCAATCTGAGGACCTATCATAATGTGTCGGAAATTGAAGAAGCATTTTTTGATATCGGACTGAATTACAAATTCAATAAATACCTTTCAACGGCTTTGTCGTACAGATACACTCAGTTCAGGGAAGATGATGAGTTATATCATCCAAGGCACAAATGGTTTGCAGATGTAAAGGGAAAGCTGCCTCTCGGAGATCTTGACATCTCCGCCAGGTTCAGGTTTCAGCAGCGATACAAAACGTACTTCGAGGATGAAAATGACAAAGAGTCGAAGGAAGTTGGCCGCCTCAGGCTTAAAGCCATCTATGACATCCCTTCCTTCCCCGTGAATCCATATATCTCCGCAGAGCTGTTTTTTCCAATGTTTTCAGTTTCTGAACGAACAGTTGAGAAGGAGAGGTTCATGGCTGGTTTTGAGTATAATATTTCAAAGAAGAATTCAATTGAAATGGAATATATGTTCCAGCGGGATTTCTTTCCGAAGCTGTCGGACATGAATATTATCTCTGTCAATTACAACATTAAATTCTAAAAGCCTGGCATTAATTGAAAATGACGTTCTGATTTTATATTTTTAGTCAGTTTAATTTTCGAAAGTGATTATAAATATGAAACTGAAACAATTTTTTCCCGTTATTCTGATTGCATCCTGTTTTCACACAACAGTATCTTACAGTCAGATGCAGCCTGAAAGGCAATGGCCTGGATACCGCGGATACATGGCGTCGGGTGTGCTCGACAAGGCAAATCTTCCCGGAACATTTGATTTTGAGAAGCAGGAAAATATAAAATGGAAAATTGAAATTCCGGGCATGGGCATTTCCAGCCCGGTTGTATGGGGTGACAGATTATTTATTACAACTGCTGTCAGCGAAGGAGACATTGCGGGTTTCAAGCCCGGTCTATATGGCGATGTCGCCCCGGTTAATGATGCATCGGTCCATGAATGGAAAGTCTATTGCATCGATAAATCAACCGGCAGGATTATCTGGGAAAGAACTTCATATAAAGGGGTTCCTAAAATTAAACGGCATCCAAAATCGACTCATGCAAATTCGACTGCGGCAACCGACGGCAGGCATGTTGTGGCATTTTTCGGATCCGAAGGCCTCTACTGCTATGATATCGATGGCAGGCTTTTGTGGCAGAAAGATTTCGGTGTATTGAAATCAGTGTTTTTCACAATGCATAATGCAGAATGGGAATTTGCGAGTTCTCCCGTCATATATGACGGAGCCGTTATAATACAATGTGATGTCCTTGAGAACTCATTTTTAGCTGCTTATGATGTCAATACCGGGAAAGAACTCTGGAAATCGGAAAGGGATGAATATCCTGGATGGTGCACACCCACCATTTATTCAAATGCAGGAAGAACTTATATCGCGGTCAACGGATTTAAGCACATTGGAGGATACGACTTTAAAACAGGAAAAGAGGTTTGGAGAATGTCGGGTGGGGGAGATATTCCGATCCCGACACCTATAACCGGGAAGAATCTAATCTTTTTCAACAGTGCTCATGGAAAGGCCTCACCGATAATTGCCGTAAGGACAACCGCAACTGGCAACATCACCCTGAAAGAGAATGAAACCTCAAATTCCGGGGTTCAGTGGAGCCAGCCGCGGGGAGGTTCCTACATGCATTCAATGCTGCTTTACAGGGATCTCCTTTACAATGTCAACTGGAACGGATCAATAAACTGCATCGATCCGAAAACTGGGAAAGAGGTTTATAATGCAAAGCTCGGATCTGCAAGAAGCTTCATAGCATCACCGGTTGCATCCGATGGCAGGATCTATATTGTTGACGAAGAGGGAACTGTTTACATAATAAGCGACGGACCTGCCTTCAGGTTGCTTGCCGAGATACCGATGAACGATATCTGTATGACCGCGCCGGCAATTACTGACGGGATGATCTATTTCAGGACCCAGCACCACCTGATTGCAGTCGGGAAATAAACAGGTCTATTCTTTTCTGATCCTGGTTATCAGTGTATCGTTATTTACCGATCTTACCGAAACAGCCAGGGCAATAATACCGGTTAAGAGTATCAGAATTATCATCACAGCCAGCGTACCCCACGGGAGATCAGAATTATTCATTATCGATGGCCTTGTTGCAACAAGTGCTGAGATCAGACCGGTAAAGAGTCCTGACAGCAGGATCCTTGCATGTTCGCCAAAAATAATTTTGCGGATGCTTCTTACTGAGAACCCCTGCGCAAGCATCAATCCGAAATCCCTTCGCCTTTGGTTGAAATTCCTTATGAGTATCAGGCCCAGTCCGGCCACACCGAGGATCATTCCTATACCTCCAAGAATTGTAAAAACCGATAAATATGTGTTGGTGACGACAAAAAATGAGGCAAGCCTTTCCCGAGCTGGTTCAAAGTGAACTCCATATTCCGATAAGCGTTGCGAAAGAGTGTTTTTGTAGAGATCTGCCAATGCCGGATCTCCGTCTGCCAGAAAGACCTGACTGCCAGGGATTGAAGGCCAGTATCTGCTGAAATTTTCGCCGCTGATAATTACAAAGCCCTGGAATACAGATGATTTCAACCCGGCAGAAATAACAACATTTAGAACCTGTCCGTTTTCAGTACGTATTTTCAGCGTATCTCCCGGTTTTATCATCAGGCCGTATTGCAGTACTGTCTGGTCGGCAATCCCGTAAATTGTTCCATTAGAAGAGGGATAAGCAAGCGTCTTCCAGGGGTTTGGATCAACAATTCCCTTCATTGTAACTGCAAATGAAAATGATCCCCTGCTGATGAATTCCTCAGGATCAATTCCAAGGAGAGGAGGTGATGCGATATGATTGAGATTCAGGCAACTTGCGTCGTTACCCGGGGTTTTGCGTCCCTGTACAACCGAAAGCCCCTTGAGCTCAGGCTCATCAAGCCCGTATTCCCTTCTGCCTGCCTCGCTTGTAAGGGAACCCCTTACCGGGACTGACGATTCTCCCCAGAGAAAAAATCCACCGGTACCACCGGAAGGCTTCAGCATGTTGTCGCTGATATTCATTCTGTTAACACCAGTGATTATAACAGCGAATAGTCCCGCTGCAAGAAATAGCACCGGTGCAATGGCCTGTGAAGGATTAAATGAGTAATAGGATGCCGAAACCTGATTACTGCTCCTGAAACTGTAAATCCCTGTTTTCTGTTTTCCAAGGAAGTACTGACGGATCAGCAATATCGAGGTGGCAAAAACCATAACACCGGCGGAATATGAGAGTAGTGTTGAATATTCAGTAAGGAAGAATGACAAAGCCGTCAGAATAATGGTTACGGCCAGAAAAACGACTGACAACAGCAGGTTCTTCCCGGCTGAAGGTTTCACGGTTTTTCCGGTCTCCGCCCTGCTGAGGTGTTTCAGGAAACGTGCAGATCTGATTTTAAGGATAATCAGAATGATTACAGTTGTAACTGCAAATCCAATGAGCATTGACAATGGATCGAAGGAGGAGATCAGGGTGTTTGTCTGTACTGCACCAAGCCATACGGAGTTCAGGGCCTTGATTATTATTATATTAAATAATCCGCCTGCAAAAGCGCCCAGCAGAGCACCTGCAACTGCAGTCAGACCCGACTCAAGAAACAGCATTTTTTCAATCTTTCGGTTTACAAATCCTATCGAATAAAGGGTCATGACCTGATCCTTTTTCGATTCATAGAAGGTGGATACAACGAGGATCAGGAGGATAAAAGCCGATAATATCAGAAAAAATCCAAGGCCGAGGAACAGTGTGCTGAAATCGACGCTTTTATTTGCTGCCAGAACTGATTCTTTGGGAAGATCCGAAACTGTGAACCCCGATTTAAATGGATCGATGGCACCTTTTAATTTCTCCCTGAGTTCATTTTCGGTTATGTCCTCCTTAAACCTGATTGAAGTGGCAGGACCAAAATTTCCGGCCCATAGCTCTTTACCCCTTGCGTAGTTTATGAAAGCTTTAGGTGTTCCGCCGTATTTGTTCCAGTAATCCTCATCCTTCTTTCTGATAAGATCCATATCGATCTCCACACCAGCATCCCAGTCGGTGCAGGATTCACTTCCGGCGATCCCGGGGAATTCAGGCATAAGCAATGAGTCGGCCCAGATGTGATCCATCTTCACAACCATGCTGACAATGAAATCGAGCTTTTCCTCGGTGAGACGGTTCTGCGGATCTGGCGAGAACCAGGTAACCTGCAGGGTATCACCTTGTTTTGCATCAAGATCATCGGCCAGCCATTCATTAATTACAATCCCGTTATCTTCAGGGATTCCCTTATACAAAGATCCATCGAGGGCTGAAATAAATGAATAAGGGGTGGATTTATCATCTTTTGAAATGCTGTTTGCAAGGTAGGTTATGACAGGAAAAGAAGCGACCGGAAGCTTGGTTATTTCTTCAACCTGAGACTGATCAATGAAGATCCTGTCGGACACCAGCTCATATCCGCCTGTTGAAGGGATAAGCCTCAGTGAAAGCCCTGTATCTTCCGGCTTCATGACTTTTACCAGCGCGGTATTTACCTGTTCAGTGGAAACCGACTGGCTGCGTTCAAAGAGAAGTCTGTTGATACGCGGAATTTTTCCGTTGGCGTCGGTAAGATCAGAACGGTTTATGAAAATGTTAAGCGGAGTCAGCTGGCTGATCCCAAGTGAAAAATTACCTGAATTTTCTGCCCCGAGAATCCTGCCTGTCCTGAAAACCACTGATGGATTTGATCCTTTGCCCGGAGAAAACGGGGCATCAGCCGGGATATCGGTGATGGAACTGAACCGAATGATCAGATCATCCCCTTCCTTCAGGCCGATGTAATCTGCCAGACGATCATTAACTGCCACTGAACCCTTATCTATGGTTATCTGCCCGTTATTGTGAAAGGGAAAAAAATTATCGTCCAACGCATAAATTTTTACCTGCGGCGCATATTGCTGCGTGACAAAATTCTGGCAGTAGCCGTCGAGTTCAAGGAGGCCTGTACAATTCAATCCCGTTTCAGACAACAGCCGGACGGAAAGGGAGGGATCAAAATAGCGGATGCCCGAGCTTATCATGATCCCGGTATTTCCAAGCTTTTCAAAGGATGTTTGCTTAAGGCTTTCCCTTACGGATTTACCTGTCATCAAAGATCCGGTAATAACAGCCGTTAGAAGGATTATTATGACGATCTGGTAAATTGCTCCCTTGAGGTTATGGGAAATCGAGCGCCTGACAATATGGAAAAGACTCAGTTCCATCGGATCTTTCAGGTTTTATTCCCGGTGATCAGTTTACCTTCCGAAAGAGTATACTGGGTTCTCATCTTGTCGGCAAGCTCCTGAGAATGGGTGGCAAGTATAAGTGTAATTCCATGGGTGTTGTTCATCCTTATCAGAAGATCTCCGAGGTTCTCTGCATTCTTCCTGTCGAGAGATCCGGTCGGTTCATCTGCCAGCAGAATCGAAGGTTTGTTGACCAGAGCCCTTACGAGAGTTGCCCTCTGGGCCTCACCTCCCGAAATCTGGTACGGATATTTATCCGCTATTCCCAGGATCCCGGTCTCCTCCATCATTTTAGCCGATTCATCGGCCTTCTGCCTGTATTCGGTTTCGGTTGTTTTTGATGCAAGCAGCGGAAGTAGGATGTTTTCCCTGACAGTCAGATAGGGAAGAAGGAGGTGATCCTGGAACACAAATCCGATATTCCTGTTCCTGTAAAGCGCCGACTCTTCCTGATCGTATTCAAGCACCTTTTCACCCCTGAAAGTGATTTCACCGCTGTCGGGCCTGTCGAGTAATCCTATAATGTTCAGCAGGGTTGTCTTTCCTGAACCTGAAGGACCGGATATTGAAACTGAATCGCCGTCATTTACTGTTAAGTCAAGCTCGCTCAGGACAATTCCCCTCTGATGAAAGGATTTTGAAATCTTATTTACACGGAGCATTATTGATTGTTTTATCGTAAACTTCAGAAAGTCCCTCAGACATCCTGACGAGCGAAAGTTCCTGATTTACCATTCTTTTGCCTTTTTCTCCAAGGGTGGAAATCAATTCTTTATTTTTCAGAATCTTATTAAGTTCTGAAACGAGCTCTTCCACTGTGTCCGGTGAATAAATAATGCCGCCTCCGGTTCTTTCAACGATTTCCGGAAATGCACCTGTGGCAGGCTGTACTACCGGAATGCCGGCTGCATTAGCCTCAAGGAGGTATAATCCATATCCGTCGTACTTGCGGACAGGAACGCTTATGACATCTACATCATTGAAGAATTCCATTTTCTTTTCGCCCTGGAACTCCGGATATATCTTTACTGATTTCTCAAGCTTGTTTTCCCTTATTTTTTTTATCTGCGCCGAAATAAAAGATTTGTCCGTGCCAGTAAAACCGCCGCAAACCCTAAGCATCAGACCTGGGATAAGATCCTGTTTTTTCATCTCAATGAAAGCATCCACAATCTTGTCAAATCCATTGTAGTTGTTGATTCGGCTGAAATATCCAATGGATGAAGGTTCCCTTTCCGGTCTTGAAGCAATTTCCATTTCGGGATCGAATCCGAGCGGTACAACCATGACATTATCGCACTTCAGTTTTGTTTTCTTCCTGAAAAGTTCCTTATAATAGTTACTTGGGGTCACAAAAATATCAACATAACCTGCTTCCCTGGCTATCATTTCCCAGGCTCTCGAGCGAAAGGGTTCAGCCATGTCGTCGATCCAGTCATCTTCGTTCAGGAGGGAACAGACAACCTTAACATCCATTCTTTTCTTGAGCTGCCTGGCGATACCGAGAATCAGGGCATTCGACAGATGAATGATGTCAGGCTTTCCGTCCTTCATAAGGTATTTCACAAGCCTGTCAACTTCTGCCTTCCTGAATGCATTGTCTCCCTCGATCATGCTGATTGTAAGCTCTTCATAACCCTCGGTGCTTGTCGTTCCAGCCTGTTTTGCTGCCAGCTTGAGAAAAAGCCCCGAATCGAGGAATTTATCAAAGAAGGCCGGCATGTTCCGAAGGAACCCGACTTTTTCCCTCAGAAACATTGATATGGCACCGAAAAACACATTTTTATCAAAACCACTCTCCTTAAGCGTTGTTTTGTCGGGAGGAAGATAGAGGGGTATTGCGGTTGCCTTAATACCCGGGACTTTCCGGATAGCCCTGACGTAGAGCATGTCGCGGTAACAGTTGCCGCAATAAAATGAACCTCCCGATCCGGTAATCAGATATACTATTTTCATAAATTATTTATTTCCGAATGCCAGTAACCTGCCGTCTTCGGTCAGGAAATAAAACCTGTCCTTAGTTACTGCAGGAGAGCTGCCAATAGGAGCTCCTGTGTTGAAGCTCCAGAGTTTCTTTCCGTCCCTGATATCCAGAATGTAAATATACCCGTCGAAGCTCCCGAAGATCACTTTTGTTGGTGTTATGACTGCTGAACCTGTTATCCTTCCGTTCGTCCTGAATTTCCAGTTCAGCTTCCCTGTGATTATATCGTAGGAATACAGATACTTGTCTTCATTACCGATAATGACGGAATTTTTTCCGATTGCCGGGATGGCAACCACCGATCCGGATGTTTCCGATGCCGGTATTTCCCAGGCAAGCTTACCGGTTAGCAGGTCGAGGCAGAAAAAATTGCCGTCATAATCCCCGAAGCAGGCTTTTCCGCCCGAAAGGGCCGGAGAAGAGGCAATGTAAGTACCAATCTGGATGGTGTCTTTTTCCTTTCCGGAATAGGAATCCACAACCCTTACGAAACCATCGCAGCCTCCGAAAATGATGTTGTTGTTCGAAATGGCCGGCGTCCCGTTTATGTAGTTTTGTGTCTCGAGTTTCCACTGAAGCCTGCCTGTAAAAGGATCAACGGAATGAAGGTAATAATCATAACTGCCTATAACAATCCCTGATCGCTTTCCCGTGGACCATGCATTTGCAGAACCTGCTATCTGGCTGTCTGTTTTATATTTCCAGACCGGTTTTCCGGTTGCCTTGCTTACTGCATGGAGAGTTCCGTCGTTGAAGCCGGTTATTACAAGGTCGCCGGAAACCAGTGGAGGGGCTTCCGCGGCAGAACCACCCTCGTATTGCCATCTTATCTTGCCGTCAGTGCCGGAAGCTATTACCGATCCTTTATCGTTCCCAAAAAAAATCATGCCTCCGCTTACAACGGGTGATGATTTCGTCCTGTTCGCTGTGGGAAGGCTCCATATCAGGGAAGGGGATGAGGGCAATTCGATATTTGTGTTCCCGGTAAGGTCGGGCCTGCCCCTGAATACCGGCCACTCCTGATCTGCAGTTTGTGTGTAACCGGTTCCGGCTGCTGCCAGCAAGACCATAATCATGTTCAAATATCTTCTCATTTACCTTTATTATTGTTCAAACAATACTTTTAAACTGTCCGAGTGCACCTGTGGGACAAATTTCAATGCATTTTTCAGCCACGGATCCGGGAATATCAACAAATTCCTCAGTAAGAGGTTCAGAGATGATTGAAATAAATCCCCTGTTAATGAAACATAGCGATGGTTCTTCATTGCTGTCTCCGGATACCATTACACAAAGTCCGCACTTAATACATTTTGCATTTTCAAAAATCAGGCCGGTTTTATGATTTATTTTTTTTGCAATGGGCGCATTGACGAATTTTCCCTTGGGATCCTTAATTTCAAATTTCTCCGCAAGGTCTCTCAGCTTGCAGTCAGCAGAAGCCCTGCAGTCACAGCGCATGCAGCTTTCAGCCTCAGATGAGGCTGCCGCATAATCAGAAATTTCCCTGTTTCTATTAATCTCTTCACCGCACTCCTTAAGCCATTCCTTCTGTTCATTGTCGGTCATCACTCCGATCCGCGATGTAAATCTTTTCCGCGCATCGGTATCAGAGTAAAACGGGGATATTTTATCCTTGTCCGCGACATTCAGGTTACGGCTTATAAAAATTCTTGTGTTCCTGATAGATACCGGAGTATCAATCTTCTTCCGCCGGCAGGCATTTTCGCAGAAACCCTTGCAGGTGATGCAATTAAGTTCGCCACCATTCATTTCAGACCTGATAAGCTCAGCAGCATCCTCATGTCTCCCGGCAATCAGCAGCCTGTTCATCAGGGGAATATTGTAACCCTTCGGGCAGACGATACGGCATTGTGCCTCACACTCTGCCCTGTGCTCTGAAAGAAGGAGGGAAACAGCTTTCTTCCTTATGCTTATAACCTCATCCCCCGAAGCATCAATGTCCATTCCATCCTGTGCAAGAGCCGAGCATGATGGGATAAAGCTGTTTTTTCGATTATCCTTCACCATGCATACCATGCATGAGGAATAAGGTTCCAACCCATCGCTGTGGCAAAGCGTCGGTATTTCAATCCCAGCCTTGCGGGCGGCTGACAGGATTGTCTGGTCCTTTGCTATTTCAATTTCAATATTATCTATCCTGATTTTCATCCTTTAAATTAACTAGTTCAACTGCATTTTCCGGGCAAACAATCCTGCAGTTGTCGCATTTTGTACACAAATCGAGGTTGATTTCATGCTTTTCATAGGGTCTGAAAGCTATCGCACTGACCGGACACTCCTGAAAGCATTTTGTGCATCCTGTGCACTTATCTGTAATCGTGTATTTTATCAGATCCCTGCATCTTTTTGCAGGACATTTTCCCCTTGCATGGGCTTCGTACTCTTCCCTGAAATATTTCAACCCGGTTATAACGGGATTGGGAGCCGTTTTACCGAGCCCGCACAGGCTGCCTTTCTGAACATCGTGGCAAAGCTTTTCGAGCTCATCAATTTCGCCTGACGAAGCTTCACCTTTTGTCAGTTTTGTGAGTATCTCGAGCAAATGTTTTGTACCAACACGGCAATAGGTGCATTTTCCGCACGACTGCTTGTGAGTGAACTCCAGGAAATACCTGGCCATATCGACCATGCAGTCGCTGTCGTCGAGGACAACCATGCCTCCTGAGCCCATCATGGCGCCCAAACCGGTAAGTTCCTCATAGTCGACAGGAGTATCAGCCAGGCTTTCGGGAATGCATCCGCCCGATGGTCCGCCGATCTGCACAGCCTTAAATGACCTGCCGCCGGCAACACCGCATCCTATCTTTTCGACGATATCCCTTATTGTGGTTCCCATCGGAACTTCAATGAGTCCCCCCTTAGCCACTTTGCCTGCAAGGGCAAAAACTTTCGTGCCTTTGCTTTTTTCTGTTCCTATTGAACTGAATGCAGCTGAGCCATTATTAATTACCCATGGGACCATTGCAAGGGTTTCAACATTGTTTACAAGGGTTGGTCTTCCCATATATCCTTTGACAGCAGGGTAGGGGGGCCTGAGGTGGGGAGTTCCCCTCTTTCCTTCAAGCGAAGCAATAAGGGCCGTCTCTTCTCCGCAGACAAAAGCGCCTGCACCTTCAAAGACTTCTATTTCAAATGAAAAATCCGAACCGAAAATATTCTCTCCCAGAATCCCTTTCTCCCTGCAGACATTGATAGCGGCTTTGACCCTGGAGACTGCAAGGGGATACTCAGCCCTTATATAGAAAATCCCCTTGTCGGCACCTGTAGCGTAACCGCCGATAAGCATTCCTTCAATTACCCGGAAGGGAAATGACTCCAGTATCATTCTGTCCATAAAAGCCCCTGGATCGCCTTCGTCGCCGTTGCACACGACATATTTTGGCTTTCCCCCGCTTTCTGCCGATATCTCCCATTTCTTGCCGGTCATGAATCCTGCCCCTCCGCGGCCCCTGAGCCCGCTCTCAAAGACTTCCCTCACCACTGCAGAGGGATCGGACGACTTAAGGCATTTCCTCAGGGCCTTGAATCCGTCAAGAAGTATATATTCGCTGTAGGAATCAGGGGTCATCATTCCTCCGTGCAAAGTGGCGATCCGCACCTGGGCTCTCTGAAAATCCCTGAGGGTGTGTTCTCTTTCTTCGCCGGGAATGTTTACAGGACTGTAAAGCATATCATCCGAAAGGAATGTATCGGCAAAATTGTTAAGTGTGAACCTGAACCTTTTATTCAGTGACCTTGGCTTAATGTGTTTAAGCAGTATCTCTTCCACCTGATCCCGACTTACATTTGTATACCTGGAACTTTCATCCCTGGATGAGACTATCTCAAGCAATGGTGTTTGATTGCAGACACCGACACATCCTACAGGCTTAACCTTTATGTTAAGATTATAGTAATCCTTTATGTCAAAAAGTTTTCCCAGGATATCCTTGCTTCCCCCGGCAACACAGCACGATCCAAGGCCGATCCTCACTTCGGCATCAAAATCTTCTTTTCCGTCATGTTCCTCAGGTTCCTTCTGGTTTGCATGAGAGGCAAGAAAGTCCGTTACAATCTCATTTACCTGGGTAGGCTTTACGTGGCCATAAGTCTTATGGTCGATCTGTACCACCGGTGCCAGGGTGCAGCAGCCAAGGCATGCAACTTCCTCGATTGAAAAAAGATTATCAGGGGAGCTGTTTCTTTCATCCGTGATCTTTAGATCTCTTTTAAAGGCTTCTGATATGAGCTGTGAACCTTTTACATGACAGGCAGTGCCCGCACATATCTTAATTGTGTGCTGTCCCGAAGGAATATGCCTGAATTGCGAATAAAAGGTCGAAACGCCGGAGATCTGTCCCGGAGTCACGTCAGTTATCCTGCAGATATGCCTGAGAGCTTCAGAGGGCAGGTAATTGAGTCTTTTCTGGACTTCCTGAAGGATTAGAATTACTTTATCCTTGCCTGTTCCTGTCTCCCTTACTGCAGCTTCAACCGCGGCATTTATCTTCTCAGTGGAAAAAGATCCGTTGTCGCAATTGCACGCTTCTGTATGTTTGTTTTCCTCTTTCAATTGGCTGAGATGCAAAAAATGTTGTTTCTACTCCTTACATAAATGTTCTTTTCCGAAAAAGCCGGGGTGCAGTCCGAAGGTTCACCCAATGGCGGTTCGGCAACGATTTCAAATTCTGGTCCCGCTTTTACGATATGCATCACCCCGCTGCGGTCGAGCAGGTAAACCTTTTCATCCGCAACAATCGGCGAAGCATAAAACTGATCCATGAAATAGTGAGTCCAGAGAGTGTCACCTGCAACGGCGTCATAACATGCAACATCTCCGTTTCCCGTCGCAACGAACAGGTAATCTTCGGTTGCAACCGGACTCGACACATCGGATGTAAACATGTTGTCCTGCCATACAATTGAGGGACCGGGTCCGGGCTTTATCGCGGCCAGCCGGGCATAGTCGGTAACGGCGTAGACCATTTTGCTGTTCAACGCCAGCGACGGTGCAACATCGCCGGTCAGAACCTCGATCGACCACAGCTCTTTTCCCGTAACGGCATTAAAGGCAGTAACTTCCGGATTTCCATTAATAATAACCTGTGCTTCACCATTGTAGGTTCCAATAACCGGAGATGCCCAGGATGCCCTTCCACGTCTTAATGTCTCCCATTTGAGTTCTCCCGAACTGGTATCGAAACCCATCATTGAAACTTTATCATTTGAGTCGAACTGTACTATCAGAGAGCCATCGTACATAATTACTGAACATGAATAGCCATAAACATTGGCAGGGGTTCCTATATTCTTTGCCCATTTCCTGTTGCCATCCATGTCGAGGCACACGAGGTTGCCGTTTGCGAAAATGGCGCAAACCGATTTGCCGTCAGTTGCGGCCGTTGATGCAGCTATTCCTGTTTCAAAGTCAGTTTCGGGAGGTGCCGCCGGTTCTCCGGGGATGCCTGAAGCCGAAACGCTCCATAAAATATCTCCTGTATTTTTGTTCAGGCAGTAGACTTCACAATCTGATCCTTCTGCACCGGTTATAAAAATCTTATCCTTCCATATGACAGGTGAGCTTTTTCCGTTTTTAGGAACTTTTGTCTTCCATTTGATGTTGGTTCCGTTCTCGCCGTTCCAATCCACAGGATATCCTTTTCCTCCGGCAATACCCCTGCCATCCTGTCCCCTGAAAAAGGGATAATTTGTGTCATCCGGCTTGAAATCATCTGCGGCTGACCTTCTGCCGGAATCTTCCTTTTTCTCTTTTTCCTTACTGGCTTTTGCCGTGTTTCTGCCCGAAAGATCCGGCAGGCTGCTCCTTAGCATAAATGACGATATGATTGCAGCAACTGTAAGCACAGCTACCGTTCCCGCAAGATATTTTGTATACCTTATTTTCCCCGAGACCTGGTCCTGACGTTCACCGGGTAATGACGGAATTGATTTCTCACTACCCGCAATCAGTCTCTGGCACAGAATGAATATTGCAGCCCCTGCAAGCAGGAGGTAGGAACCTGTTTCCACCTGGCGGCGGGATGAAAAATATGCCTTTCGTGACATCAGGTCGAGAGCCCGGACCTGTTCTGCCTTGACAGGGTTCTCAGGATCCTTGTCAAATTCCTCCTTTATCGAACTGATAGCCTGATTA
>Ga0105106_10000776_pt1 | contig 22645 bp, 22 predicted proteins | sample PPLLaktember2015_5_FD_79109 | JGI IMG/M metagenome (GOLD analysis project Ga0105106, IMG submission 79109) | Freshwater sediment microbial communities from Prairie Pothole Lake near Jamestown, North Dakota, USA - PPLs Lake P8 Core (1) Depth... | ecosystem: Environmental > Aquatic > Freshwater >...
GCACGCGCGCGAGCCCGGCGTCGTCGTCGATCAGATGCGCCCGCATGTCGGTCATCGTCTCACGCACGTGCACAGGCGGCGAGGATCTCCGCCCCGAACGCCTCCACGCGCCAGCGGCGAAAGCCATCGACGTGCGCGAGCGCATCGAGGCTCGCGCCCAGCACCTGGGGCGTGCAGCGCTCCGAGTAGGGATCCTGGACGCGGTCGCAGCCGGCGTGGCTCTGGACGATCTCGCTGCCGGCCAGGAGCGCCCGCAGGTTGGCGGCGACCGCCACCTGCCCTGGGTGCGGCCGGATGGCGTGGATACGCGCGTCGAAGGCGTTGACCGAGCCGAAGAGCGCCTCGGTCGACATCGCGGCGGCAATTTGCGCGGCGCCGAGCAGCAGGTGCGCTTCCTCGGTTGCCAGCACGCCGCGCGCCGTCATGTACTGTGTACCGTTGATGAGCGCCAGCCCCTCCTTCGGCGCGAGCGCGACCGGCCGCAGGCCGGCGCGCGCGAGCGCCTCGGCGCCCGGCACGTCGCCCGCCGTGCCTTCGCCGATGAGCACGAGCGCGAGGTGCGCGAGCGGCGCCAGGTCGCCGCTCGCGCCCACCGACCCGCGCGAGGGCACGCGCGGGTGCACGCCGGCGTTCAGCATCGCGATGAGGGCGTCCAGCGTCTCGAGGCGGATCCCGGAGAAGCCCTTGGCCAGCACGTTGGCGCGAAGCGCCATGAGCGCCCGCACGACGGGCACGGGCAGCGGTTCACCCACCCCGGCGGCGTGGCTCCGAATCAGGTTGAGCTGTAGACGGGCGAGCTGATCGTGCGGAATCGCCACGTCGGCCAGCGCGCCGAAACCCGTGTTCACCCCGTAGACGGCCGTGCCCGACGCCGCATGGCGTTCCACCACGTCGCGCGACGCTTGCACGCGCGCGCGGGCCGCGGCGGTGAGCGCCGCCGGCTCGCCGCCGATCGCGATGCGGCCGAGCGATTCCAGGGTCAGCGACGATCCGTCGAGTTCGATCATGAGCCTCCGGGTGCGGCGGGCGCCGCACAGGGTATCATTCTACCGACATGAATCTGTGTGTGCTGGGCGCCCAGTGGGGCGATGAAGGCAAGGGCAAGATTGTCGATCTGCTGACGCCGCGTTTCTCGATCGTCGCGCGCTACCAGGGCGGCCACAACGCGGGCCACACGGTCTACGTCGGCGGACAGAAGTTCGTCCTCCACCTGATCCCGTCGGGCATCCTCCACGAAGGCGTGACCTGCATCATCGGCAATGGCGTGGTCGTCGATCCCCACGCGCTCTTCGCCGAGATCGACACGATCGCGTCGCTCGGCATCGACATCACCGGACGCCTTCTCGTCAGCGACAAGGCCCACGTGATTCTGCCGTATCACCGCGAGCTCGACGTGCTGGCGGAGGCGCGACGCGGCGAGCAGAAGATCGGCACGACGTCGCGAGGCATCGGCCCGGCCTACGAGGACAAGATCGGCCGGCGTGGCGTGCGGGTCGGCGACCTCGCGGATCAATCGAACGACGGCGCGCTCGCCAGCGCCGTGCGCGAGAACGTCGCAGCGCGCAACCGGCTCGTGGCCGACAGCCATCTGAACTGGGAGAACGTCCTGGCGGACCTGCGCGAGAGCTGGCCCCGTCTACAGCCGCTTGTCTCCGACACGTCGCTGTATCTTCATCGATCGATGCGTGCCGGCCAGCGCGTGCTGTTCGAAGGCGCCCAGGGCACCCTGCTCGACATCGACCACGGCACCTATCCGTACGTGACGTCTTCGAACTCCACCGCTGGCGGCGCCGCGACCGGGCTGGGCGTCGGACCGAAAGCGATCGGCCGTGTGCTGGGGGTTGCGAAGGCCTACACGACCCGCGTCGGCGGCGGCCCGCTACCGACCGAATTGCACGGGGACATGGGCGAGCGCCTCCGCGAGAGCGGCCAGGAGTACGGCGCGTCCACCGGGCGGCCGCGCCGCTGCGGCTGGTTCGACGCGGTGGCCGTCCGCTACGCCGTGCGCGTCAACGGACTCGACGCGCTCGCCATCACCAAGCTCGACGTGCTCGACGGCCTGCCGGAAGTGGAAGTGTGCACGGCCTACCGGTGCGGGACGGAGATTCTGAGCGAGATGCCGTCCGACATCGTGCAACTCGCGGCCTGCGAGCCGGTGTACGAGACGATGCCCGGCTGGACCGAGCCCACGCGCGGGATCACGAAGTTTGCCGACCTGCCCGACGGGGCGCAGCGCTACATCCGACGACTCGAAGAGGCCAGCGGCATTCCGGCCGCGATCGTCTCGACCGGCTCCGACCGCGACCACACCATCATCACGGACCAGACAGTTCTCAAATAGAGCCAGGTACGGCAGGTGCCCGCCGGACCGGCGGTACCTGCCGTACCCGTCGTACCTGGTGTTACTTTGCCGGGTCCGCGACGATGTGCGCCGTCTGTGTGTACTCCCGCCCGCCGACCGAAAGCACCACGCGATAGGTGCCCGCGCCCGCCTGGCTGAAGGCGAATCCGGCGGCCTGACCGCCCGCGCCGCCAGGGGCGCCGGCTCCGGCGCCGCGTCCACCGCCGCGCCCGCCGCCAGCGGCCGGTATGGCCTCACCTTCGATGCGCTCGCGACGGGCCTGCAGATTCCAGCGCACGGTGTTCATGCCGGCGGTCTTCGGGCCGTCGAGCTCGGCGATCTGCCGCGACCCGTCGTAGATCCGGATCTTCACGTCACCGGTCGCTTCGCTCTTGAGGAAGTAGCCGATTCCCATATCCGTGGGGCGGCTGACGCCGGCGAAGTTGAGGGAGCTCACGACGTTGCGCTGGCCGGTGACCCAGGCGATGACCGGGTCGACCTCGAACAGGTGCGCGTCGGCCGCAAGGACCGTGGGCGTCAGTTCCTCGATCTCCGAGATGTCGGCGATCCAGATGCCGCGTCCGTGTGTCGCGACGATGAGCTCGCGATCGCGCGGATGGATCTGCATGTCGTACGCCGGCACCGTGGGGAAGAGCCCGCGCGGGCGCGCCGCTGGACCCGCGCCGCCACCACCACCGCCGCGGCCGCCGCCTGCCACCTGAAGCGGGGCGCCACGCATCTTCGTCCAGCTCCGGCCGCCGTCGATCGTCGCATACACGCCGAGGTCGGTCCCGACGAAGAGGACATTGGCGTTGCGCGGGCTTTCGCGCACCACGTTGATGGCCTCCTGCGGCAGGTTGCCGGCGATCGACGCCCAGGTCTGCCCGAAGTCGGTCGTCTTCCAGATGAGCGGACGAAAGTCGTCGTTGCGCAACCCCGTCACCGTGACATAGGCCGTGCCCGCCGCGGCGTTGGACGCGACGACGCGGCTCACCCAGTAACCTGGATGCCCGGTGATCTTGTCGCGCACGTTCGTCCAGGTGCGACCCGCATCGCGCGTCACCTGCACGTTGCCGTCATCGGTGCCGACCCAGAGGAGCCCTGGCACGATTGGCGATTCGTCGAGCGCGGTGATCGTCGCGTAGGTGATGTTGCCGCCGCCCCCGCGCTTCGCTGGATCGTTCGCGGTGAGATCCGGGCTGATTTCCTCCCAGGTGTTCCCGCGGAACGGCGAGCGCAGGACGATCTGAGCGGCGTGGTAGATCATGTTCGAGTTGTGCGGCGACACGAGGATCGGCGCGTTCCAGTTGAAGCGCAGTGGATCCTGGCCCTGTGGGCGGTTGTAGCGAATGCCCTGCGACTGGCCGGTGCGCTGATCGACGCGCTGGATCGCCCCGAACTGGCTTTCGTTGTAGAGCCAGCGGCTGTCCGCCCAGTCGACCACGTTGTACATGCCGTCGCCGCCGCCGACCGTCGCCCATTCCTCGAAGGGAATCGTGCCGCCGCCGCGCCGCGTGCTCGGGCCCTTCTGCGACCCGTTGTCCTGCAGGCCGCCGTACACGTTGTACGGAACCTCCATGTCGAAGCCGACGGCGTAGTACTGCGCGCCCGGCAGGTTGTCCGGCTTCAGCCAGGTCTGACCCGCGTCGAAGGACACGCCGAGGCCGTGATCGTAGCCGAGCAGCAGATGGTTGCCGTCCCGCGGGTTGATCCAGAGCGCGTGGTTGTCGCCGCCGAAGCCGATGCCCTGCCACGTGCGGCCCCCGTCGCGGCTGCGCGACCAGCCGACGCTCAGCACGTAGACGGTTTCCTTGTCGGTGGGATCGACACGCACCTGGCCGTAGTAGTACGGCGGGCTCCCGCCATCGAAGCCGCCGCGGCCCCCGCCGCCCGCGCGGCCGCCCGCGCCCGCTCCTGCCGCGCCTGCCGGAGGCGCCGGCGCGGGAGCAACCTGACTCCACGTCTTGCCGGCGTCGTTGGAACGGAACATCTGCGCCGGACCACCACCGACCGTGCCGAAGCCCTCAGCGAACCGCTTCTGCTGCTCGGGTGTGAGCATGCCGGAGTTCTCGATCACCGCGTACACGGTGTTCGAATCGGTCCGCGCCACGGAGATGCCGATACGGCCCAGCCAGCCGAGCGGCAGACCACCCGCCAGCTTCGTCCAGGTCTTGCCCGCGTCGGTCGTCTTGTGGATACCGCTGCCCGGGCCCGACTCGGCGAACGTCCACGGGCGCCGCACCTTGTCGTACGTCGCGGCGTAGAGCACCATCGGGTTCTTCGGGTCCATCGCGACGTCCACCACGCCGATGTCGCGTCCCTCGAGCTTCACCGCCAGCGACTTCGACCACGTCTTCCCGCCGTCCACGGTCTTGTACAGGCCGCGCTCTTCGTTCTGCGAGTACAGCTTGCCGAGCGCGGCGACGTACGCGGTGTTCGGGTCGGTCGGGTGAATCACGATGCGGCCGATGTGGTGCGAGTCCTTGAGCCCCACGTTCGCCCAGGTCTGACCGGCATCCGTGGACTTGTAGACGCCGTCGCCCCAGTACGTGCTGCGGGAGTTGTTCGCTTCGCCGGTGCCCAGATACAGGATGCTCGGGTTGGACTGCGACACGGCCACGGCGCCGAGCGAGGCCACGGCTTCGTTCTCGAACAGTGGCGCGAAGGACACGCCGTTGTTCTCCGTCTTCCAGAGGTGGCCGGACGCGTTGGCCACGTAGAAGATCCGCGGGGTGGCCTCCACCACGGCGAAATCCACGTAGCGGCCGCCCTGACGAGTGGGGCCGATCTCGCGGAATGCGACGTTACGGAACAGGTCGGCCGGTTGCTGCGCCCTGATCTGCAGGGTGGTGAGCGCCGCGAGGCAAACGCCGGCGATCAGGCCGACCCGCAACCAGTGCGATCGGCGAAATGAATGCTTCGTCATTGTCGTGGGCTCCTCGGGGAGGGTACGGGAACACCGTGGCCCGGCAGGCATCCGCCCTTCAGCAAGAGGGGGATGTGCCGGCCGGTGTCCATGTCGCGTCGAATTACGACTGGGGATAGCAGGTCGTTGCGCCGCGCCGCCGGGCGCGCTGTCAGCGGGCCTCGGCGGGCGTCGACGTGCAGTACTTGTCGAACGCCATCGTCAACACGTCCGCGATGGCCTGGGCGGAGCGCTGCTCGATGTCGCGCCGCTCCACCATGTAGAGCAGCTTGCCGTCGCGAAGCAGCGCAATCGAGGGCGACGACGGCGCGAAGCCGGTGAAGTAGGACCGCGCGCGATCGGTAGCTTCGATGTCGGCGCCGGCGAACACGGTAGCGATGGTGTGTGGCTTGGTCGAATGCTCGAGGGCCATCGCGATGCCCGGTCTGGCTTTGCCCGCGGCGCAGCCACAGACGGAATTGACGACCATCATCACCACGCCGGGCGACGAGACCACGGCGTCGACGTCCGCGGCCGTGCGGCATTCGCGCGCGCCAACGGCCACCAGTTCATGGCGCATCGGGGCGACAAGGTATTCGGGATAGGGCACGTGAACCTCCGGATTGACTCGGTTGGAGCGCCCCGACCGGAGCGCTGCTAGGATTTGATTATATGGCGTCTCCGCGCCCGTCCCGCCGTTTGTTCCTGCAGTTGGGCCTTCTCGCGCCGCTCACGCTGGCCGGTGGACGCACGCTTCAGGCCGGACAGCGGGGGCTCGAGCAGTTCACCATGCCCGCGCCGCCGTGCACCGAGGCCGATTTGACGCCAGTGGTTGCGTCCCATGTGCCGTTTCGTCCCGGCGCGCCGGAGCGCGCCTCGTTGCGGGAGGTCGACGTGTCGGGCGCCCCGATCGTGGCGTCGGGGTTTGTGATCGGGCTCAAGTGCGGCCCGCTGAAGCACGTCCGGATCGACTTCTGGCAGGCTGACGCGAGTGGGCGGGTGGATCTGCCCGGGATGCGCCTCAGGGGCCATCAACTGACAGTGGAGAAGGGCAGTTCGTCGTGGAGACGATTCTCCCTGGCGCGGCGCCCGGACGTGCGCGTCAGCTGGGGGTTCGGGTGTTGCCTCCGGGCAAGCCCGTGTTCGAGACCACGCTGTTCTTCCCGGAGGATCCACTGCACGCGCGCGATGCGGCGTTCAACCCGAAGCTGGTCATGAAGAAGGACCCGCGCCGCACGGGGCAGGCGTTCACCTTCGACATCATCCTCGACATGTGAATTCGCGCGTGACACAGGCGGTTCTCTTCGATCTCGACGACACGCTCTTCGACCACGCGCACGCGACCCGGGCGGCTCTGGCGGCGCTTCACTTGTCCGAACCCGCGCTGGGACGATGGGCTCCCCCCGAGCTCGAGCGGCGACACGCGGAGATCCTCGAGGTATTGCACGTCGAGGTGCTGGCGGGCCGCCTGCCGATCGACCGCGCCCGCGAGGAACGATTCCGGCGGTTGCTCGTGGCAGCCGACTTCGGCGGCGAGGCCAGCCTGCGTTCCCTGGATCTGGCGCGCGCCTACCGCGTGGGCTACGAGGGCGCCTGGCGCGCGGTGCCCGGCGCGCTGCCGCTGCTCGCGGCTCTGAAGCAGGAAGGACTCGCCGTAGCGGTCGTCACGAACAACCTCACGGTGGAGCAGTCCGCGAAGATGGCACGATGTGGCATCACGCCTTTCGTTGACGCACTCATCACGTCCGAGGAGGTGGGCGCGACGAAGCCGGACGCCCGCATCTTCGAGACGGCGCTCAGGCGCGTCGGCGCGCGGTCACACGAGGCCGTGATGGTGGGCGACGCCTGGGTGGCGGACGTGACTGGCGCCCGCGCCGCGGGCATCCGCGCGATCTGGTTCAATCGCCACGGTGGCGCGCGACGCGATCCCGACGTGGCCGAGGTCGCGTCGCTGGAGCCTGTGGACGCTCTGCTGGAGCTGCTGCGCGGCAACGATGGCCGATAAACGACACCCGACGTAGTTGACACGGGCTGTGTCAACTACGTCGGGTGTCGTTCTTCCTCACGGCGCGACGTGGGAGCGCGTGTGGAACCCGGCGGTTTCGAGGTCGTGACGCAGACCCTCGAACAGGACCAGGCACGGGCCGGCCTCGGGGATCTTCTTGAGCAGCCGATCGACCGTGAACATCCGGAAGCGGATGGCCTCCATGTGGAACGCGGCCACCGCGCGGCGCAGGGCTTCGGCCGCCTCGATGAGCTGTTCGCGGTCGGGCGCTGGCGGAAGCCCCTTGAGCAGCGGCAGCAACGTGTCCAGCTTCTCGAGCGACGGGGCCGTCTTCTCTGACATGAGCAAGCGATCTCCTGATCGGGACCCCGCCGGGCCGACACCGGCCGCGGAGCCACACAAAGATAGCGCAGGTCAGGTCCGCCGACGAACTGCGCCGATGGTCAGCCAGACCCCGGCGGCGATGAGGAGGGTGGCCACCAATAGGCGCATGGTCAGCGGTTCGGACAGCAGCCACGCTGCGCCGAGAGCGGTCAGCACCGGGACGATGAGCTGGACGAGCGCGGCGCGCCACGCGGCCAGATGGGGCAGAACCGCGTACCACAGGGTGTAGGCTCCACCCGAGGCGAGCGCGCCGGACGTCGTGGCGAGGAGCACGCCGGTTATCGAAACGTGCCCGCGGGGCAACAGGGCCGCCAGGGCGACCAACGCGAGAATCGCGGCTCGGACGAAGTTCCCGGTCGTCGTCGCGAGCGGATCGCGGCTGCGCCGGCCGGCGAGCGAGTAGGCGCCCCAGCAGGCTCCCGCCGCGACCATCAGGATCGCGCCGAGACCGTCGGGCGACGAGGCGCCGGGCAGCGTGAGGACGATGAGGCCAGAGAGCGCCAGTGCGACGCCCGCCCAGTCGCGGCGTCCAGGGCGCTCGCCGCGCACGAGGCCCGTTCCGATCATCGTTACCTGAACCGCGCCGAAGAGGAGCAGCGCCCCGAGGGCGGCGCCGATGCGCGTGTACGCCAGGGTGAACGCGACCGCGTAACCCGCCAATGCTGCGGCGGACGTCCACGAGCCCCGATCCGCGGCGGGCGCGTGGCGGGCTCGCAGCAACAGGGCCAGTGCCAGAGCGCCGGTGGCCAGGCGAATCAGCGTGAACGATGGCGCGTCGATCGATCCGCTGCCGAGCGCGCCACGCGTCAGAAGCGAGTTGGCGGAAAAGCCAACGAGCGTGGCCGTAGTCAGGAGCAGGACGCGCACTGCGGCCGAATGGTACCGCAGGCCCGGCGGCTACCGCAGCGCCGGCGCCGAGGCGGGCGGCCGCCGGTGCCTGGTCGTCTGTTCGTACGAGTAGGCGAGGCGAACCAGCCGAGCCTCGTCCCAGGCGCGTCCCAGGAACGTGACGCCCACCGGGAGTTGACCTTCCCGCGTGTATCCCATCGGCACGTTGATCGCCGGGAAACCGGAGGACGGCGAGTGGACCTGGCTGTTGTCGCCGTGCGGCGACTGCAGATCGCCGATGAGCCGCGGGGGGTTGCTCCACGTGGGATAGACGAGCGCATCGAGTTTCATTTCTTCCATCACCTTCGTCAGCGCGACGCCGTAGGCCTCGCGGTACGCGGCGTCGGCGCGGCACGCGTCGCTGTCGGGGCCCTGCGGCGTGGCACTGGCGGCGTTCTTCAGCCGAGTTGCGATCGACGGATGGAAGCGGCCCGACGCGATGATCTCGTCGAGTGTGTGGAGCGGCGCGTTTGCGCCGCGCGTGGCGAGGTAGTCGTTGATGTCGTACTTGAAGCCGCGACAAGTGCCGGCGCCCTGCACGCGCGCCACGCGTTCGACCGTGATGCCATCGACGACTTCCGCGCCAGCGGCCTTCATGTCGTCGAGGGCCTTCGTGAACACGCGAACGATCTCCTCGTCGGTCGTCGCGCGCTCGTATGCCTGCCGGAGGATGCCGACACGCGCGCCCTTCAGGCCATCGCGAACCAGGGACTTCCGGTAGTCGGGTATCGCGCGTCCGCGAACCCGTGCCGTGACAGAGTCCTCCGGGTCTTCGCCGACGATCACCTGGAACACGGCGACGGCGTCCTCCACGGTGCGCGTCATCGGGCCCGCGATGTCCGCGAGGTAGCTGAGCGGGATCACGCCCGCCCGGCTCGTCAGGCCCATCGTGGACCTGATCCCGACGAGCGCCGTGTGCGACGACGGCCCGCGGATGGAGTTGCCCGTATCGCTGCCGAGACCGATGGCGCCGAGGTTGGCCGCCACGGCTGCGGCGGTGCCGCCGCTCGACCCAGCCGGCACGCGATCGAGCGCGTAGGGGTTCTTCGTGTGTCCTTGGAGCGAGTTCTGCGTCTCGTACGGGCTGAAGGCGAATTCGGCCATGTTGGACTTGGCGAGGACGATCGCGCCCACCGCCTTGATCTTCCTCACCTGGAAGGCGTCTTTGCTCGAGATGAAGCCTTCGAGGGCTCTCGATCCGGCCGCGCTCTGCAGGCCGATCGTCTCGAAGTTGTCCTTCACGATCGCCGGAATGCAATGCAGCGGTCCGACGGGTCCGCTCCTGGCGAACTGGCGGTCAAGTTCGTCGGCGAGCTTCTCGGCGTCCGGGTTGACCACGGTGATCGCATTCAACGCGGGGCCCTGCTTGTCGAACGCGGCAATCCGCGCGAGGTAGGCGTCGACGAGCGCCCGGCAGGTGAGCTGCTTCGCGCGCATCGCGGCGTGGATCCGGGCGATCGTCGTCTCCTCGATCGTGAACGTCTGGAACGCCGCTGCGGCGACGGAAGAGGGCCCGGAGGCGATCGAGAGTAGCGGCGCGGAGCGGCCGAGGACGATGGCGGCCGCGGTCAGACACAGAGTGATGCGAGCGGCGGCGAGCGTGGAGCGGACGCGCATGACTGGGAGGCCTCCGTGGACTTTTGTGCGGATGATACTCTTAAGAGTCCTCCGGACGTCCCCATCGTCCAGCGGTCAGGACGCGGCCCTTTCAAGGCCGAGACCCGGGTTCGATTCCCGGTGGGGACGCCACTCCCTCGCTCGCGCGAACGCTTACCGTGCCGGTCCGCCCCCCAGCACCCGCGCCGGCAACAGCACCAGCGCCCGCAGGAACTCGAACACGCCCGTGACCGCGAGGCCCAGCAGACGAAGAGGCAGCAGCACGAGCCAGACGATCGGATAGAGGACGATCGCCAGGAGCGCCAGCGGCCAGCAGAGCACGAGCAGAATCAGCCAGAGCAGGAACTTGCCCATGCTCTGAGATACGGTTGAAGGGCCGCGAAAGGTCCGGGCCGCGCTCTGACGCGCAGCGCCCCGTCGCGCCCCGTCCCACACCGGGCCGGGCGGGTCGCTCCGTCAGCCGCGCGGGTCCATCAGCCGCACGCGACGTTGCTCATGAAGTAGATGACGACGAGCAGCGACAAAGGCACTCCGAGCAGCCAGGCGATTCCATACTTGCGCATATGTCCTCCTGCGCTGCTGTGCTGCAAGGCGCGAGCCAGCCTTCAGACGGAGACCGGGGCCTGGCAGATCAAAGACAGATCGAATTCGCATCGGGTACTTCGATGCGATCGCACCCGCCCTTCTCACAGTGTCCACGCGACGACCGCAGTACTTGGTCGTCCGTGCCATTCCACCAACGCGTCGACACTCGAAACCGATCCGTCATGTGGAACGCTTCCTGCAGCCAGGAGCCCCGAGCCGCCACGACACATGGCTCGAGGGAGATTGAACAATGGCTACGACATTTCGAGAGGCGCTCGTGGACGAGGTGAGAGACCTCTATCACGCGGAGAAGCAACTGACCAAGGCGCTGCCGAAGCTCCACAAGGGCGCGACGAACCCGAAGCTGAAGCAGGCGCTCGATTCGCATCTCGGTGAGACCGAGCAGCAGGTGAGCCGCCTGGAAGAGGTGCTCGAACTGCTCGGCGAACGCGTGCGCGCGAAGGCGTGCGCCGGAATGGCCGGCATCATCGAGGAGGGCTCGGACATCCTCGGCGAGGACTTCGAGAGCGCCGTGATGGACGCGGCGATCATCGCCGCCGCCCAGCGTGCGGAGCACTACGAGATCGCCGCCTACGGCACCGCGATGGCCTGGGCCGAGGCGCTCGGTCTGTCCGAGGTCGCGGAACTGCTCTCGCAGACGCTCGAGGAGGAGAAGGCGGCCGACAAGAAGCTGAGCGCTCTCGCCGAGGAGGGCATCAACGCCGCGGCCTCAGCCGAAGGAGACGAGGACGAGGACGAGGACATCCGTCCGGCCAAGGCCGGGAACGGCGCGGCGCGACGGGCAAGCAGGGCGTAGACCGGGTCATGACCCGGCAGATGGGTGGGGCCAGAACCTCGTCCTTCGACGGCTCGGCGATCACCGGGCCGCGTGGGGCGGGTCTCGGCCCCGCCCCTGCGCGACCGCGCCGGAACCGAACAGGTCCCCCATTTGCCACTTCGCGCATCACGCGAGAGAAGTCCGTTTCCAAGGGTGTGTAGCGGCTTCGCCATCGCGCCGGCATTTCGCCCGACACAGCACGGCATGTGAGTTGCGACTCGTGAGACATGTGGCCGGGTCAGTCACCGCCGACCTCACGAGGCAGGTGACCGTGCATTCGTTCTGGAAGAGGAGGCTGCTCCACGCAGGCGCCATCGCGGCGGTGCTCTCCGTGGGCCTCGCCTCTGCCCAGGCGCAGCGCCTGCCTGAAACCTCTGTGAAGGCCGCGTTCGTCACCCGCTTCGCGGAGTTCGTCGAGTGGCCCGCGGCAGCCCATGTCAACCAGCCGGCCGTGGTTCTCTGCCTGACCGCGGCGCACCCGTTCGGCCCCCTCGTTCAGCAGTTGACCAAGGATGCCGTTGTGCGCGGCCGTCCCGTGGCCGTCCGAGAGTTGAAACAGCGCGCATCGCCGCGCGGGTGCCATCTGCTGTTCGTGGCGCCCGCGGATCGGGAAGTGCTGGTTCAGGTCGAGCGTGAGCCCATTCTCACCGTCGGCGACCAGCCCGACTTCTGCCCGCTGGGCGGGATCGTGAACCTGCTCGTGGTGGAGGGCCGTGTCCGCTTCGAGATCAACCTGGCGCACGCCCGGAAGGCGGGATTGAAGATCGATCCCCAACTGCTGCGCCTGGCCGCTGCCGTCCATGGAGGCGCGCCATGAGACGGTGGTTCTCCGCCCAGCCCATCCACCGAAAGCTCGTGCTGACGTCCATGGCGAAGACGACGACCGTGCTCTTCGCGGCCATGGTGACGCTGCAGGTGACCGACGCCTGGCGATTCAGAACGATTGCCACGACGGACGCCGCGTCGCTGGCGGGCCTCGCCGCCGAGAACACGCGCGTGGCGCTGGCGTTTCGAGACGAGGCGGGCGCCTCGCTCGACTTCCTCCGGATGCGGCCGCAGGTGGTGAGGGGCTGCGTCTACGACGCCGACAACCGGCTCTTCGCGCAGTACGCGCGGGACCTGGCCCCGCCATGCCCGGCCGAGCCGCCGGACCACAGCCAGGCCTTCAGCCTTGCCGCGACCGTCCCGGTCATGCACAACGGGCAACAGGTCGGCACCGTCTACGTGGACCGCGACTGGGCGATACTTCGCGAGCGAGTGGTGGCGGCGGGCCTCACGAGCCTGGCGGTGCTGTTCGCCGCGTCGGTGGTCATGCTCGTGGTGTCGCATCGCCTGCATCGGATGATCTCGGATCCGATCAGGAAGCTCGCGGCCGCCGCGAGCGGGATGGGCAAGGGCGAGGAGTTCCGGATGGCGCCCATCACGGCCGCCGAGGACGAGGTTGGCGAGCTGGAGACGGCCTTCCGCGCCATGGTCGAGCGGGTCCGCCAGGCGAAGGAGGAGCTGATCGGGACCAACGAGGCGCTCCGCCGGGAGATCGAAGAGCGGAGCCAGGTGGAGGCCGAACGCGAGGCGCTGCTCTTGCGCGAGCAGGAAGCCAACCGGCTGAAAGACGAGTTTCTCGCGACCGTGTCTCATGAGCTGCGTACGCCTCTCAACGCCATCGTCGGCTGGGCGCGCATCCTGACGACGAATTCTCTCGACCCCGCGACGGTATCCAAGGCGGCCGCAAGCCTCCATAGGAACGCCCTGACGCAGGCGCGTGTGATCGACGACCTGATCGACATCTCGCGAATCGTGACGGGCAAGCTCCGGGTCAACATGGAGCCGGTCGACCTTCGGGTGGCCGTGGAGGCCGCCGTGGACGCCATCCGTCCCGCCGCCAAGCACGCCGAAATCGACCTGACGGTGCACCTGCCACCGACGGCCTGCTTCATCAAGGGCGATCGAGATCGGCTTCAGCAGATCGTCTGGAACCTGCTGTCGAACGCGGTGAAGTTCGCGCCCGGCGGTGCGGTGACCCTGTGCGTCGAGCCGCACGGCGAGCTGCTGGCGATGAACGTGACGGACAACGGCATCGGCATTCCGCCCGAGTTCATCGAGCACGTGTTCGACCGCTTCCGTCAGGCGGACGCCACGATCACCCGCGAGCACGGGGGCCTGGGAATCGGACTGGCCGTCGTCAAGGAACTCGTGGAGCTGCACGGGGGGTCGATTGCGGTCGAGAGCCGCGGGAGAGGGAAGGGGGCCTCGTTCACCGTCACCTTCCCATGCCTGCAGGACGAGCTTCCGGCGGAGGAGGCCGCCGAGCGTGTGCCTTCGCTTGCCGGGATATCGGTGCTCGCGGTCGACGACAACCTCGACGCGCTCGCCGTGCTCGAGGCGTCCCTTCGCGAGGCCGGAGCGGTCGTTCGCGTGGCCTCGTCCGGGGCGGAAGCGCTGGAGCTCTGGCGGCAGGAGCCGTCCGGCGTGCTGCTCTGCGATCTCGCGATGCCTCACATGAGCGGCTACGACCTGCTTGCTCGCATACGTGATTTGGATCGCATGGCCGGCAGAGTGACGCCCGCCATCGCGGTGACCGCGCACGCGACCGAGGAGCAGGTCGCCCGCAGCGCGCGCGCGGGCTTCCAGATGCACATCGCGAAGCCATTCGACGCCGACCGGTTGATACGGGCCGTGAGCGCGGCGCGCACGCGGGTGTGATCCTGACGGAGGAGTAGGGTGAAGGTGTCATACATCGGATGGCTCGCCAGCACGCTGCTGGCCGTGCCGATGCTCGTGGCGGCGCAATCGGTGGCACCCACCGATGCCGGCCAGTCTGTCGATCAGGATCTCAAGAGGCTGACGCTGGAGCAGCTCATGGCGCTCGAGGTGACAACGGTCACGCGCCTGCCGCTCGGGCGGCTGCAGGCCCCGGCCAGCGTGTTCGTAATCACCCGGGATGACATCATCCGATCGGGAGCTACCGCGCTGCCGGACGTACTGCGACTGGCGCCCGGCGTGCACGTGTCGCAGATCGATGGCAACAAGTGGGCGATCGGCATGCGAGGGTTCACGGACCGGCTCGCGCGCGCGATGCTGGTGCTCATCGACGGCCGCGCGGTGTACTCGCCGCTCTTCGCCGGCACCTACTGGGAGGTGCAGGACCTGCCCCTGGACGACATCGAGCGTATCGAAGTCGTGCGCGGACCGGGTGGCGCGCTCTGGGGTGCCAACGCCGTGACGGGCATCATCAACATCATCCGCAGGCGCCCGTCGGCCTCGCAGGGGGTCGCGATCGTGGCCGGCGCGGGAACCGAGGATCCGACGGCGCTGGCGATGCGCTATGGCGGCGCGCGCGGATCGGCATTGCAGTATCGCGTGTCTGGCCAGTTCGCGGCGCGCAGCCCTCAGTTCAACGCACAGCGTGACGGGTACGACGACGCGACGTTGGCGCAGGGCGGCGTCCGGGTCGACTGGCAGACCAGCCGTGGCGACATCACGCTGCAGGGGGACGTCTACAGGGCCGAGATCGGACAGCGTGACACGCTGGCGACCTATTCACCACCTGCGACGCAGTCCATCGTTACGGAGGATGAGTTGTGGGGCGGAAACGTGCTGCTGCGGTGGGGCGGAGCGCCGACCAATCCGAGGGCGCCGCGGCTGCAAATGTATTACGACCACAGCGAGCGCTCGGAGCTCGTGTTTCGCGAGCGACAGCGCCTGCTCGACGTCGATCTGCAGCAGGGCGCCGCGTACGGGCGTCATGGCCTGCTCTGGGGCGCGGGGTACCGCGTGGTCTCCGGATCCACGAGGACGTCGGGCACGCTGCGCTTCGACCCGCCACATCGCGTCGACCACCTGGTGAGCGGCTTCGTCCAGGACGAGATCCGGATCGTGCAGAATCGGCTCAGCGTGATTGCCGGCGCCAAGGTCGAGCGCAACGACTACAGCGGTTTCGAGTGGCAGCCCTCCGCCCGGCTGCTGTGGACGCTCTCACAAGCGCATGCCGTGTCGATGTCGGTGACGCGCGCCGTACGGACGCCCTCGAGGGTCGAGCACGATTTCGAATCCGGCAACCTGCTCTCACCGGCGGGCCCGACGTTCGTCCGCCTGGAACCGAATCCCGAATTCGAACCGGAGGAGCTCGTCGCGTACGAGGCGGGCCTGGTGACCATGCCGCACCCGAAGCTGCTCGCCACCGTGGCCGTGTTTCGCAACCAGCACGATCGGGTCCTGAGCGCCGAGCTGGGCGCGACGTTCGTCGAGTCGGACGCCACGGGAACCCGGACGATCGTGCCCGTGAAGTTCGGCAACGGGCTGCGAGGGCACAGCTACGGTCTCGAGGCCACCGCCGATGTCCGGATCACGAGCCGGTGGCGCGCCAGCGCGAACTACTCGGCACTTCGCGTGCACCTCGACCGCGTTGCCGGCAGCACCGACATCACGCAGGAGGCTCGCGGGGAAGGTGGGAGCCCGCGCCACCAGGTGCAGCTGACGTCGAGTGTTGACCTGCCAGCCCGGACCTCCGTGAGCTGGTTCTTCCGCTACGTGTCCGCGCTTCCGGCGGTCGGCGTGGAGGCGTACGCGACGTCGAATCTACGCATCCAATGGGCGCTCGACGAGCGCCTCAGCCTCATCGTTGTGGGCGAGAACCTCCATCGGGCGCGACACGCCGAGTTCAACGATGGAGCGAACGGAACGTTCCAGATCCAGCGTGCCGCGTTCGTCGGGATTCAGTGGCGGCGGTAGCTCGTCACGGCGACTCGCGCGCGCCTGTCGCGCCCAGCCGCTCGGCAAGCCTGCGCGCCAGCGCCACGATCGTCATCGTCGGATTCGCGGAGCCGGCGATCGGGAAGATCGCCGAAGAGACGCAGTAGAGGTTGGCGACGTCGTGGAAGCGGCAGTGCGCGTCGACGTGGCCGCGGCCGGGCGCGGCCATCGGCAGGGCGCCGGCGTGATGGCTGGCGCCGCGGAACTCCACCGCGGGGTCGACCGCCACCGGGCCCACGAGCGATTCGAGGCGTGGCACGAAGAGGTCGAGGAATCGCCTGCAGTCGGCCCGCGTGGCGGGAGAGACGTGCCAGCTCACCGCGGGCCCGGGCCTCCTCGTGATGAAGTTCGCCGATTCCGGAAACTGCTCGAGGCTGATCATGAGCCGGAGCGGGCCCCGCTCGTCATCCCGCACGAGAAACACCGTGTGGTTGCCGATGCCGGAGGCGAGGAGCTCGGCATCCGGAAGCCCAAATGCGAGCAGCCGTCGGCGTCCGCTGTGAGCCTGTTCGAGGTAGTCGAGAAGGGTGTGCGCGTGGTTGGGCGTGACGCGTCCGAAGAACGCCTTCGGGTGATCGGCGAACCCCGGATAGCGCGTGGGCAGATTCGCATGCGGCCTCGCGGATCGCAGTTCGTGACTGACATGGATCGACTCGATGCCGCCGCACGCCACCACGAAATCGGCGGCTTCGATGATTCGCGAATCCCCGCCTGACGTCACGGCGACGTGCCGCAGTCGATCCGATCCGTCACCGAACGCCGCATTCACGATGTGCGTGTTGGTGAAGACTTCGACCTGGCCGCTGCGCGAGAGAGTCCGCCATCGCGGGCGAAGGCGAACCGGCGGCACCTCCTCGTAGATCTCGATGAGGCGAAGTCCGTGCGACGCGACCTGACCGCGGTGTGACACGAACGACGCATCGTCTGACCAGTCCGGCCACCCGTAGTCGGCAGCTACCTTGTCGTACCAGGGGGCCAGTTCGTCGACGCTCGCCAGCCACGCGCGCTCCTCGAACGAGCGTTCGAAGTCAACGCGGTCGAGCCGCCGCCACTTGCCCGACCACAGCTCCGACGTGCCCCCGAGCCCGATGTACCGCGGGACGCCGTCGAACGCCGGCGGCACCTCGACGCCGAAGTCGAAGCCGCCGCTCCGCACGGGATCGCGCAGAGCAGGCACTTGTGAGAGGCCGGGATCGGCGCGGAGCAGATCGTCCGCACCCTTTTCGATGACAGCGACACATAGGCCGCGGCGAGTCGAGATCCGGGCGATCTCGTACGCCGCGAATCCCGAACCGAGGATGACGAGATCGAACCAGGACGTCTCGCGCATCGGCGTCAGATTCTACGCCGCGCGACGGGCGCGAAGGGATGACCCGACTACTGCGCGGGCTGAGCTGGCGGACCGAACGGCTGCGTCGGCGCGGCGCCGCCCAGGAGCTGCCAGGTCGTGTTGCCGGCGTCGACGGCAAACGACCGGGTGCCGGTGGTGTTCAGCGTTTGCGGCACGGCCGTGGCGTAGTAGGCGGTGATCGTGGCGCCTCCACTGCAATCGGTGGGCCCGGCCGCCGAGCCGGCGCCTGGCCCCATCGTGAAGTTGTAGCCGGCCTTCAGTGGCGTGGCCGACATCCCGAGATCGGCAGAGATGAAGGCCTCGGTCATTCCCGGGAGGGGTGTCCCGAGTACGAGAATCGTGGGCGCGAAGGCGCCGCCGCCGCAGGTCGAGGAATACGCCACCTGCGCCGTGCTGAGCGCCTTGAGCGACACGATGGCGGACATCTCGTTGGCGGTCATCCGCGAGCGTAGCAGCCCCGGCACGGCGATGGCGGCAATCACACTGATGATCGCGACGACGATGAGCAGTTCGATGAGGGTGAAACCCTGGGAGTTTCGGTCGCGCATTGTGTCCTCGAGGTTTGGACGCCCGACCGGCGAGGCTGGCCGGCCGTCCGTATACATGAAGTATGACACGGCCGCCCATTCCGGCGCCCGGGGGGCCTCGGCTATGATCGTCGAGCCAGACTTACTGTGCAGGGAGAGCGAATGATCCAGGGACCGGGGCGATTTCGACCCATTCGTGCGGCGCTGTGGGGCGCCGCCGCCATGTGCCTCGCGGCTTCGTGCGGAAGCCCGACGAGTCCGTCCGCGCTATTTGCCACCACCGACCTTCGCGTCGGCAATGGCATCGAAGCCCAGAGCGGCAAGATTGTAACCGTGCACTACACCGGCTGGGTCTACCGGGAGAGCGCGGCCGAGCAGAAGGGCCGGGAGTTCGACAGCTCGGTTGGCAAAGCGCCCTTTACGTTCCTGCTTGGGAGCCGCGCCGTCATCGAGGGGTGGGACCGGGGGCTGGTCGGCATGAAGGTCGGCGGCGTGCGCCGCCTCGTGATACCGCCTGAGTTCGGCTACGGTACTGCCGGCGTGGGCGTCGTGATTCCTCCAGGCGCGACACTCGTGTTCGACGTCGAGCTCCTGAACGTCCAGTAGCCGCCCGGCTAGTCTCCGCCGCCGAACGTGTCGCACGAGTCGACGCGGCCGGTCGACAGGCCCTGGCGGAACCAGCGCACACGCTGTTCGGCTGAGCCGTGGGTCCAGCTCTCGGGTGTGATCTGGCCCTGGGTCTTGCGCTGGATCCGGTCGTCGCCGATCGCCGCGGCGGCCGTGAGGCCTTCCTCGATGTCGCCGGGTTCGAGCTTGCCGCGTTGCGCCGCGTAGTGGCCCCACACGCCAGCGAAGCAGTCGGCCTGGAGCTCCTGCATGATCGAGAGTGCGTTGGCGCGCGCGCGATCGCGGCTGCGGGCTGCCTGCACCTGTTCGAACACCCCAATCAGGTTCTGCACGTGGTGGCCGACCTCGTGCGCGATGACGTACGCCTGGGCGAAGTCGCCGGGCGCGCCGAAGCGGCGGTCGAGCTCCTGATAGAAGCTGAGGTCGATGTAGACCTTGAAGTCGGCCGGGCAGTAGAACGGACCGACAGCGGCCGATCCGTACCCGCATGCCGATTCAACGGCGTCGCTGAACAGCACGAGCGTGGGTGGGCGATATCGCTGGTTGCTGGCCGCGAAGATCGGCGTCCAGGTGTCTTCCATGTCCGCCAGGAAGGCCGAGACCATCTGACCGGCTTCATCGGTGGGCAGCGCGCCCCGGGCGACCGGGCCACCTGACGGTGCACCCGCAGGCCCGACGGCGTTCGGGTCGATCAGACCGGTTGGATCGCCAGTGAGGAAGTACCCGAGCGCCATCAGGAGCAGGAGGCCTCCCAGGCCGAGGCCGCCGACGCGCGCGCCCATGCCGGCGGGGCGCATCCCCCGGCGATCTTCCACGTTCGTGCTTTGACGGCCTTCACGCCAGCGCATGCGCGCCTCCTCTCGGGTGGAGCAGGGCCATCGTAGCAGGGTCCGGGTAAACACTGTCGTCGCCCCTGGGGTAGCGAGATCTTGGAGGTTCACCACTATGCTCTCCGCGATTCTGGCGGCCGCAGGCGCGCTCGGCCGCAACCGGCTTCGCACGGGACTGACGACTCTGGCCATTGGCATCGGCATCGCGGCCGTGATCACGACCGTGGCGCTCGGTGCGGGGAGCACGGCGCAAGTCCAGCAGCAGATCGACGATCTCGGCGAGGACTTCATCTGGATCGAAGCGGGGAGCCGTAACCTCGGCGGCGTGCGCACGGGAGCTCGTGGCGCGCGCACGCTGACCGCGGAGGATGCCGCGGCCCTGGAGCGGACTGTTCCGGAGGTGTGGGCCTGCTCGCCGCAGCTCACCGGGCGCGAGCAATTGATCGTCGGCAACCAGAACTGGAACACGAACTATCGGGGCGTGGCGGCGTCGTACTTCGCGATCCGGCGGTGGAAGCTCGGGGGTGGGGCGTTCTTCACCGATCGGGATGTGCAGGACCGGGCGCGCGTCGTCGTGCTCGGGTCGGTCGTGGCCGAGCGCCTCTTCGGCAGCGAACCGGCGGTGGGCCGAGCCCTCCGCCTCGGCCGATTCCCCTACGTCGTGGCTGGCGTGCTCCAGCCGAAGGGGATCTCCCGCGGCAGCGTGGATCGCGATGACGCGGTATTCCTTCCTTACACGACCGCTCAGCAGAACATCAATGGGCAGACGTGGGTGGACGACGTAATGTGCGCCGTCCAGTCACCGGCGCACCTGGAGCGAGCCGAGTTCCAGATTGCCGCGCTCCTTCGCGCCCGTCACGACATCCCGCCCGGCGGAACGGACGATTTCGCACTGCGCAAGCCGCTCGAGACGCTCGAACTTCGTGCGACCGCCATGCGGACGATGGCACGGATGCTCATCGCGATCGGCGCCGTGTCGCTCGTCGTCGGCGGCGTGGGCATCATGAACATCATGCTGGTGTCGGTGACCGAGCGCACACGCGAGATCGGTGTGCGCCTGGCCATCGGCGCCCGCGTGCGCGACATCCGCCTGCAGTTCCTCCTCGAGGCCCTCGCCCTCGGCTTGATGGGAGGATTCGTCGGTGTCGCGATTGGCTGGCTCACGTCGGTCCTGTTGGCCGGCGGGTTCGGGTGGTCGTTGACGATCTCGATCGAGGCGACCGCCGTGGCGCTCGGCGTGGCCATCGGATCGGGCGTGATCTTCGGGTACTACCCGGCGCACCATGCGTCGCAGCTCGATCCGATCGTCGCGCTTCGCGCGGAGTCCTGACACCGGGAAGTCTTCGATGGTCATGCGGCCAGCCTGCATCGACCGCGGCCGTGAGAGTACAATCACGCGCCGTGAAGATCGAGACCTTCCTGCTGGAGCGCTGGATGTCGCGTCATGAGACGCACGTCCGGTACGACATCGCCGAGAGCGGCATCCTGCCGCTGTCGGTGAACGACCTGCTCGACTTCGAGCCGCCCGGCCGGCGCGCGGAGACACTCGAGGGCTTGCTCGCGCTGCCGCTCGGGTACAGCGAGGCGCGCGGCACCGAGGAGCTGCGCGGCATGCTGGCGGCCACGTACAGGCGCGGCGACGCCGAGCACATCCTGGTGACCACGGGCGCGATCGAGGCGAACTACCTGCTCTTCAACGTGCTGCTCGAGGCGGGCGACCATATGGTGGCGCCCTATCCGGCCTATCAGCAGCTCTACAGCGTGCCGCGCGCCATTGGCTGCGACGTGTCGCTCTGGCACGTGGGCCCGGACACCGGGTATCGCTACGACGTCGATGCGCTCGAGCGCATGGTGACGCCGCGCACCAAGGTCATCATCGTCAACACGCCGCACAACCCGACAGGCGCGATGCTTCGCCCGGAGGACGCGGTCCGCGTGTACGACATCGCGGATCGCGTCGGCGCCACCGTGATAGGCGACGAGGCGTATCGCTGGCTGGCGGTGCCGGGCGGTGAGCCGTTCGCGGAGCCGTTCTTCGATCTCGGCCCGCGCGGCGTGAGCGTCGGCACGCTGTCGAAGCCGTTCGGGCTGCCCGGGCTGCGGATCGGCTGGATTGCGGGGCCTCCGGCGCTCGTGCAGCAGTGCTGGGCGATGCGCGACTACATCACGCTGAGCCCCGGCAAGCTCAACGACGCGCTCGCGCGCCTCGGCATGCGTCATCGCGAACGCATCGTCTCGCGCAATCACGAGATCATCACGGCCAACCTCGCCACGGCGCGCCGCTGGATGGCCGAGCGCTCGGGCTTTCTGTCGTGGACGCCGCCGCGCGGCGGCCTGCTCGCGCTCGTGAAGTACGACCTGCCGATCGACTCCCTCGAGTTGGCGGACAGGCTGGCGAACGAGTACAGCGTGATGCTCGCGCCCGGCTCGGCTTTCGGCCACGAGCACCACCTGCGACTCGGGATCGGCCAGCGGCCGGATGTGTTCGCCAAGGGTCTCGAGGAGACGGGGAAGTGTTTCGACGCGATACGACGCGGGGCGTGAGGCCGCGGAATCGCCAGAAACGCGCAGCGGAGTGTCTCCGCGCAGGTTTTCATGCTGCGTCCGTCGCGCGACTTCTACCCGGCCTCGTCTCCTTCCTTCGCGAGTCGCACGCCTTCGAAGCTCGCGCTCGAAAACCTGCGCTCCCTGCGGCGCGATTTCATACTGACGCGCATCGGGCCGTTCCGAGTCAACCTGCTCGCGTCAACCCAACTGCCGCTCGCCGCGGAAAGCGAGCCCACGATACAATCGCGGGGCACGTCACGCGGGCCGCTAGCTCAGTGGTAGAGCACCTGGCTTTTAACCAGAGGGTCGATGGTTCGATCCCATCGCGGCCCACCAACCTCCGCTCATGATTTCAGGCGGAGGTGCCTGCAAAAGAGCCCACTGCCGCATTTCGCGCCGTTGACTCTGTCGATTGACAGTGCTACTTTCCGCGTTCCGACACGATCCC
>Ga0105106_10000778_pt1 | contig 22595 bp, 17 predicted proteins | sample PPLLaktember2015_5_FD_79109 | JGI IMG/M metagenome (GOLD analysis project Ga0105106, IMG submission 79109) | Freshwater sediment microbial communities from Prairie Pothole Lake near Jamestown, North Dakota, USA - PPLs Lake P8 Core (1) Depth... | ecosystem: Environmental > Aquatic > Freshwater >...
AAATCAAATATTCCTGTCTCCTTCCAGTTATGCTCCCCAAATGTCTCATAATCGAGAAAGATATTCAGAAGCTCACTTTTTGGTGCAAGTTTGCTGATCCAGGTGGCATATTTATCAGCAGTCAGAGGCCAGGCACTCCATGATTTGTTTGAGAACCTGAAAGCAATATCATCGCTCATTACAAAATTCCTCAGCAAGACTTTGAGGCGAGGATTTATAGCATTGCAATACAGGTAATTAGGACTTTTCCACCCGAGGATATGTTTTGCTCCTTCAGTCAGAATTGATTTGAATCCCATATCTGCTACCCATGATCCGATGGTATCGTTATAAATCAGTTCTGTATTCCGAAATGAGGTGGTTTCAACCCCAAGGTACGTTTTTACCATCTCCCTGTGAAGTTGAACCTGTTGCTCAAATTGCGTTCTGTTCCTGAGCGATGCGAGAGAATGGGAATCCGTCTCTGAAAGGAACTCGACCATTCCGGTTTGAGCAAGTTGCCGGAATGACTCAAGAACCTCCGGAGCATATAGTCTGAACTGGTTTATGACAATTCCCGAAAGGGAGAATGTAACTTTGAATTTCTCCTTATGCTTCTGAATGAGCTCCATAATTATCTTATTGGCAGGAAGATAGCATTTCTGAGCTACTTTCCTCATTATCGACTCATTTGAGAAATCGTCATAATAATAATGATCATGACCCAGGTCAAAAAATCTGTAACGCTTCAGCCTGAATGGCTGATGGACCTGAAAGTATAAGCAAATTGCCTTTTTTCCTGCTGTACTCATGTTGTAAAACTTATTTTTTCCAAATCACTCTTTCGTAAATATCTCTGACATGTCTGGCAGAATTATCCCATTTAAGCCTGATAACTTCTTCCATACCGTTTCTGATAAACATACTTGCCAGAGCCGGGTAATTGAGAATCCCGTAAATAGCATCTGCCATTGCATCAATGTCCCAGAAGTCGGTCTTAACTGCATGGGTGAGTATCTCAGCCACACCAGACTGTTTGCTGATAATCACAGGGACACTCGATTGCATGGCTTCAAGCGGAGAGATTCCGAATGGTTCGGATACGGAGGGCATTATATAAACATCGCTCAATGCAAGCATTGTATAAACATCCTTCCCTTTAAGAAATCCGGTAAAATGGAATCGATCGGTTATCTTCAGTGAGGCGGCTCTTCTCATCATTCTTTCCATCATATCGCCTGTGCCTGCCATTACGAACCTCACATTATTCATTGCTTTCAAAACCTTATAGGCTGCTTCAATAAAATATTCAGGTCCCTTCTGAAGGGTGATCCTGCCAAGGAAGGTGACAACTTTGTCATCAAATCCCTTTTTCACCTCCTGATCACCTGAAAAATCCACATGCTCCACGGCATTGTAAACTGTTTCCACCTTATCAGGATGGATGTTGTATTTATTAATAACAATGTCCCTGGTGAGATTGCTGACCGTAATAATTTTTACTGCAGCTTCCATACCGGCCTTTTCAATCCTGTATACGTCAGGGTTGGCATTACCGCCGCTTCTGTCAAAATCGGTTGCATGAACATGGATCACCAGAGGTTTGCCTGATACCTCCATTGCTGCTATTCCGGCAGGATATGTAAGCCAGTCGTGAGCATGTATAATATCAAATTCATTTTCTTCAGCTATAACAGAAGCAATTACAGAATATTTATAAATTTCATCAAGCAGGTTATTATCATACCTTCCTGAGAAATCAGTCACTCCCATTTCGTTAGTCTGGATGATTAGTCTTTTCCCCAAACTTTCGGAGCTGACAATCTTCCAGTAATCATCCGGGTCAGTATAGGGGACAATTTTAGAGAAGACTTCAATTTTTTCGATCGGTCTTCTGATTCCCTTATAATAGATCTTTTTAAATGTCACCGGCACTTTATTGGCACCAATCAGCCGGACCATATCCTGGTCCTCGTCGCCCCACGCTTTGGGCACCACAAAGGTCACTTCCATGTCGTCAATGGCGGCCATGCCTTTGGTAAGTCCGTAACTGGCGGTCCCCAGACCGCCGGAAATGTGGGGCGGAAATTCCCAACCAAACATTAACACACGCATAACTTACCTGTATTACTGATTTGAATAATTTTTCTCAAGAAGGTCAATAATCCTCAAAACCTCACCAACACTCCATGCCTGAGAGATTGTTCCATTTGGTGCATGAGGTGGATTTCCGTCGTATATTTCTGATATCGTTGATACACCATGCTCGTTCATCACCTCTTCAAAGCCATAAATCAATTTTTTAACTTTCTGAACTCCCTGTTTACCGTATACTTTCAGCCAGCCTTCACAAAAAGGTCCGAAAAGCCATGGCCAGACTGTACCCTGATGGTATGCTTCATCTCTCTCCTCCTGGCTTCCAAAGTAATTCCCCTTGTAGTATTTATTACCCGGAGAAAGTGTTCTCAGACCTCTTGGTGTAACAAGCTCTTTATCTGCAACATCCAACACTTTCTTCATTTGTTCCTTGTCAAGTATTGAATAAGGAAGGGATACCGCAATTACCATATTCGGTCTGACAAAAAAGTTACTGCCCTCTGTATCATTAACATAATCAGCAAGGTACCCTGCTTTATCGTTCCAGAAAATTTCAAGGAATGATTTCTTTATCAATTCCGGAAGGAATCCGAATTCCTTTGTAAAAGTATTATCCTTTCCGACTCTGGCCATTTCCAGAGTAAAGCAGATTGCATTATACCAGAGGGCGTTAATTTCAACTGCATAACCCGGCCGTGGTGTAACCGGAACACCGTTTACCACTGCATCCATCCAGGTGAGGGCCTTTCCCTTAGCATCTGCATATATAAGACCATTATCACGCATATGTATATTATACGCAGTTCCGTTTTTAAATGCCCGTAAAATTGATTTGGATGCATTTCCGTACCTTTCAATGCAGTTTGTACCACCGTTTTCAACGTATTGCTGGAGCGACCAGAAAAACCACAGAGGTGCATCTAATGAATTAAAAGCATAATTACCCTCTGTCCCCATATTCGGGAATAATCCATCCTTCATTTTTTTTACCTGTGTGTCCAGTACTGCCTGAAAGAGGCCAAGATTATGACGGGCTATGACAATTCCCGGTAATGAAATGAATGTATCCCTTCCCCAGGATCCGAACCACGGATACCCGGCAGTAATAAGGATTTCCTCTCCTCTTTTCTCAACAAATTGCATTGCGGCATTCCTGAGGCAATTCAGGAAGCTGTTACGCGGAATTTTGCCTGCCACAGTCTTGCTGAATTTTGTCTTTAACCCGGAAGGATTTTCTTCGCTTGTAGATGCTGAAAATACGATGCTGTCTCCTTTTTTGGCCTCCAGTTCAAAAAATCCCGGTGTAAACAGATCTTCAGAGTAGTCGTAACCCCTCTTCTGTTCTTCGATGTATTCCACTCCCCGATACCAGTCGGGTACCGGGATGAATTCAACCTTTGAAGAGAACTGCATATGCAGCGACGGGAAACCTTCATACAATTTTGACCTGATCCCGTTTTTGATGAACTCAACCTTCGTGTTGGCTGACATGTTCGCATGTGTAAGTTCATGAATACTCCTGAATGCAAGGAAAGGACGTATCTGGAGCTTCATCGGCTCAGATGCCTCGAGGATGGTATATCGCACCAGCAACTGTTCTTCATAATGTACAAGTAACCGTTCCATCTTCAGCAAAACATTTCCGACCCGGAAAACCCGCATCGGAATAACCTCTGTTTCAAAATCTTCGATGTATTTATGTCCTTTCGGACTGAAATAATCGCCTTTATATTTCCTTATACCAACATTAAAACTTTTATCATTGTTCACTACAGTAACATCAAGAGAAGAAAGTAATATATACCTTCCACCGCCAAGCTCATCTACAGGACAAATCAGTAAACCGTGATATTTACGGGTATTACACTCTACTATGGTTGTAGATGCGTATGATCCGGCCCGGTTCGTTCTTAGTATTTCCCTTGAAAGCGAATATTCTAGATTTACAATCTGACTCTTGTCAAACTTAATATAGCTCATTTTAAAACTGTTTTGTTACGTATAAAAAGTCTCTTAAGTTAAAAAATATTATTCACCTTTGCAAACCGTTCTTTGTAAGTCATGATAATTATAATTAACACCTGCAGACACAGGCAGGAAAAAAAGAATAACTTTGCATTTCGATAATTTAAACTACTAAGAATTAATGTTTTGGTTGATGAACAGGCTCCTTTTACTTCTTATTTTTGTTTTAGCAATCCTTCCCGGTTGCAAAAATAGCAATATTGAAATAAACGGCAAGCTTACAGACCCTGTTAGTGGAGAATATATTTATCTCGATGAATTAAAATCAAACGATCTGATAACCGTGGATTCAGTTTCTGTTTCAGATGAGGGTACATTTGTAATAACCAGAAAAATTGAATTTCCTTCATTTTACCTCCTGAGAACTAATGAATCCAGTTTCCTTACAATGCTGCTCGAACCGGGACAGATATTAGAACTGACAGCAAAGAGGGATTCGTTAAATATTCCTGAATCAATATCGGGCTCAGAAGGTACTGAACTAATGGTAAAATATAATAAAAAGCTGCAGACTACTATATATCAGATTGCCAGCCTGAGGAAGGATTATCTGAAGAATTTAAGGAGCCCTCAGCTATATGAAGTTATGGCAAAGATAGATAGCATAGCACAAATCTATCTTGATGATATAAACCTGTACACCAAAAAATATATTGACTCAAACCTTACATCACTTGTCAGCCTTGCTGCATTGTATCAGCAGGTGGCCCCCGGGGAATACATTATGGATTCCCGGAAGGATCTGAAATATTTTCTCCGGGTTGATTCAGCACTTTCAATTCATTACCCCGATTATGAGCTTGTCAGATCATTACATGAACAGGTCAGTAGTATGGGTTCAGGCATCCGGAATCAAAACGTCATTTCTCCCGTTTTCATCCAGGGAGCTGAAGTACCCGAAATAGACCTTCCCAATCCTGAGGGAGATACTATCAGGCTCTCTTCAACAAGGGGAAATATTGTTCTCCTTGATTTCTGGGCGGCATGGTGCTCCCCCTGCAGGCAGGAAAATCCGAACCTGGTAAAAGCTTATAACATGTATCATGGCAAGGGATTTCAGATCTATCAGGTATCGCTTGACATGACAAGGGATGCCTGGATAAAAGGTATTCAGGATGATAATCTCGGCGACTGGATCCACGTGAGCGATTTAAGATACTGGAATTCTGTTGTGGTTCCTCTCTACAAAATCGAAATGATTCCTGCCAATTACCTGCTTGACAGGGAAGGACATGTTATCGCATCAAATTTGCGGGGAGAATCCCTTCAGATACAACTGGATGAATTATTCAAAAACTAAAAGCGCGGGATGAAAATTGATTTTCAACAAACTGTTAAAATGAAGAAATATCTGATACTGCTTATTCCTGTATTGATTATTACAGGATGCCGGAACAGGAATGCTTTCACAGTCACGGGCTCTGTTAAAGTACACTCCGAAAAAGAGTATATTTACATAAACAGAGTTAATGTAGATAAAACTGTCCTGATCGACTCTGCCCGGATCAACTCCAGGACCCGCTTCCGGTTCAGGATAAAGGCTGATGAAATTGATTATTACCAGCTCGGATATCCACCTGAGGATTTTGTTACACTCCTTGCCCTGCCTGGTGAGAAAATTAACCTTGATTTCAAAGGAAAAAGGCTTTCGGAAAATTATGAGGTTACCGGGTCGGAAGGCTCCGGAAAAGTACAACTACTTGATCTTAAGCTCCTTAATACAAAGAATAAACTTGATTCAATCACCACACTATACAGGAATGCAGAGAAAGAACCTGATTTTGATACAAAAAGGAAACTTATTGAAGCTGATTATCTCAATCTTGTCAGAGAGCAACGGCAATTCAATATAGAATTCATAATTAAAAATATATCATCCCTGTCAGCCATCAAGGCGCTCTATCAGAGACTCGACGATCAGACATATGTCCTTTATGAACCGCGCGACCTGCAATACTTTAAGATCGTTTCCGACTCGTTAAGCAGACACTTCCCGGATTCAAAGCATACAAAAGCACTGGTGAGTGACTTCAGCAAAGAGATGAATCAGTTTTATTCAAGGCAACTTCAACAAATTTCATCTTCATTGCCTGAAACGAAACTTGATCCTGATTTAAAGGACATTAACGGGAACAGGGTGAAGCTTTCCTCTCTGAGAGGGAAATATGTTCTTCTGACGTTCTGGTCGGCTGCCTCCAGAGAATGTATTGCTGAAAACCTTCAGCTTAAAGAGTTCTATCGTCTTTATTACAGAAAGGGATTCCAGATATACCAGGTAAACCTGGATGCGGATGAATCGGCATGGAAATCTGCAGTTAAATTCGATGAGCTGCCCTGGATAAACACCAGGGAGGATGATGTTGCCGATCCGGTAAATGCCAGGCTTTATAATGTAAAAGCCGTTCCTGCAAACTATCTTTATGATCCGGAAGGGAATATCATTGCTTCAAATCTACATGGCAGAAACCTGCAGATCAAGCTAAATCAATTATTCAATAATTAATATCAGCCATTGACCGGACCCGGTAAAATATTCTTTGCTTCTGATTTTCATCTTGGTCTTAAGACCGGATCTGCTCCCATTGACCGTGAAAAAAAGGTGGTCGGCTGGCTCAAAGAAATCACACCTGAAGCAACAGAGATCTACCTTGTTGGCGACATTTTTGACTTCTGGTATGAATATAAGCGTGTTGTACCGAGGGGATTTACCCGTTTCCTGGGAACCGTTTCAGAAATAACAGATGCCGGCATCCCGGTTCATTACTTTACCGGGAATCATGACATGTGGGTTGGCGATTATTTAATTAATGAGTGCGGGGTGATCATGCATACAGAACCCTTCACTACTTCATTTAACGGGAAAAAGTTCCACATTGCTCACGGAGAAGGCCTTGGTTCAAAAAATACAGGTTATAAAATCCTTCTTGGAATATTCCATAACAGGATTGGCAGAACCCTGTTTTCAACACTCCATCCGTCAATTGGTGTAGGTCTGGGACACAGGTGGTCCCTCAGTTCAAGGCTTGCAACCGGAATTTCACTCGAATTCATGGGGGAGGATAAGGAAGAACTGATCAGATATGCCCTTTCAATTTCAGAATCTGATAAAATTGATTTCTTCATTTTCGGTCACCGCCATCTGGCAATGACCTACAAACTGAAGAATAATGCAGAAATTTTATTCCTCGGTGACTGGATAAAACATAGCAGTTTTGCTGAATGGGATGGTAACACTCTTTCCCTTAAAACACTGGATTAGGCCTTTCCTCAACCTTTACAGTTATTGTATAATAGGAATACTGTTCATTTATCCATTCGAAATGGTATTGAAGCTTGCCATCCGATTTCCTTGCCATATCAATAAGACCCAGGTTCCCCGTACTGCTGGAACTCATAGTCTGATCTGAAAGGGATTTTCGAAATAGTACTGTAAGTCCCTCTTTATCATATTCATTGATCAGATCAATCTTTTCCCTCAGATGCTCCACTTTATCATTCGTGATCAGGTTGCCTGTGGTCAGATAATACGAATGATCATTATACCTGATCATGGCTACCGGCATTCCGTATTTCTCCTCATCCTCACGCCCGGGACTATACCTGGCAACATTCTCAATTATTTCCACAAGTATGCTGAACACTCTTCTCCGGAGATTCGATGCAGCATAATCCTCGGCAAGTTTTGTTTCGGTAAATGAAAGTACTTCCTTGCCAACATCCGGAGTAATATGCCCCGACCATATCAGGTAAATATTGTTTTCAGCCATCAGCCTCTCGAGCTGTGAGACAGCCTTGCCGCTGAATGGCTTCCCGGTATTACTGTAATGGGCTCCAATACCATCTGAATCAACTGTTTTACTCAGTATAAAATATGAATTATCCTTATCAAGCTCCAGGAAATCATAATCAAGCTTATTCCCTGTTGACTTGGCCATTTCAATGAGTCCCAGCCCTGCACCACCTTTATTGCTCAGTTCGGTTTTACTTAACATCTGCATATAGACAGCCCGGATCTCACCTGTATCAAGGTTGTTGATCCGGTCAAGTCTCGTTTTCAGATCCCCGATATTAGTCACCGAAATGACATTCGCTGTTGTAACAGAATATCCTCCGTCAGCCTTTGAATAGACTACCAGGGACATGTCAGCCATCTTTGGCTGATCACTGTGTCGTGTAACATTCTGAAGGCTTTCAAGAACATACATGAACAACCGTTTCCTGCTTAAAAAGCCGAACTCCGCGTTTTCCATTTCTTTTTCTATGAGCATGAGCAGGGGGACCGAATTCTCGTTTGTTACAACGCCTCTGTAAACGAGCATCAGGCTATCCAATTTCATTTTCTCCCGAATACGGTGAATAAGATCCATGCAAAAAAGATCAGGTATATTTCAGGGTATAAAAATAGAAAAAACCTGATTTACTGCAAATAGTGAAAGTCATGGAAGGGCAGACAGCATAGAAATAAGCCTTAATACCTATCCTGATTTTTGCGAAAATTACTATCTTGTACTGTTAAAATTTAATGATAAATAATGCTTTACAGGCTCCTTCAGTTCATAATTCCTCCCTTTGGTTTTAGAGTCTATTTCAGACGTATTTTTTATTCGAATCTAAAGAAAGTGCCTCTTGAGAAACCACTGCTTTTTGTGGGAAATCATCAGAATTCCTTCATTGACGGTGTCCTTGTCGGATGCTACCTGCCCCAGCCTATTCATTTTACAATGCGGGCCGATATGTTCAGAAAGCCCTTTGCCCGTTTTTGTCTCAGGGAGCTGAATGTATCACCAGTTTACCGGATGGAGGAAGGTTTTGAAAATGTACATAAGAATATTGAAGCATTTGGTGCCATTTATGATATTCTGAAAAAAAACGGGAACTTTATCATGTTCTCTGAAGGGATTTGTATTCAGGAAAAACGCCTCCACCGGCTGAGAAAAGGAACTGCAAGACTGGCTTTCGGAACCGAGGAGAAATTTGGTCTGGATGTGAATATTGTTCCGGTAGGTATAAACTATACCTATCCCTCCAAATTCAGGAAGGAGATAATGATAAACTTCCATGAATCTTTCAGCATCAAAGAACTTACAGATCTTTATAAAGCACATCCCGCAAAAGCATTGCTCGCTTTTAACGAAAAATGTACTGAGGGATTGCTTAAAGAAGTCATAATTGTTGAGGATCCTAAAAATGACTGGCTGGCAGAGGAGCTCCTTATAATGGGAAGGAATAACATGGTACTTCCTTTCTTCTGCTGGATGTTCCATACTGACGACAGAAGGCTGGCCGAAAAAAGTATCGCCGACAGGATTAATTATCTGTCTAAAACATCATCTGAAGGGCTTGAATCGCTCAATGAGAAAGTTAAGGTATATTTAAGCCTGCTCTCAGGTGCGGGACTCAAAGATGAGAACCTGGCCAGAAAACTGAACTGGGGCTGGTTAAGATATCTTGCCGTTATTGCAGGTTTCCCGGTTTTCCTGGCAGGCTACATCGCTAACCTGATACCTTTTACAGTTCCTGCTGCTTTAACAAGAAAATTCATTAAAGACTCCAGATTTACCACCGGATTTTATGTTGGTACGGGCACAGTACTCTACCTGATATACTTTCCTCTGATCCTGATTCTTGCGTCAGTATTTTTCGGATGGACCGGATTCCTTCTCGGATTGCTGGTACCGGTGGCAGGATACTTTGTTCTTTTTTACCAGGAGATCTTCCGGGAACGCCTGAACAGACTCCGTTTCAGTATAAAATCGCTTACAAATAAATCCCTGATTGAAAATCTGAAAAACCAGCGAAAAGAAATCCAGATGATCCTGGACAATATTAATATAGCTTAAATACCAGATATTCATTTTGAGTAAATCCCAATCAAATCCATAACACCGTTAATGAACGTGAGCGGATGAAGCGGATTCCCTGGCACGTATAAATCAATATGATGATTATCAATAAAATGCCTGTTCAGTGCGGAGCTTCCTTCAAATATTCCTCCGCTAATGGCATCTGTACCGGCAAGTATGATGATCTTTGGCACCGGAGTTGCATTCCAGGTAATCTGAAGGGCTTCTGCCATATTCTCTCCACCAGGTCCGGTGATCACTATCCCGTCGGAATGACGTGGTGATGCGGTGAACTCAACTCCATAACGCCCAAAGTCGAAGTTTACATTTCCGGTAGCCGCAAGCTCCATCTCACATGAATTATCCCCGCCGGCTGATACCTGCCTGAGCTTTAAGGCTCCCCTGAAGAGTTTTTTTATTTCCTTCCTGATTTCCCCATCATTAAGACGCAATGGAATATCCAACCCGGGATTGATCACCAGATCTTCCCTCCTGTTCACAGCGATCCGGTAATCATTCTTGAACCGGATCTTTCCGGGAAGTGCGAAAGCACATTCCCCACAAAATACACACCGGCCAAGATCAATGGCTCCGGTCCCGCTGCTTATAGCTTTCACCGGGCACAGATTTGAAACAAGTTTTATTTCATCACCGGCAATATCTCCTGAAATGACCGGCCTTCCCCTGAAAATCCCTGAAACCGGCTGTATCCGAAGGTTCTTTACATACTGACTGCCATGACTCCTGAGAATATTTACCTCTTTTAACATTTTCCCTGAGTTTAATACTATAGATCGTTTCCACAGTAGGAAAGGTTAAAACTTTTATTGCATAGCGGGAAATCCGATATTTCCTGGTTTCGAACAGCAAGTGCAAGCGCCATCCAGTTATGCAGCGACGGATCAGCGATCCTGTAAAAGGCAATATCGCCGTTTTTACCGGTAAAGGCAGTATGGACGATTTCGCCCCTCCATCCTTCTACCATTGAAATTGCCATCCTTTCCGGTTTTAATTTAAGTTCATATATCGGCTTATTTACCTGTGTATGAGACTGTTTCCAGTAATTGACCAGGTCGGTAACGATCCTGATCGATTCTTTTACCTCAAGAGCCCTTAGCATTCCGCGTGCAAGAACATCTCCTTTATTCTGTATCACCGGTTCCACATGATACTCCTTATAATACTGGAAAGGATGTGTTCTTCGTGTGTCCCGCATAATTCCGCACGAACGTGCCGCCATGCCGACCGCCCCTATGGATAAAGCCTGTTGCCTGGTAACGATTCCTATATCCTCATAGCGTGCCAGAACTGTTGACAGTGAATAGATCCGTTCCGTAATTTCAGCAAACCGTTTTCCTGAATCTGCAAGTGTTTTCAGTATTTCATCCGCAATATCTTCGAAGAGCGGGAAATTGCTCCCGCCTGGCCGCACCAGCCCTTTACCGAAGCGGTTGCCGCACCAGAGCTGTGTTGTATTTATTATCGTGGTTCTGAGGGCTTCACACACCACCTGACCGAGCTGGTAAGCAACATCACCGCATAATGCGGCAGTGTCGCCAATATGGACTGCAATCCTCTCCAGTTCGAGTGCAATACAGCGTTCTGCCCGAAGGGTCCCGGTTACCTCAATGTCTCCCAGCGATTCCACAATCTGGACATGTGCAAGCGCATGACCGACCGAAGTATCACCCGCAATGCTCTCGGAGGCTATACACCTCTGCAGTTGATTCCTTTTATCAGTTATCAGCTTTTCAATTCCCCGGTGCTGATAACCAAGCTGAATTTCGAGATGCAAAACCTTTTCACCGTTGCAGATGAAACGGAAATGCCCCGGCTCAATAACACCTGCATGAACAGGGCCAACTCCAACCTCATGAAGCTCCTCACTGTCAATCTGATAGAATGGATAATCATCCATCGACGTTGATTTATCCGCCCTGTCATGCGGATACCGCACTGGTTTCAGCCATGGATGCCCTTCAAAGTTCACTCCATATTTTTCATAAATCTCCCGCTCAAAAATATGGAACTGAGGGCAGACCGGGGTCAATGATTTAAGTGCTGGTTTTTCATTACTCAGACTATGGGAAAGGACCAATACATTTTTATTGTTATCATCCGCCAGGCAGCAATGGAAATTCAGATTATCACCGGCAGGAAAACAATAATATGCAATGCAATGTTTTGCATCATCCTTCATCAGCTCAGTGACCTGGTCAAAAAATACCCCATACTCCAGTACCGGGATCTCTCCGGGATCAACCGGGGTTGTGTTATTTTTAGTTATGCTGTAGTGCTGGTTCATTGAGAATTCTATTTTGGCAAAAATGCAAAACTGTTATTTATCAGCTCGATAAGAAAGGGAGGCTGGTAAAAACACATTACTATCACTGCTCCAAGAAATATAAACTGAGTTACAGTTTCAACAGGATTCACTTTCCCGTACTGAACAAGATCAGGTTCAGTTCTTGGTTCCGAAAATATGATATGCATAATCCTGATACTCATTGCATAAATAACAAAACAGAGCAGAAAAATAATTGTAATCAACACCAGCCAGTGTCCGTCGAGTACCATCCCCTTAAATATCAGGAATTCAGCAATAAACAACCCCGAAGGAGGAATTGCCAGGATGCAGAACATCCCTATAATCAGTACCAGGGCGCCGGCAGGGTACAGTTTCATATATTTTCCGCACTCGTCCAGTTTAAATGTATGAAGAACCCTTGAAAGCTGACCCATCTGGTAAAATAATCCGGATTTTGTAAGCGAATGCAGAACAATAAGGAGCAATGCAGCGTAGTATCCCACTCCTCCTGTTCCGACTGCAATGGCAACGAGTCCCATATTTTCCAGACTTGAATATGCGAGCATCCGCTTCAGGTGTTTTGCCTTAAGCATATATCCGGCGGCGATCAAAACAGAAAGGACTCCCGAGAGAATCAGTACACTATTCATAAAACCCAGGATAGATGAAGAAGAGAACAATGAATAGACCCTGAAAATAGCCAGAAATCCTACATTCATTAAGGAGGTTGATATCAGCGCGCTGATGGGAGGCGGTGCTACCGAATGAGCATCAATGGTTACCGTATGCATCGGAAAAAGCCCCATTTTTGTGCTGAATCCTATCAGAACAAACAGAAATGCGATCTTCAGGTACATAGGATTGGCCTGATTAATGATGCCGGCCAGTTTTTCAAAAGAGAGGTTGGCAGCATCCTCACGCCCGTAAATAAAACCCAAAAACAGTATTCCCAGGTATGCAAGCGCAATCCCTGTAGAACAGATAAAAACATATTTCCAGGTGGCCTCAAGGGCAATTTCTGTCCTGTCGTGATAAATCAATGCTGCAACTGCAAGTGTTGTTGCTTCAACAAAGATCCATAATACGGTCATTCCATTTGAAATATATGCACCCGACATAAATGTGACAAGCGCAATAAATGCCGAATGATAGATGTTAAACCTTTTTGTATCACTTCCCGAAGCATAAATAAAACCATGGTAAACAGTCGGGATCACCAAAACTGAGAGAATTGAAAGCATAAGTACACCGGCACTGTCGAAAGTGAAATAAACCAGTTCGGTTTTATAAAGGTTTAACCGGCAATAAATTGTAAAACCAATCTGTAAAAGTGCAAAGCCCAGGGTAATGATTTTTGTAACTGCCCTGTTCCTGACCAGTACAACCGAGATGCACATCACTGAAGAAATGATAAAAAAGAGCAGAATTCCCATAGCCTAGTCTTTTAACATTGTCAGCTCGTTAGTTTGTGATTTAAGCCGTAATCCAAAGAACCCGAGGACCAGAACACCGACAAAAATATCCAGTAGTATCCCGATATTTATAAGCATGGGCATTTCATTCCCGACTGCAAGGGAGAATATGAACACAGCATTTTCAATTATTAAGAAACCTATGATATGCGAGATGATCAGCCTGTGTGTTATTATCAGCAACAATCCTGTAAAAAGTGCAAATAGTGCAATCGTCATGTAAATTGTATTAATGAAAGGATTTACCAGAGCATTTGCCAGGATAACGCTTATCAGTAATCCGAATATCGACAGGATGAGAGTATAAAATCCCGGCATTGCAAGACGATGTACCTTGGTAACACCAGAATTTTTTATGATCCTGAACAGCAGATTCGGTATCAGTAATGTTTTAAAGATCAGTGTCTCTGCTGCAATAAAAAGAAGATTGGCCCAGTTTATCTCCTTGAGCTCAAAAAGGGCGATTCCACACAACAACAATCCCTGCAACCCGATGAGTCTGATATAAGTATGAAGCCTCTCAGCCGAAGCGAAATAAATAAGAGTTATTGCAAACAGAACAATGAGGTAGTTTATCATATCCTGCTACATTAAAAATCTGTCGGTTACTATAAGGATCACAACAAAAGCTATCCAGGCAACGGCGGAGATCGAAAGTATAAACTTCGGGTTCCTGTTCATTTTGTTGCGTGCCCTGAAAGATTCTGTCAGACCAATAATAACTGCAAACAGCGCCTGGATCACAACAAATAACCCGATATGTAAAAACAGATTCAGTCCTGCCGGTACTACCAGATTGTACATCAATGAACCATAAATTGCAAATTTAAGGTAGGTACCAATATGGATCAGTGCTTTATCGAAACCGCTGTAATCAAGGATCATTACTTCATGGATCATTGTAAGTTCGAGGTGAGTTTTTGGATCATCTACCGGAATCCTGCTGTTCTCGACTATTGCAGTCTGAATAAACAGGTAGAACCCTATGGCACTGTATATTAATACAGTATGATCACCGGTAATGAAAAAATGCCTGAAGATTTCACTGAAGGAGGTATACCCTGTAAACATGGCAAAGGTTGCCAGTAAAATAAAGAATGCAGGCTCAATAAGCATCGAAAAAAATGCTTCGCGGTTTGCACCCATACCCCCGAAACAGCTGCCTGTGTCAAGAGCAGCTATAATTGCAAAAAACTTTCCGATGGCAAGAAGGTAAGAGAAAAAGATAAAATCACCCTCGAAGGAAATTACTGATGTCTGGTTTCCAAATGGTATCACAAGTGAAGCGCAGACAATAGATGCCAGTGTTATCGCGGGAGCAATCCGGAATACTACTCCCGTTGTTTCACTGAAGACGCTGCTTTTTCTCATCAGCACTGCTATTTCCTTTATTGGCTGAAATATGCCCGGCCCTTTACGTCCTGAAGTAATACTTTTTGTGCGAAGTATTATTCCCGGGAAAAAGAATGCAACTATTAATATAAGAACAAATCCTGTCAAATTCAGATAATGTTGAGGAAGGTTAACAAAAACACAATCAGCATAAATATAAATGCATAAAGTATGTAATGCTGGATCTTTCCTGTCTGCATTACCGCCAGCTTTTTTAATAGTGACGAAAGGAAATCGACCGGCTTATCTATAAGAAGTTTTTTAAATATGTCATCGCTGTGCGAGACAAAAGATCTTTTTACGGGGAATATTTCTTCATCCGGGATTTCATCCATTATTTTCTTCGTCTGGAGAACCGGCCTGGCAAGATGGTTGTAATTGTAAGCATACGATGTTGCTGTATATTGCTGCCTGTATGTGCCTGCCGTATAACCACAGCCCCAGGTAGGGCCAATGTCTGTCTGTTTTGTCTTCAAATGCAAATGTCTGTAAATAAGCAATATAGTGATTGAAATAATAAATATTCCGCTCAGAAGGCTGATCCCGGAAAGATTATTTAACAGCGGACCGGCAAGGGAAGTCAGTTCCGTCAGGTTAAAGGAATGGGAGATAATATTAAAGACAGGTTTAACAAATATTGTTGAGGCCAAACCAATCAATACAATGAACACAATATTAATAAACTGAGGGAATATCATGTTTTTGCTTACTTCCCTGGCTCCTGCAGCTTTCTCTGTACGTGGTACTCCGAGAAAGGCTATTCCAAAGGCTTTTGTAAAACAAAATATTGCAAGGCCTCCTATAAGCGAGAGTCCGACTATTACCGAAAGAATAAGTATTGACAGGTTTAAATTGGCTACAGAAAGACTTTTAAACATCCCCAGGTAAATGAGATATTCCGAGATAAAACCATTAAACGGAGGCAACCCGCAAATTGCCAGGGAACCGGTCAGGAACAGCATGGAAGTCCAGGGCATTTTTTTCACAAGTCCGCCAAGCTGTTCAATGTTACGGGTATGAGTCGCTTTATAGACTGATCCTGCATTGAAAAAAAGCAACGATTTGAAAAGTGAATGGTTCAGAACATGAAGCAATCCACCGGCAAAACCAAGGAGCGTTAAGGGTGAATTGCCCGTAGCAAGCCCGATCATCCCGAGTCCGATGCCTATCCCTATTATCCCGATATTTTCAATGCTGTGATACGCAAGCAACCGCTTGAGATCGTGCTGGACAATCGCCATCATAACCCCAAGAACACCTGAGATCAGGGATATCACGAGAATTATAATACCAATAAGAAGGAGATCACTCTGAACATGGATCAGGACTCTGAGAATTCCATAGATTCCCATCTTTATCATCACCCCTGACATTACTCCCGACACATGTGAAGGAGCTGCAGGGTGTGCTTCCGGGAGCCATGTATGCAGCGGAATGAATCCTGCTTTTATGCCGAACCCAACAAAAAAAAGCAGAAAAACAGGCAAATTTGAATGGTTTGAAAAATATTGCCTTAACGCATCGAAGCTCATTTCCCCGGACGCCTTATTAACAATCAGGAAAGCGATCAGGATAAAAAACATTCCTGCATGCATCTGAATCAGGTAACTTATCCCCGTTTTCATTATCGTGCGGTCCTCTGCATCAAAAATCACAAGAATAAATGATGAAAGAGCCATAATTTCCCAGACAATGAGAAAAGAAAGGCCATCGCGCACCAACACAACCAGGACCATTGAAAAATAAAGCCACAGGTAAGAGGTAAAGTGAAGTGAGAACTGAAGGGCATTTTTAATACCGGAATATGGTTGCAGGTACCCGCCGGCATACAGGAAGCCGACAAAAACGGTTATGTTAATGAGCATCAGAAAAAATATTGAAAGCCGGTCTGTTGTCAGGTTAAAACCCCCGCCGGGGAACGGAATTGCCAGTTTTAATTCGGAAATATTACTACCGGCGGAAAGGACATTGAATGACCAGATAGTGGTTAAAATTACTCCACCTGCAAGCAATAAAAGTGTAAAATAGTACTTTAAGTTTTTGGGGACGAAAAAGATAAGTATTGAAAGGGATAATATGATAACAAATATTAAGGAGCTTGTCATTTTTATTTCACGTGCATCAAAAATTTTGAACGCAAAAGTAAAAAATTAATTCTCCGATTTACAACCCGGCTTATATTTTATAATTCCGGTAAGAAATTCCATTTTAGATTAATGATATTATCCGGCCCATCCTTCACGGTCGAGGTTTCGATAATTGATAGCTTCCGAAATGTGTTCCGCAGTTATATTTTCCGAATCAGCAAGGTCAGCAATAGTTCTGGCCACTTTAAGGATCCTGTCGTAAGCTCTTGCTGAAAGACCTCTGAGTTCCATGGCTGTCTTCAGAAGTCTTCCACCCGCATCGTCCAGATGGCAGTATTTTCTTTGCATTGCAGGCGACATCTGGGCATTTGAATAGACCCCTTTTACGGAACCAAACCGTTTCGCCTGCAATGACCTTGCTCTTATAACTCTTTCCCGTATAACCTCAGATTTTTCTATGGTTCCCGTATCGGACAATTTATCGTATTTTACGGGGACCACTTCAATGTGTATATCGATTCGGTCCAGCAGCGGACCTGAGATCCTGTTAAGGTATTTCTGTACCATTCCCGCGGTACACATGCATTCTTTTTCAGGGTGGTTATGGAATCCGCACGGACAAGGATTCATTGAGGCAATGAGCATGAAACTTGCAGGATAATCGCAGGTTGATTTGGCCCTTGAGATAGTGATGATCCTGTCTTCAAGAGGCTGTCTCATCACCTCAAGAACCGTGCGTTTGAATTCCGGTAATTCATCAAGAAACAATACGCCGTTGTGTCCCAGTGAAATCTCCCCGGGTTGCGGGAATGTGCCTCCCCCGACCAGTGCGACATCTGAGATCGTATGATGAGGTGACCTGAATGGTCTTTTGGTCATAAGGGCAGTATGATCGTCAATCTTACCTGCAACAGAATGTATTTTAGTGGTTTCAAGCGCCTCCTCAAGTGTAAGGGGCGGCATTATAGTAGATATCCGTTTAGCCAACATTGTTTTACCTGACCCGGGAGGCCCTATCATAACTAAATTATGATGCCCGGCAGCTGCCACTTCAAGTGCTCTTTTTACATTTTCCTGACCATGCACATCTGAAAAATCAACATCATATTTATTTGCTTCACTATTGAATATCTCCATCAGGTCCACTTTTACAGGATCAAATTTCCGGATCCTGTTAAAGAAACTTACAACGTCACCGAGGTTTTCCATTCCGTAAACATCCAGACCTTCAACCACTGCCGCTTCACGGGCATTTTTCATCGGAACTATAACTCCTTTGAATCCTTCTTCCCTGGCTCTGAGTGCTATCGGTAACACTCCCTTTACCGGCTGTAAAGTACCATCTAGAGAGAGCTCTCCCATAAGAATGAATGATTCGATCTCACCGTTGATGACTTTTTCATCAGCTACCAGGATACCCATGGCAAGAGGCAGGTCGTATGATGAGCCCTCTTTGCGGATATCAGCCGGAGCCATATTTATCAATACCTGCTTTCCGGGCCAGTGATGGCCAAGGGATCGCATTGCCGATTCAATTCGCTGCTGGCTCTCCTTTACTGCAACATCAGGCAACCCTACAAGAAAAAAACGGATACCCCGCGACACATTAACTTCAATTGTTACAGTCACTGCATCAATACCTGCCACTGCACTGGCAAATGTTCTTACTAACATAATTATTATTTTTTTAGCACATTCGGAAACACTGTACCAAATATAGGAAAATCGGGATAAACGACAAAAGAAAACCGTTAAAAGTTGAAGAGATCCTCCTTCGCTAAAGCTTCGGAGGATGAAAGTTGAAGAAAGTTGAAGGTACCTGATGGTGCAACGGTATAATAGTCTGCAAAAAGATCCCCTCCCGGCTTTGCTTCGCTGAAACTACGCGAAAGCGAAGGAGGGGTGGGGGTGGGTAAATAATGGCACAATCTTTGCTTGGCTGAATCTACGCGAAAGCGAAGGAGGGGTGGGGGTGGGTAAATAATGGCACAATGACGAAATGGCGAAAAGGTGCAAAGGCAGAATTGAAAATTAATTGACCCCGGAATCTTCATCTGATCTTCATCTGGTTGTTTTTAATTTGCATTAGCGCCAAGTTGAATCTCAATAATTAATTAATTGAAACTCTACATCAAAAATATGGTTTGTATCCGGTGTCGGATGGCAGTAAAATACGAACTGGAAAAACTCGGATTGCATCACACCAGGGTCGAATTAGGAGTGGCTGAAATCAAAGAGGACCTTTCAACAGAGCAATGGGATAATCTGAGCATTTCCCTGAAAGATATCGGGCTCGAATTAATGGATGATAAGAAAAACATCATGGTTGAAAAAATAATGGCCGCAATAATTGAACTGGTACACTATAATGAAGGTCAAATCAAATTAAACCTTTCCGATTATCTGACTGAAAAATTAAATTACAAATACACATACCTTACAAATATTTTCTCCGAAGTTAAAGGGATCACCATTGAAAAATATTATCTGTCCCATAAAATAGAGAGGGTAAAAGAGCTGTTGGTTTATGATGATCTCAATCTTACAGAAATTGCCTGGAAACTTCAATACAGCAGCGTGTCACATTTGTCAAACCAGTTTAAGAAAATGACAGGACTTACTCCTGTCGACTTTAAAAACCTTAAGAACAAAAAAAGCAGTGCTTTGGGCGATATGTGAATTATGTAACTTTATTTAAAATTTATGTAACAATTATCCGGTCAGACGTGACGACATTTGTACTGTACAAATTCATAAGTTAGGGTCAGGGTTAGAGTTAGGTTTAGGTTAGTTAGAGTATATTCCATTCATCCAAAATCAAATTCAATTGGATGGATGGAATTACTTTTTTATGAATAAATTTAAAGATATTCTGCTTTAAAGGAAATTTTAAATGTATGATCATAGAATAGGGTCATTACAATACTCCTTTCGCATACAACTTTTACAGTATTTGCCCATCCAGACTTCATCAAACTGGTTCATAATTGCCTCAACTATTTCGGGATCAGTTGTAATAAAGCCTGATTCAAAGTTGCGGGTATTTGCACCTTTTATCCCTAATCCTGCCCCGGTCAGATTTGCAGATCCTGAATAGGCAAATTTGCCGTCAATAATAATGTGCTTGAAATGAACTCTCGGGCATAGCTGCCTCTCCATATTCTTCCATAACAACGGATATTTGTCAAAACTTTTCCTAAAGTTAACACCAGGGTCTTTTGCATGTAAAAGGCGAATGGCGATTTTCCTTTTTGCCAGACTATCAAGTACAGACAAAAAAGATTGAACCGTTCCCTTCCGGTGCACATGCAGATCTTTTATATCGGCCGTACCTATCCACACAAAAGAGGTTGCACCGGCAACAGGTTCAATAGCCTGCTTATATAATTGTTCGTTGGTTATAAAATTTATGCTCATGGTCCATTTATGATCCGGTTATCCATTTCAGGATACCGCTGTCAATAGGAAGAACAGAGGTCAGGAGAAGTGTTCCGGCTCCGACGGCAAGGGGTGTTGTGATAGTATCAAGGAGGTTCTCCTTATCCATATTAACTTTTCAACAAAATTGCGAAATTCCGGCTGAAATATCAGGCACTTTTTCTTTTAATTCCTGACTCAATCAGGTTTTCATAAAGATTCAGGATCTCATTTGTGTTTTTTCTGATATTGAAATCCTCCTTTACGTATCTTTTAAGAACTTCTGTCTCCTTCTGGAAAACGACCGGATTATGAAGGTATTCAATAAGCATACCTGTAAGGATGCGGCTGTCGGGGCCATTATGGCCTTTGGCAACAAAATTATTCTCCTGATAGAATTTGTAATTCTTTTCCGTCACAAATCCGCCCATGAACTTCTGATTGACTGATAATACCGGAATACCTGATGAGAGAGCATTAATTGCAGCTCTTCCGACTCCAAGTAATAATCCTGACTTCTGTATAAGCGGTTTTATCTCAGGAACAAAACCGTGAACAATACACACATTCCTGAGCATTTTCAGATTCAGCGCCAATGCTTCTTTTCTTATGCCCTCCATTGACTTACCGTCTCCAACAATATTAAAAGTGACTTCCGGATAATCCTTTAAAATAACCGGAAGTACCTCCTTTATTATGAGAGAAATTACTTCAGCGTGCCTGGAGTCGATCCTGCTGATGTAAACCATCGAGAAATAATCCCTTGATAAATTGGATTCGGTCATTTCCACTCCATTTTGAATGAATGCAGATTTCTGCATTATTTTTCTTAACGACCCGTTTGGATAGAGGTGCCTTTTGCTGACGAAAATGATCCTGTCAGCCCATTTTTCAGATATGAGTGGACGCAGATCAAGGCGGGGCTGCCCATGAACAGTAACCACAACCGGAATCCGCATAATCTTTCCGGCTACAACTGCCAGTAAGATCGATAACCTTTTATGTGCATGAATGACGTTTATTTTATTCCTGGCCAGAAAAAAGCAGAGATAAATAATATGAAAGGGTGCAAATATATCTCTCATTTTAAGCCTGATGAACTTAACACCATGGTTAAGTCTCCGAACCTGCTCCCCTTTTGAGGATATAACAAAAACTTCATTCCCAAGCTCATTCATTGCATTAGCCAGGTCTCTTACATGATTTTCAGCACCACCGAAATTAAAGCTGGTTATCAGATGAAGGATCCTCATATGATTGATAATTGAATTAATAACTCAGAATCCCCTTTTTTAGTATATAGACGTATGAATTTGTAAGTTTGTTTTAAGCCTGATTAATTTATCTTTACAATATTAAATGGAGTGATTTTGTGCAATTAATAAACAACCGTTTCATAATCATATTCAGTTATTCCCTATGTCAAAAAGTAAAAAATATTATCCGTTTGTTTTCGCTGTTGTAATTCTTGTAATTGTGGTTTTAGCTTTAAACATTTTCGTTAAAAACGGGAAGCATGATAAAATAGCCGGAATGGTTTATGTAACTGCGATAGCCGAAACTAATCCGGTTCCACAGAGAGATGATGACGATTCTGCCGACGATCCTGTAATCTGGATACATCCCCGGATACCCGACTCATCACGGATCATCGGAACAGATAAAATGGGAGGACTGGCCGTATACACACTTACCGGAGAAGAACTAAAATATTATCCGCATGGTTTGATGAACAATGCCGACTTAAGGTATGGATTCCCGCTTGATAACGCCAGAATTGATATAATGGCAGTCACAAACCGGACAAGCCAGTCTGTGGACCTTTACCGTATAATAAGCGACGGGTCGCTGGAGGTTATCCATAAGAAGAAGCTGATTGCAGAAATGAGCGATGAAATATATGGTCTCTGCATGTATCAAAGCAAACAGTCAGGGAAGTATTTCGTTTTTGCAAATAGCAAGGCCGGAGAAATTG
>Ga0105106_10000780_pt1 | contig 22581 bp, 12 predicted proteins | sample PPLLaktember2015_5_FD_79109 | JGI IMG/M metagenome (GOLD analysis project Ga0105106, IMG submission 79109) | Freshwater sediment microbial communities from Prairie Pothole Lake near Jamestown, North Dakota, USA - PPLs Lake P8 Core (1) Depth... | ecosystem: Environmental > Aquatic > Freshwater >...
CGCGCTGAGGCGGTGCGGTCGCCACGGGGGAGGCTCAGGATCTTTGTTTATCGCACTTTAGGTTTGAAATTACTTTCATTCCATATTCTGGTAACCTTACCGCTACTATCCATTTCAAAGATGGTTTCTTCAGCCGCCGGTTCGCCGTCGCTATGGATGACCCTGAACCTGTTCCCCTCGATGTGTTTGAGTATTTCCAATCCCCCAAGCGGATTGGTGGTCGGGAAATCTACAATCGCCAGACTGCCCTTCCAGATCAAAACCGCGCTCTCCCCTCCCCAAGGATACGAACTATACGTTCCTTCATATTTTCTTAATGCGGGGTCAGGCTGTTCTGACTTATCAGGCGATCCAAGTGCTTCGGCAATTGCCGAAGCTACAATTTCGCAGGCGCGCTGGGCATATATCCAGGAGTTCACACCTGAAGAATTTGCCAGAAAGACCGCTGCGATCTTCTCTTGTGGCTGTAATGTGAGCTGCGATCGATACCCCGCGCAAATCCCGCCATGCCCAACGTAACTTTTTCCACTGCTCCTCCAAACTGTGAATCCCAAGCCCCACGTTGTATTCGGATCCATCCATTGAAATCGCTGCATTTCCTTCAGTGTGTTAGCACGCAGAACTTCTTCTTTTCCGTCCTCGATAAGACGAAACTGCCAGGATGCAAATCGGGCAAGATCTATCACGGTAGAAGAATAGCCCGCCGCAGGCACAATTCCCTTTGCTTGAAAAAAAGGCATTTTATTCTGGATACCATCGCGCGTAATGGAAGAATATCCGGTCGCGAGCCTTCCGCCTTTGTGCTCTTCAGGGAGTTCCGGTCTGGTATCATTGAGGCCGAGAGGTACAAGGATGTTCTGCTTAATATAATCGGCATAGTCCTGACCCGAAACCCGAGTAACGATCTCTCCCGCCAATGCATAACCAAGATTTGAATATTCAAAATGCGCATCGGCGGGATAAACGGTGGCCTGGTTTGCCAACGTCTTTATTATCTGTTCCCTGGTGGGAAATTCGGAATACGGAGCACTCCAATAGGGGAAATCAGCATCTCTTGGAAGACCAGACGAGTGGGTAAGAAGCCCATGAATTGTAATGGGCGGTCCTTCCGGATAGGCCTGTTTGATATTGAACCAGGGTAAATGTTTGACAACCGGATCATCAAGACGAAGCTTCCCCTGGTCACGGAGCTGGAGAACTGCGATACTGGTGAAAAGTTTCGAAATGGAACCAACTCCGTAGATTGTTTCAGGTGTCGCCAATTTTTTTTCTTCTTTATCCGCATAGCCTAATCCCCCTGCCCATAAAAGCTCCTGGTCATGAACAACGGCTATGGAAATGCCGGGGATATTCTCATAAGCACTCTGAGCCTCTAACCAGAGTTCCAGTAAGTGCAGCGCAGAGGCTATGCGAGGATCATCCCTGAATGATTGGCCTCCGGCAAGGGAGGGCAAGATAATTATGATTGCCAAAAACCGCATAAACGTTCTCTTCATGATGCACCATATTTCAGCGTGAGTTTCATTTTAGTTCTAACATCCGCTTAGACGCTCGAAGTTCTAAGAAGGTTGGGGAGCCTTACCCGAAAACCGGTCCGGCCAAAAATGGATGATGGACTCCAGGCAAAAGACCACATCGTTTCACAAATATGTCACAGATTCTGAATAATTTCGCATCATCCTAACAAAGGGGGCTTAAATAAATATGGATGAAATCAGGGGGAAACGCGGCGTGCCTGAGAGGATTCGAACCTCCGACCTTTGGATCCCGAGAACGCAGGAGTTACAGCCGAAAAAGGGTGCGCCTGTGCCACATTTGTGACATCGCTATCCCGACTTTTGGGCTTCTCTCATCGACGACTACGAGAAGCGGTTCGCCACGACGACTGACCGCTTTCAGATCGCCTCGACCTTGGCGAATCTCATCAGTATCATCCAGTCCTGGGCCTCCTGGAGCATCAGCTGTTCGGCCTCCCGCAGACGCCCTTCAAAGCCGCCGAAATCGGATACGGCCGCGAACTTCCAGTCGAGCTCGCGCAAGGCCGCTTCCATCGTCCGGCTTCGTTTTTCCAGCCGCGAATATTCGCGATGGGTGCGCATACCGCCGAGGGCCGCGCCGGCGGCCGGCAGGATGATGGCCAGGAGGATCGCCGGCTTTTCCAGGGCCGCGAGAAATTCGCGATGTCCGATCCAGAGCGAAAACAGGTGCCAACCCGAAGCGCCGATGGCCGCCAGGAAGGTGGCCCGCCCCGCCTTTTCCAAGATCCGGCTGAGCCGGCCGGCCTTATCGGCTTTGGCCGCATGAAACCCGATTTGGGCTCCGATCCAGCGGGCCCGGATGAACGCGACGCCGTCCGGGCAGGCGACCCGCTCGCCGGGCTCCGCGCCGGCCGCCCGGACCATGATCTCGGCGAAGATCCGAACGGCCCAATCGTCCTCGCGCGCGCCCGGCCTCATATCCGGCGAAAGAGAAACGGCGGCGGGCCTCACCCCGCAGGAGAGGAGGAATATCGCCGAGCGGATCCGTTCGGCGAGGAATCTCGTCTCGACCCATTTCTTGTGCACCCTCCGCCGGTCGGCCGTCCGGATGGCGCCGTAGATGACCAGCAGAAAAAGGAATTCCGCGATAAACGCGGGCAGGGCCCAGTCAGGATTCAAAATACCGACGGCCACCGCGGCAACGGCCAGGGGCGCAAGGGCGTAGACGATCAATCCCGTTCGGAAATATCGCTTCTGGCATCGCTTGGCGATCAGCGAGGCCCGGACGTACCAGGGAAGCAGGTCCTTCCGGATATCGTCCTTGACGCGGGCGGACAGCTTCCGTCCTTCGGGCGTCGCGAACAAATCCTCATGCATTCGGCCGACATAAGCCCGCTGCTCCCGTTCGGAGACGGGGAAGCGATTGAACAGTCCAATCCGGTCGTAGGCCCGCCGGCTGAGCCCCGCGCCGCTTTCCAAGATAATCCGTTTGGGATGCTCCGAGGAAACGATGATCAGCGGCCTTTTCTTCTCCCGGGCGTAGGCCACGACATCGGCCGTCCCGCCCCGGCCCCGCGCCGGCTTTCCGTCCCAAACGGCAATCAACACGTCGCAATGGTCGACGACATGCCGGCCGGCCTCTTCATAGGCCCGCTTTCGCTCTTCCTCCGGCTCCGAGCCGGCCGACTCCGGGAACGGCGGTTCCAGGGAATAGACACGGCCGGCTTTTTGGCACAGCTCATCGAACTCCGCTTTCGATTCCGCCGTGGCGAAGTCGCGCGCGTAGTCTTCCCTCTCCAGAGGAAGCACGACGACGATTTCGGAGCCGTGGAATTTCAGGGCCTCCCGGGCGACAAGGTGGTCGGCGCCCTCGGCGAGCGGCGTCAGGACGGTGAAGGCCAGCGGAACGTCCCGGCGCTTGGCCGGGAGCGGCCGTTCGAATAGGTCGAAAATCCGGGTGTTCAAGATTTCGCGAACGCTTTTTCCGATCCGCTCCGGGTCCGACAGCGCCCGGTGGCCGGTGACGCCGATGCGGACTCTGAACGGGATATCGGCAAAAGCCAATGGGTCCCTCGTCTATTTCCGGATCTTCTCGATGGCGTAGCCGGCCCGGGCCAGGATCCGCGGAATGCCTTTGATCAGATCGCGGTCGATTTTCCTGGTGGACTCGTCCAGCTTCTCCCAATCGACCAGATACTCATTCCGCTTGGGATCTTCGGCGGTCGGCTTTCCCAGCCGGAAGCCGGCCGCGATCTTGGCCGCCATCCAGAGGTCGTGTTCCAGGCGGGCCAGCTTTTCCAGATCGTCCCCGGGGAACTCCAAGGCCGGCTGATTGTTCCGGGCGGGGATCATGACATAGCCCGCCGCGGCCAGCTTGTGCGGCACCGTGCGCACGTTGACGCGGCTGGCCTCCTTAGCCCATTCGGGCAGGTCCGCATAGCGGACGAGCAGCGGACTGGTCTTTTTCTCCTGGCTTTTTTCGGGACCGTAGGCGAAGCCTTCGGTTTTTTTCGTCTCGCAGTAGATCTCGTGGGCCGCGGCGCCGAGCTTGTCCAGGGTCTCGGGGGTGAGGACGATCTGCTGCACCAAGGCCAGGAACTCCAGGCCGTTCACGTGCAGGTCGAGCTGCGACTCGGAGGGCAGGGCGGAGCGCTCGAGCGAGCTTTTCCCCGACAGCTGGCTCATGGCCAGGATCGATTCCATGGACCGCGCCCCGTGCTTGTACCGGCCGACATTCAGGAAAGCGTTCAGGACCCCGGGGTCGATGCTTAAGAAATCTTTCCCGTCGCGCTTGACGCTGATCTGCTTGGCTTGGCGCAGAAGGAGCGAACGGAGCAGGATAGCCCGCCGCAGCACGAAATACGGATCGCCGCCGGAATCGGCCTGCATGGGATTCGGGCCCATGATATTGACGAAGCCCTTGAGCCGGGAGACGAAATCGGGCCCCTTCAATTTGCGGAATTCCTCGAGCGCGAGATGGCCGCCGAACGTTTCGAGCTTCTCGCTGGTCCCCCCGGCGAAGACGAAGATCGCCGTTCCCAAGGGATGGGAAATCTGTCCGTGCAGGAACGCGCCGTTCTGCATGGGCATCAGGAAGTGACGCAGCCAGCCGAGGCTATGCCCTTCGAAAGCGGCGTCGAATTCGTCGAAGAACACCAGCGGGATCATTCCGGAAAGCCCGGTGTCGCGGACCTGGTGGAGGGCGTGGTGCAGGTCTTCCACCTCCGTGAATTGAGAGACATTGAATTCGAGCTTCTTGATGAGATCGGGGAAAAGAGAGCGGGCGACCTCGTTGATGCCGAATGACTTGCCCGAGCCCGGGGCCCCGAACACCGCGATCGACAGCGGCTTGCTCTGGCGGCTCTGGCTGCAGTACTCCGCGACCAGGGACCGGATGCCGCGGAAGCTCTCGATTTCCCGGCGGTCGGCAGTCAGCAGATCGCCGAATTTTCCCAGGGGAACGTCCCGGAGGACCGCTTCCGGGCCTTCGAGGACGATGCGCCGGTCGATGTCTTCCAGGCTCTCAGCGTAGCGGTCCTGGAGAATGGTCCAAAAGCCCGCGCCGGCGGCTTTTTCCGTGGAAGTCGCCGTCTGCTGAAGATGGAGGACCGGGTCCCGGACCGGAGCCGTGGAGCAGGGGCGCGGATCCTCGGCCAGAGCCGCCACGACCGCTTCCGCGGGGAAAGCCAGATGCAATTCGGCTTTGTTCGGACCGCGCTCTCCGTACCCCTCCTGGTGCAGGCGGCGCATGGCGTGGACGCCAGACTGGATGCTCTGCTCGAGATCGGGCCGCTCGGAAGCCAGCAGAATCTGGCGGACGACGCTCGCAGCCAGGCAGGAATTGTAACCGATCATGCCTCCCGGATAATTCCGGCTCCACGTGCCTTCGATCCCCTGAGGGTCGAAGAAGAGAGTCCCGCGGCGCCGGCGGAGGAGGAAGGCGCCCGACGCGTCGAACGAACAAATCACCGCGGCGCAGTCGGACAGGGCATTAACCCTGGGGTTGTGCACTAGCTCCCAGGCCAGATCCTGGGCGGTCCGCTCCCAGGAAAGCTCGCGGCTGATCTGAACCTCGGTGCGGCGGAGGTCGTTGGCCGTCATGATCACGATGACCCGCTCGGCCCATTCGCCATGCAGCCGCTCCCAAAGTCCCCCGCGGGCGACGGGCCGCGACATCTTCAGCACGATCCAAGGTCTCGTTTCGCCCCTCTTCAGCAGGCCGGACCAGAGCTCGGGCCGGTCGCGGAAGCCGAGATCCGCATCGTCCAGGACGATCAGGTCGGGCACCGCGGCGGCCTTGACCTGCAGCTCGATGAATTCGGCCCAACCGTCATTGCAGCGGTCAAGGCCGATGAACTCGGCCACCCGCCAGGCCGGAAGATCGCCGCCCCCCATTTCGCCGGTCTTGAACAGGGACCATTGGGCGTAGGAGTGATGGAAGCGGCCGTCCGGCGGACAGACGGGCTGCTGGGCTTCGGAAATCTTGGAAACGGCGACGTCCGCCTGATCCCGGCGTTTCATGTCCAGGGCCAGCGCCTCGATCAGGTCGCCCAGCAGAGCCGCCCCGCCCCGCTGCCGGCAGGCCCGGGTCCGGTCATCGGGGTTCCAAGCCTGCCCGGCGCGGTCGGCTCGCCGGATGCGGGCGATATTCCAGTCGATCGTGAAGTCGCCGGTGACCAAAATCGTCTTTCGATTGGCTGTCATGGCTATCCCCTCGAGGCCGCAATTATGACCATAATCTCGATATTATTCAAACGCCGCCGAGACCGGCCTCTGGTTGGTCGGCCGGAAAGTCGGCCAGCGCCCGGCGGTAATCCTCGATCAGCTCGTAGACACCACCGTAGACCTTGCTTTTTCTGGCCCCTTCCGCCGCATGAATGAGGCCCGAATAGGTGCATTTGGCTTCCAGGAACTCGAAATCGGTGAGCGTCTTGTAAAGGTCATCCCATAATGCGCCATAGGCCTGCTGGAAGGGGAGCTCCGAGAGCTTGCGCAGGTTGGGAGTCTTCCGATCGTCTCCGGCGCTGAAAAGAGGCTGGGCCGCGAAATAGGCGGCCAGCTTGGCATGGGTCGCGTTTTTGTCCTCTCCGGCCAGGAACGAAGCCTCCGCCGCCTCCCCCATCTGACGGTGAAAGAACGCCAACAGCGACGCGCCGTCGGCGCTGCGCTCGTGCAGATAGGGCTCCATGTCGAAAAAGAAACGCGACCAGACGACGACCGGCAGCCGCTGCTCGGGCGGCCTGAAAAAGGCGCGATTCTGGAAATCGCCGAACACGTCTTCGTCCCGGGAGAGGAGGTCGATGATCTCGTCCTCGGAAAGGCCGTTTTTCGCGGCCCGCAAATAGGCGAGGCTGCGCGAGACCAGGATGCGGCCGTGATGGGATTCAGCGGAAAGCCGGGAGAACAGCTGCTCGATGATCCCGGTCACATCGGGGGCAAGCTCGACCTTGGCGCCCGTCGATGGCCAGCTCCGGGCCTCCTCGAACGCGAGCTTAAGATACAGGGGCAATCCGTTCATCGCGAACTTGTCGAGGACCTCCTTCATTTGGCGCGGCTGGAGGGTCCGGCCCGCGCTCTTCAACCAAGCCTCGAGGATCAGTCGCCCTTCGGCCGGGGGCATGGGCAGCAGATCGATCCCGCCGGCAGGGCCGATCTTCTTTTTTAAGGTTTCCGCGCAGTCGGCCGGGGCCGTCGAAACCACAAAATGAACGTTTTCGGGCAGGGAGGCTGGCAGCCAGAGGAGGTTGCGGGCGTTGTAGTTGTCCGAAAGCTGGTCCAGGGCGTCGAGAAACACGATGAGGGGCTTCTCGGCCTTGGCTAGGGCCAGCCTCTTGGGAAAGTCCTCGGACAGCTCTTTGTACTCGCTGGGGACGTTCGACTCGTCGCCGCCGCAGGCCCGAGTGATCTGCCGGCATAGCCCCTCGAGCAAGGGGCGGATGTCGCTCGAGGCGGGTGTGGCGCCGATGAAACGGGAGATGATCGCAGCGCGAGGATGATCCCGCCGGGCCTGCTCGATGGCTCGGGCTAGGAGCGCCGATTTGCCGGAGCCCGAGGCGCCGAACAAGGCCAGGGGGCCTTGGGTGTCTTCTTTCAAGGATGCCGCGATGCTCTGCAGATAGGCTTCCCGTCCAAAGAAGGACTTGGCCCGCGCCCGGCCGAAGGCTTCGTGGTCGGCGATCTCTTTGGCCCACACGTCGGCTTCTCCGAGGCGCGGGATTTCCGCGAGGATGGCTTCCGACAAGGCGCGCCACACATCTTCGGCCAGCGCTTCCAGGTGATCGGTCGAGACCGCGGCTTGCCGCCATTCGGCCCGGTACTCATGGACGTTGGCCCCCAGACGGGAGCGCAGCTTGTCCTTCAGCGCGGCGAGGCGCAGGCGCGCTTCGCCGTCCGCAGCGCCGTGCCCGTCGAGGTCGGCGAAAACCCCGGCGGTGTCATCCGCGGGCAGTCCTTCGATATTGCGGAAAAAACAGAAGACGTGCTTTTCGGCGTCAGCCACCTTCATGGCCCCGGCTTCGATCTCCTGTTCGGTCGCGGAAGCCAGGTATTTCGCCTTTCGGCTCTCCGAAAGATCGATCCCGGCCACCGCGGCCTTCAGGATGGCCCGCAAGCGGCCTTCCACCTCGCTCCACCGCCGAGCCTCCTCGTCCATCGCCCGGCGGCGATCCTCATCGCCGGCGTTCGCCCCGACATCGACCCGGCGGGGCTGAAGGCTGTAGACAGGGGGCACCGCGTTGTCGTCGCGGCGGTACCATTGCCAGAGCAGCGCCTTCTCCTCGGCGCCGGCCACCGCCTTTTCCAGCGATTCGAATTCTTCGGCCGGGATGTCGGGGGGCGACGGCCGCCAGCCGTAGCGATCGCCCAGGAGCACGATGAAGTTGGGCCGGGGGGTGATCTTCCGGCAGCGCTCGATTTCGCCCAGGCAGATCTTCATGGTCTGTTGGTCGAGCCCGGCCTCCTCGCGCACGCCCCAGCGCAAATCCACGGCCTGGAAGCGGCAGCCGTGCTTGAGGCAGAGCTCCCTCAGCCGGGGGAACACCTTCTCCTGCAAGGCGTTGCGCTCTTCCTTCAGGTCGCTGAAAGTCGAGGATACGAAGAGCCGAAATGTCTTCCCAGTCATAGCCATGATTCACCCTTACTCTATTCCGCTCCAAGCCAAGGCCCCGCATTCTTTCGTAAGAGTATATCGGAAAATTTCGGCGACAGACTCGGCCATGGCTATTGGCTGGAGACCGACAGCATTCTCGAGGCTAGGACCGATCCGTCACCGGCCTGAATCGCGATCGAGGGCTCTTGATCGATCCATTTCCAGAGCTCCCGGCGAAGAGAATCGGTCGGGAGGATGACGAGCGGACGATGGAAACAGGCCGCAAAAAGGCGAAGCCATGATTTCGGCCAAGCTTGCCGGCCGCCACCCGGCATCTTCGTCTTGAGAATGAGCTGTCTTCCTTCGAGTTGCACTTGAAGGTTCATCCTTTGAAGATACATGCCGGCCTGATCATACCCGCACTCTTGGCCGATCAGATGGCTCATCATCAGGAAACAAGCGATGGCAGTCAAGCGCACCGGCGCCTCCCAGCCCTTGAGCTTCTCCCGCTCCTCCCGGCTCAGATGGTGAACGGCGGCCTCGACGGCGCCTCGAACAATAGCCACCGGGATCTTGTCTTCGAAGCCGGCTTCCTCCACGGCCAGGGCGATCTCACTGGCGGCGAATACCAGATTCTGTTCCGCCACGCCGCGGTCGAGCGAGTCCCGGCCCATGAATCCGGCGGGAGGGGCCATTTCAGAAAGGGAGGCCCAGAGGGCGGCGACGGTCCGATCTTCGCTCTCCGTGGGCGGATTCCGGTCGGTCTCCTGCGCTCTTCGGCGAAGCTCCTCGACATCGGCGCCGCTCTCCGCCTTCAGGGACGGAGAGGGCTTCTTAGGACCGGGATTTCGCTCACAGCCCGCCGAAATCCAAACCCAGAAGATGCAAAGTGAAAAAGCGAACCATTTTATAACGCCGCGACGCATGCGCCCGCCTTGTGAAAGAACCTCGGCCACTAGCAGCCCGGACGCTAGCGTATCACGAGTGCGCAGAAGTCGACAAATTCCTATTTCAACATCCCCTCTTCAGGCCCCGTTTGAATAATTTCCAACAGAAAGGCTCCTTTATCGATCACTCCCAGACTCATCCCTCGTTCTTGCTCCACGCCGCGGCAATGGGACGCCAGTCGGCATCGATGGTGAAGGGATTGAGCTTGACGCTGCCTCCGCAATGGGGGCAAGGAATCACAGCGCCAAGGGCCGAAGCTGGGACTTCGGACCATTCGCGGCAGAGCGGACAGCCAAAATATGGGCGTTGTCTCTCTCGTCGCAAAGGGAGCGAACGATTTGGATTGCATGCCCAGGGGGTCACGAGCAGGGGACCGAACGAATAGTTTTGGAGACGCAGCATCAAGAAGCGGCCCAAGTTATCACCAACCGCTAGTTCCGTGCCCCTCGGGCTCCAAGCCATTGCAGCGTCCTCGCCTCCGAGTTCATATTCCCAAAGCTGCACTCCTTTCTGAGCATCCCAAATCTTCAGCGTCAAATCCGTCGAAGCCGATATGATGAGGCTTCCATCAGGAGAAAAGGCGCACGCCTCCACAAAACCAGCGTGGCCCGCGAGCACATTCAGTTCGGCACCTGTCTGAGCATCCCAGAGCTTCAGAGTTGAATCCGTGGAACCCGAAACGATGCGGTGCCCGTCCGGTGAAAAAACACACGTCTTCACAAAACCAGTATGGCCCGCAAGTGAGGCTAAACAGGCGCCCGTTTGAGTATCCCAAAGCCTCAGAGTCTTGTCCCAAGAACCCGAAACTATGCGGTCGCCATCGGGAGAAAAGGCGCATGCTGCCACAAAACCAGTGTGACCCGCGAGTGTGGCCAGTTCGACTCCTGACCATGCACACCATACCTTCAGAGAAAAATCCGCTGAGGCAGAAACGATGCGGCGACCATCGGGTGAAAAGGCGCAATCCTTCACCCAATCTGTGTGGCCCGCCAGGGTGGCCAGTTCGGCTCCTGTCTGAACGTCCCAAAGCTTCAGGGTTTTATCACCGGAAGCCGAAACGATGCGACTGCCGTCAGGGGAAAAGATACATATTTTCACAAAATTGGTGTGACCTGCGAGGGTGGTCAGATCTGCTCCGGAATGAGCATCCCATAGTTTTAAAGTCTTGTCCGAAGAAGCTGAAGCGATGCGTCCGCCATCCGGAGAAAAAGCGCACGCTTGAACCGCACTCGTGTGGCCCGCATACGTAATCATCTCAGCTCCCATCTCAGGGCACCAAAGCTTTAGGGTCATATCTGAAGAAGCCGAAGCGACACGTCCGCCATCGGGGGAAAAGGCACAATCATTCACCTTCTCTCTGTGACCTACCGGCGTGGCCAATTCGACCCTTGTCTGAGCATCCCAAAGCTTCAGAGTCCTATCCCAGGAACCTGATACGATGCGGTGCCCATCCGGGGAAAAAGCGCATGCTCTTACCCAACTCGTATGGCCCGCGAGGGTGGCCAGTTCGGCACCCGTCTGAGCATCCCAGAGCTTCAGAGTCTTATCCATGGATCCCGAAACAATTCGGCGGCCATCAGGCGAAAAAGCGCATGCACTTACCCAACTCGTATGGCCCGCGAGTATGGCCAGTAAGGATCCTGTCCCAGCATCCCATAATCGCAGGGTATTATCCAAAGAAGCCGAAGCGATATGGCGGCCATCAGGGGAAAAGGCACACGCCGTCACCCAACCTCCATGGCCCGCGAGGATAGCCAAGTTGGCTCCTGTATAAGCATCCCAAAGCTTCAGCGTCCTGTCGCGGGAAGCCGAAACAATAAGGCCGCCATCTGGGGAAAAGGCGCACGCATCCACCGTCGTCCCCATGTGGCCCGTAAGCGTAGCTAATTCAGCTCCAGTCCTGGCATCCCAGAGCTTAAGGAGGCCATCACCGGACGTTGAAACGATGCGGCTGCCGTCGGGGGATATAGCGCATGACTCCACCGAATTTGTATGGCCTTCGAGAGTGGCCAGTTCGGCGCCTGATCTTGCATCCCAAAGCTTTAGGGTTGTATCCGCGGAAGCAGAAACGACACAGCGACCGTCGGGCGAGAAGATGCTCGCGTTTACTAGACTCACATGGCCGTTGAGTGTGGCAAGTTCGGCGCCGTTCTTTGCGTCCCATAGCTTCAGGGTCATATCCGAAGATGCCGAAACGATGCAACTGCCATCGGGAGAGAACGCGCACGCATTCACACTTCTCTTATGGCCCTCAAGGGTCATCAGGCAAGCCGGGCGCATTTGGGGCTTATTGACATACTGAAGCCAGGGGCGCGTTTCGAGTCCCGCTTCCGCGCGCACTTTGGCCCCATTCGCGGGAGCCTTCGAATCGGGTTGATTGGCCGCTTGCTGAAAGAGTAAAGCAGGATTTCGGCGCAGGATGTGGCTCTCGGCCAGCATAAACTCCTGCCATTCCTGAAGCGCTTCCCTTAGATTCATTTCGTCTTTCCGGTTTCCGGTTCGATCGCATCGCCGGGCAAGGCTGAATCGACGAGCTCCCGTCCCGTTTCCTGGCGAAGCCAGTCAGGAATGACAACGCCGCGGGCGGACGCTCGGTCGAAGCTCGACCGCAGCTCCTCCCGGGTTCGGGCGGCGTCCTCGTGCTTTCCCATTTCCCGGTAGGCCCGGGTCATGAAGAGGCCCAAGGCGATCTCCTTGACCGTATCGCCGAGCTCGACGGCCAAAGGCATCGCATCCCGATAGAATCGGATGGCAAGCTCGGGAATAGGGCCCTGCGCCGGCGGATCGTCGAGGCCGGCCTTTTCGCTTTCCCGTTTCAACTCCGTTTGGACGAGATCGACGAGCTCTTCGGGCGAAACGGGGCCCGGGAACAAAATCGATTTCAACAGCGGCTCATGCTGCAGCCGACCGAAGCGAAAGAGGATTTCCAGCTCGCTCTTCCGGTCGCCGAGCTCCCGGGCCAGCTTCAGGGCCCCTATCCACAGCGTATCGGCTTCGTAGCAAAGCGTAAGAGCCGCGACCCGGACCCGGCGGCCGTGGCGGGCCGTCAAGAACCTCCGGGCTTGGCTGTTGAACGAGTAGTCCTGGATGGAGGTCGCGACGGAGATCATGGCCTCCAGCTGCCGGCGTTTTCCTTCGGCGGCGGGATCGACCGCCGTTTTTCCCTTTTTCCGGAAGCGGAAGAATCTCATAATCGGCCCGATGCGGCTTTCTCCCTCCTCGCCATGGCGATACTGTATCGCCGGCCCCCGGGCTCTGTCAATCGAGCTTCCGTCGCGGGCCGATCCCGGCTCGTCCCCTATTCTTGACGGGACCCGACGGGGGCGATATATTGCCGGGGGCGGCTTCCGCCCTCTCCATCATGAAGCTCGAAAAATCCCGGGAGACGCTCCAAAGCGCGGCCCTGAGCCGCGTCCGGATGTTTCTCAAAGCGGACCTCGACTGGCTGCCCGGATTCCCGTTCGCCCTTAAAGATCACGCCGTCGAGTGGGCCGTCGTCCCGCGCGAGGACGGCCACGCCGTCGAAAAGGTAACCCTTACGCGGGACCATCTGCGGAAGGCCGGGTATTCATACAACCGCCTCGTTCGGCATTTCCCCCGGGCCCTTCCCCGGGCCGTCAAGGACATCCGTGCCTGGAAACGCGGCGTGCCGTTGATCTTGGACCTCCTCAAGCCGAGCCTCCAAGCGAACAAGCCGCTATCGACCTCCCTTCCGAACGTCGAAAGCCTATTCCCGCCGGGAGCCGCCCAAATGGGACGGGAAATCCGCCGCCGGCATCCCTATCTTGGAAGATTCCTCGACGCCTTGGAATATATCCTCTGCCTTACTCCAGAGGACCTCTCCCCCTCCCTGCGATGGACAAGCCTCCACGCCCCTGAACTCCGGAATATCTTGGCCGCCGGCCCCGACGATGCAGGCCTGTCATCCCTGGTTTCGTTGTGGGAGCTAACCCGGCGGCTGCGCTACCGGGACGCCGAATTCCTCCTTAAGATCATCGGCGACGAGCGGACCCGGTCTTATCCGACGCACGGCTGGACGTCTCACTTGAACGGCCTCCGCACGGCCATCCTCGAATCCACGACGAATTTTTTCCGGACGCCGCTCCCGGCCGCCCCTCGGCCCATTCTGGCGGATCGGCTGCTCGGATTCGTCACGGAGAGCCTTCGGCAGCCTCAAGACGTCCGCAATCGGGAGATCGAGCTGTTGGAGCTTGCCCTCGATACCGATTTCCTGTCCCCTTGGGCGGCGGCCTGGCGCCGGCTGGAGGCCACGCCCTCGGTCCGTCAGCATATCCCCCGCGGCTTGAGCTCCGTTTCGCTTCAAGGCGAGATCGGGCGCGTCGAGGCGCGGATCAAGGCGCTCCTCCGGGACTCTCCGCCGGAAGTCCACATCGAGACTCTCCTGGAGGATATTCGAACGCTGGCCGCTCCTTCCCGGGCATCGTGCTTTCCGGCGGTGCGCCGCGCTTTGAGGACCTTGCCTCCGCTCCATAACGGCGTCCTCGCTCGCGCGGCTTTTCTGCACGATTGGGCCGACGCGGACAAGCTCACAGGGCCGGGCTTCGCCGAAGCGCTCCTCAGGCTCTCGCGGCATCTTGCGGCCGGCGGGGAATCCGCGGCGCGGCTGAAGCCTTGGGAAAACGTCCTGAGGACATGGACCGAGGGACCGGGCTGGTCCTGGTCCCTGCTGGAAGACATCCTCTCCGATCCGGGCGGGCCGGCGGCGATCGAGAGCTGCTTCCAAGCTCTCGAAAAAGCGTCCGTGGCGAATCCCGAAGGGCTGAACTTCGCGGAGGCGAGCCGGCTGGTGGCGGTCGCCAAAGCCGTGAAGGACGCGGACCTCGCCCTTAATAATGCCCGCGATCTAGCCAAGGAGAAAGTTGCCGGCTCGCATCTCGACGGGAATCTCGTCCGGGCCGCCCATGCTCTCCGTTCGGGACCCGGAGAATTCGGCCGGGTGTTCAAGACCCTTGATGACCTGGATCTCCGTTCCGCGGAGCTCGAGTCCATCCTTCAGCTCGACCGGGATCTTCAAGCGGCGGGCTGGGAAGACCTAGTGCGGGAGGAGCTCCTTGCCGGCGAAGGCCCCGCTCTCCTGGCGATCTCCGCACGGCGCAATGCTCTGAAGTCCCTGGGCGGCGCGTGCGCCCCGCCGGAGAACGGCCCGATGGAAGATCTCCCCGGCTGGATCGGACAATATCCGCGGGAATTCGCCGGGGCGTTGGCGGCACTGGCCCGTCTGGAGCCGAATGCCGAGCAAAAGGCCGGGAGAATATTCGGTCAGGATTTCATATCGCCAGGCGCCCTCCGCGAGGAGATCGAGAGCCTCGAGCGGCGGATCCGGATTTTGCCGGAGGGCCCGGGCTTGTCGAAAAGGCTGGCCGCTCTGCGCTCGCGGCTATCGTCCTCCGCGCCCCTCCCTCCCGGCAGACTCCTTCGGCTCGAAAAGAGGCTCCTCGGCCGAATCCGCCGGGACGTCGTCCGGTCATGGTACCGCTGGCTGGACGAGGCGTTGCTTTTCCATCTCAAGAAAACCCTGGACGTGACCGCCGTTCCTCCGGCGCTGGCCGATCCCGCGCTCTCTCCGCTTCTGGCCGCGATTATGAACCTCAGCCATCCTTACCGCAAAATCGGCATCGAGCTATTGCGCCGCCGCTGTGGGCCGAGGCCTTGGAATCTGCACGACCATCCGGCAAACCTGGCATTTTTGGAGAGGATAAGGAAGAAAGGGATCGACCCGGATCCCTGGATTCGACCGCGGACGGTCGGCTTCGCCGGAAAGGAGGGAGAGGAAAGGCTTCAACTCGGTTTTGCGGAAGACCCTCTAGAGATCTTCCGGATGGGCGCTTACTTTCAGACCTGCCTGAGCCCCGACGGCGTGAACTTCTACTCCGTGATCTCCAACGCGGCGGACATCAACAAACGGGTGCTTTTCGCCAGGGACGAGGCGGGCCGCGTCGCCGGGCGCTGCCTTTTCGCGCTCAGCGATCAAGGCGGCATCCTGACGTTCCATCCCTATTGCCACGATTCGAGCCTGGGCTTCCCCCGTGTCGTCGCCTGCTTCGCCTCGGATCTGGCCGCCCGAATGAAGACCGCGGTCGTCGCCCGCGGACGGGTCGAGCGCCTGATCGCCCCGAAATGGTACGACGACGGTCCGCGCGACACGGGCGTGCGATTCGCCTATCTGGATGAAAAATCAATATTCCGCGCGCGGCTCGGGTCGATGAGGCCGGACGAAGTCCTGGAGGCCGTGACGGAAGCCGTCGGTCCGCTCTCCCTCAATGCGCTGACGCTGCCCGCGATCCTGATGCTGCCCGAGCTCGAAGACAAGCCCGAGCTTGTCATACCTCTGTTGACGCCCCTCGAAAAAGGCGGGGACGTCCCCGCCGAAATCTGGCTGCGCGCGGCGGACCTGGCCCGGCAAGCGGAGCGCCCGGACCGAGCCCGGAGAATTTTCCTCAATCGTATCGCGCCCTATCTGGCGAGGGAGATGAAAATCGGGAACCTCGACGATAAAGCCTTGGATCTCGGCCTGGCGCTCGACCCGTCCGCCGTCCTGAGGCTATTCCGTCAAACGCGGCCGCGGCGCGTTAAGAGCGACGACGAAGAACCTCCTGATAGAAGAGCATTCATCGCCCGAGCCCATGAGGCCTTAGGCCGGGAAAACCGCGCCCGCAGGCTGCGGTCCCGCTGATCCCGGGAAGGTCGGCGAGATCGGAACGGGAGCTCCTTGCGAGGCGGGCTCAGGCGTGGCTCTCGTCCACGCAGATAATCAGACACCTCCCTCAGCCCGCCCGGTCCGTGAACGCATAGGGCTTGTAGCGGCCGAATTGGGCGCCGTAGCGGAAATCCGTCTCCGGATCGAGCAGGAGATGGAGGAAGAACCGGGGACGGGACGTCCCCACGTAAAGATAGGGCCGCAGATCGCGCCGCATAGCCCGCGCGAACAGAACCGCTCCGTCCACCTCTAGCCCTTTGAACGTCGATACCGTCGAGAGGGTGATGTGTTTTCGGGCGTCGACCGCCGGAGACGCCGCGATTGTGATCTCGTCCGGGGCGGGGATCTCGCGGGCCCAGCCCCCGTGAAGGTAATACATAAGACGCTCGCGCGGAGCGTAGGCCTTCTTGAACCGGAGCTGGTCCTTCTCGAGAGCCCATTTCAGGCCGGCCCGCCACTGGTCCTCGGATTCCTTCAGGGCTTCCTGCGTCTTGGGATAAAGGCGACCGTGGCGGATCACCTGCTGGGCGAATTCGCGGACCGCGGCGACGTCTTTGGAGTCGGGAATCCCGTTCAAGCCGAACCGGGGAACAGGGACTTCCGGACAGTCGTAGACGCGGTTCTTGAGCTCCTGAAGGTCCTCGGCGATGACGGACTGCCAGCTGCGCCGGAACAGGCGGGGGAACGTGAATCCGTTGAACAGGCTCGTGTCCTCGGGAGGGAGCTCGGTCGTCAAAACGGCCAGCCGTTCGGCGGCGACGACGTCGAGGGCGGCCGTGACGGCCCGCTGCATCATCTCCTTCTCTTCGCCCGGACGATAGACGGACTTGCGGATGATGCCTTCCCGGGCCAGGTCCAGGGCGCCCTCCGCATCCTGGTCATGGAAGCGCTTGACGAGCTGAAAGACTTCGCCGGAGTTACGGCAGTTCTTGGTCAGGTCCACGTCCGTCATCGCGGCCGGAAACTTCGACGGCTTCGCCTCGCGGAGCCGCTGGCGGTTGTCGTAAAAGATATAGAAGATGGAATTCGCGGGGTCGACGAGAGCCGCCTCCACGACCACCCACCAGTCCTCGTCGAAATCCTGTCCCTCGTCGACGATCACGGCGTTGTAGCGGTCCTCGGGATGTTCGGCCAGATGGAAGAAGGCGTTATCGAGCTCCCCCTGCGTCGGCTCCTCGTAATGGGTCCATGTCCCCGGCGCACTGGATCGGCTCTGATCGATCTCCCGGATCCAGGTGACGAAGTCGCGCGCCTGGATGCCGGTGCCGGCCGTCATCTCGGCCATGAAGCCCGCGAGGTACGGATTATGGCAGAGGAGGAGGATGCGGAAATGGCTGTTGCGAAGCCGCATGGCCTTCTCGATGGCCAACAGCGTCTTGCCCGAGCCGGCGCAGCCATCGACCGCAACGCGCTTATGCTTCCGAAGCATGTCGATCGCCAGGAACTGCTCCTCGGTGAGCTTGTCGATCGTCTTGTTGAGGGCGGCGAATCGCTCTTGGAGCTTCGAGCCGAACTTGTGGCTTTCTTCCGGGATGTATTCGCCGGGACGGAGCTTGTCCAGGCCGCGTAGGAGTTTCACGGTGAAGTCGTCCGCGGAGGAGAAGAACCCGGTCACCTGCGTCTGCTGCAATTCGTTCCGGAGCCGCGCCAGGCGCTCGGGATAGTCGAGCTCCCCGGCCGGCGGGGGCGTCGCCTCGTCGACCAGGAAGATCAGCCGCGGGATTCCCCGTTCGACGGCCCGCTGATATTCCATGTGAGTGATGGAGACGTCCGAGCCCGGGGGAATGCAGCCGTAGCGATGCCCGAAGATACCGACGTACGCATCGGCCTGATCGACGAGCTCCAGCGACGCGTCGACGGGAGTCGCGCTGCTGGCCGCAAGAGAATGCTCCATGCCCAGGGGAAACATGTGCTTGCTGAGGATGGCGTTGATGGCTTTGGCCCGGTGCTCGGCGAGGTCCCTGGTCGTGCTGCTGACGACGATCTGGAGCAGGTCTTTGGGCATGATCGATTTCAGCGCAAGTTCCGACTGGAAGTGTATCGCAGGAGGCGATGAGGAGTCAATGAAGTCCGTCTACCTCGCTAAGATCAGTCGCCGCGCTGCCTCGCAAATGCGCAACTTGTTGGGCAGGCATTCGTCTTCCAGATGCCGGGCGTAGGGGATCGTCGTCCGAGTGCAGACCCGAGCTTATTTGCACGATACGCCCGCCTCCAGGCAAACGCAGGCAAATTGGGCTCAGCCCTAAAATGGGCCTAAGACGATGATTTCACTGGCCATATGGGGGGAAACGTGGCGTGCCTGAGAGGATTCGAACCTCCGACCTTTGGATCCGGCGTTCAATATCCTTTGACTATATCTTATGTGTGAAGATCACTTGTCAGTCGTTCTCTCCGGAGTTTTCGCCGCTTATCCGTTTTAAGTCATCCCTACTGTATTCTCCGTCCCATGTCCCACCCCATGACCGGACCCGAATCCTGCCGGAACTGGACAGATCGCTTAGAAATACCGAAAGGACCTTATCATTCCAATCATCGAGCTCCCAGCTGGGAAAGGGCGTCTCGCCGCCGAGAACTTGCCTGCAACAACCTGTGACGCGGGGTGGAGAAGGCGCCTGAAAACCGATCCTTGCCCCTCGCCTGTGGTCTGATTGGACTCGATCTTACAACGTCGAAGGCGATGTAGCAGGATGCGGACGATGAGCAGCATTTGGCGCCCACACCGTCCTGCTCCCAGCCGGTGTCAACGCTGGCCGAACATCTGACAGGTCCGCCGGGTTAGCATCTGACAGATCGATGGGGGGACGAGCCTTAGGTCGTCGCGACCTCCTGACGAAAGCGCCGCCGCTGGCTTGCGGTCTCTCTTCTAGTCCAGAGCACGGGTCTTGAGAGACCTGACAAGACGCGCAAGAGCTCCCTCGAGATCGTTACCAGTAAGATCCGCCGTCAGGACGTGGTCTAGGGTGTGCCCCGCGGGCCAAGTCGCGCCAAGAGGCCACGAGCGGAGTTCGTGTAAGGTCGTGTCCCGGTCCCGCGCGAGGACAGGGACGACCGCAGCGTGCGCGCTCATTTCCAACGCAGCAAAGACTTCTCTCTTGATCACAAGCTCGGACCTCAAGAGCTCGGGACTCAGGAGGATCAAGGCCCACCCCTTCTCCACCGCTTCCTGAAGGGATCGGTTCCTCTGCAAGCCGAACCTCTCAGCGGGAGCCAGGGAGAGCACGTCGAGGAAAACCGCGTAGTCCTGGTCTCGCAGCGCCTCCGCAATCGCTTCCGCCACGGCCGAATCGGCCGGCGCATAGGAAACAGAAACCGTCGCCCGCCTCACCACCCTCCGAATGTGTTGAAGCTGCACGTCCCAAGCGTCATCAAGGTCGATCTCCTGGTATTCCCTGTCCGGCAGGCCTTTGATGATGCGCGCCTCGGCCTGTACCCACTTAGAGGCTCTCGCATTAGGGCTGTCGCACAGAATGAAGTGGGTTCGAGCCTCGATCTCGCGGTAGATGAGGCTGTCGACTTCCGAGTCGTCACCGAGGCACTTCAGGAAGAAGAGAAGCGGATTATGTCCCTGGTCTTCGAGTGCGTTTCTCACACGACGGACCTTGTCCAGGTCCTTGTGCGAGTGGGAAACAAAGATCCAGGCACCGGACGACGTTGTTGGTTGCGTCATCGTGCGGCTCTTTTCTCGAGCCTGCCCAGCTCGCACCGCGATGGCGTATCACCCATGTTCCCCTTGCGAGGGTTCCCGCCGGTCACGACGCTCTGCATGACGTTCTCCCGGTCTGACCGATGGAATGCGTTGAAGGCTGCGCGATCTCTGAACCTTCGACGTTTTTTATAGGAATTTCCTTTTTGCCCTCGGGCCGAAATCGCTGGTCGCGGACTCCGTAGCAACCCCATCGCTCCTAAACAGAGAGTATCCCGGCCGGGGACTAGAGTCAAGAACTTGAGATCCGGCAGCCCAGGACCGCGGCGGGCGGATGATCCGGCCGACCAGCCCGAAATCCGTCCGGACGGGGACAGCCCGCTCCCCTCTCCCAGTCGCCGACTATTCGTACTCCCCGCTCTCTTCGGCCGCCATCAGGGCGACTTGCTCGAGGGTATAGGCCGGAGGCGGCTTCTCGGCCACGAACGTCAACTCCAGGTGACGGATGATCCGGTCGACGACTGACCTGCCCCCTAACATTGTGCCAGCCCTAGAGTGAATCTTGCGACCACTGGCCTCTGCCACATATTTCGGCCCAATATTTTTGGGTCATATTTGGGCCACATCAGAGGGAAAACAGGGGCAAATCAGGGAAAACGCAGGCAAAATGGGCTCAGGCCCAAATCGGGCCTAAGCCGATGATTTTTAAGCCCATATGGGGGGGAAACGTGGCGTGCCTGAGAGGATTCGAACCTCCGACCTTTGGATCCGGAGTCCAAAGGTTCATATGCCCAAAAATGCATCGCGCATACGAGAGCGGTTAGTCAGCACGGCACATTCTGATGGGGGATGATGGGTCCGGAGAACGGGGGGGCCTCCCCTACTCTGACTGTGCCCGATTGTGCTCAAATTGTGCTCAACGGATGCCTAAAACAGTATAAAGCTGTACAAAATTGTTACAACTTTGGAGCGCTGGGGATGGTGCCTAAAAGGCCGTTTTCTCGGGGAATATGAGTGGAGCCAGCGAGAGGGATCGAACCTCCGACCTGCTGATTACGAACCAACTGCACTAGCGTTTCAACTTACTGATAAAAAGGCAGGCCGGGGTCCACGTCCATAGCCGGAATCACAGACCTCGGGCCGCCGCCTCACGCGGCAGAACTGATTGCCCGCGACGCATCAATGGACCGGTCGTCCCGGCACTCCGGCGTCGATCTTCACAAGGCCAGGACCTTGCCATGATGGAATTTGCGGTGCCATCAGTTTTCCCACGCCCAGATTGGTCACGAAGAGGTTCGTCCGCTCACCCTTGCCCGTGCCGAAGAAAATGCTGGCCGGAAAGTCAAACGGGGCATACAGAGGCAAAGTGTCCGAAAGACGGAATGCCGCCACCGTCTCCTGCGATCTGTCCAAGAGGTTGAGGCGAACGACCGCAGCCCGGGTCACCACGGCCACATAGAGGTTCCCATATACGTCGAGGGCGATGCCGTCACCCCCCACTGGGAGCGGAGCTCCTGCCAACGGCGATTCGGGCACATCTAGGAGCGTCGTCCAGACCTCGGGTAGCCCAAGACTGCCGTCCGGCCACACCGGGATCCGCACCACCGTGCCCTTCTCCGAGTTCGTGACGTAGAGGTTGCCATGGAAGTAAGCGATGCCATTGGCTCCCATCGGAGTGGGTTGTTTCAGTAAGCCGTTTCCCGTGAGGAGCGGATCTCGCAGGCATAGTTCCGCCTGTCCCCCGCGCCGGATGCGCCAGAGGCCACCCATTCCCCAAACAGGAGGCGGGCCCATCGATACGATCGATACAGATTCGGTGATATACAGGGTGCCCACATCATCGAAGGCGAGGCCGTTCGCGAAGAAGATCTGATCGCTGCCCGGCAGGAGTTCTTTCTGGCCTTTTCGATCTACCCGCCAGATTCCCCTCGCGGACCCGACTGCCATGGCAACATAAAGGTCTCCGTTGGCGGAGACCATGAGGCCTCCGATCGTCCCCTGGCCCATATCGGCGTAGGGGTCGGGCAACATCTCTCCGTCAGGCGTGAACTTCCAGATCTTCATATACTCGAGGCCCCCGACCATTTCACCAGCGTTGACGTAGACGTTTCCGACTTTATCGACCGCGACCCCCCTGGGGGTGACGCCCGGCATGGGGATGAAGGCCGGGAACTCGCCGGCTCGGCCGGCTGCGACCGTTCCACCGGACGCGCCGATCTGCGTGACCAGTACGAAAACCGCCGCGGCTGCCAACGCCGTCATGATGACTTTCTTCCTTTTGATAAACATAATGTCCTCCTTTACTTGTTTGAAAGAATAATGATGATCGTGCGATTCTCCCCTTCGAATTCCCTCCTGACAAGAAGCACTCAGGTGAACACGTCGGCCCCACACCTGGAAGGCTGTTAGTACGGGCAGGTCGCCTGAACGAGGAGCATCCTCGTCTCGATCCCAGTCCCGCAAAAGGCAGCGATGGGTGATTCCGTCGAGATGTTCTGCGACGGGAGGAAGACCTCCGTCACGTAGGTGAAAGGCCAGTGGTCGCAATCCTCCATCGTCGAGATAACGCTCGCTCTTGCCACGTAGAGCACCGACCCGTCCGCTGCGAGGCCGTATGCGATCCACGTCCCGCGATATGTCTTCCCGTTCACCTTCTCCCAGACGCCCATCGGGTTAGTCGTGCGGACGGCCGTTGGGAAATTATTCA
>Ga0105106_10000781_pt1 | contig 22564 bp, 13 predicted proteins | sample PPLLaktember2015_5_FD_79109 | JGI IMG/M metagenome (GOLD analysis project Ga0105106, IMG submission 79109) | Freshwater sediment microbial communities from Prairie Pothole Lake near Jamestown, North Dakota, USA - PPLs Lake P8 Core (1) Depth... | ecosystem: Environmental > Aquatic > Freshwater >...
ACAATTGCGGAGAATCCTTCCATAGACCGGAGCTGCGAGCGGAGCTCTTCGTTCTCTCTCAGGAGCCGGACGTGTTGCTCAGCCCGCCGGAGCGCAACGTCCAGCTGATCAAGGTTGACCGGTTTGACGATGTAGTCAAACGCGCCGTCTTTCATCAATCCCACCGCGTTCTCGATCGTCCCGAACGCCGTCATGATGATCACCGGAACTGGATGCTCACCGCTCCGGACTTCCTTCAGGATTCTGGTTCCATCCACGTCGGGCATTCGGAGGTCCGTGAGCACGATGTCCACATGGTGATCACGCAATACCCGCAATGCATCCATGCCGTTTTCCGCAAGGTGGAGATTGTACGAATCCTTGAGGTTCAGCTCCATTATACGCCTGGTTCTCTCTTCGTCATCCACAACCAGCAACGTCAACTGCTTTGTCATAGCTGACTCCCATCGGTGGGCAGCTCGAGAATAAACGCGGTTCCCGCAGATGTGGTGGTGAACGTAATCCTCCCCTTCACCCCCTGAACCAACATGTACACAATCGCCAATCCCAGGCCAGTCCCGTTTGGTTTCGTGGTGAAGAATGGATCGAACAGACGGGCGTGGTGCTCGGCCGGGATGCCCGGTCCGGTATCGCGCACGGTGATCAATATCGCCTGCGCACCTTCCGGCAGCACGCCAAACGTCAGGACTCCGCCCCCGGGCATGGCCTCAATGGCGTTCAACCCCAGATTCAACAGCACCCGTTCAATATGCTGGGGTGACGTGACGATATCGGAAACCGAAGGATCAACCTCCCGGGTCATGGCAACACCCCGCAGTCGCGCGGCTCCCTGCAAGGACTGGTGGACGCGCTCGAACACTTCGCTGATGCTGCACCGCTCCCACACGGGCGTGTGCGGCTTGGCAAATTGCAGGAATTCGTCGACAGTGCGGCTCAGCCGTTCGGTCTCCTCAAGAATGTATTGTCCCGTTTCCCGGTGCAGGTCCAGATTCTCCGGATTCCGGAGCATCGTCTGTGCCGAGGTGGAGATGATATTCAGCGGGTTGCGGAATTCGTGTGCAATGCCCGCGGTCAGCCGGCCAAGTGATGCGAGTTTTTCCATCTTTGCCACGCGAAGCTCCTCGGCCCGGATCCTCTCAACCAGTGAGTTGCGCTCGGCAACCATTGACACCCCATCGGCAACAAGGGCAAGGAAATCAGTCTCATCCAGCGTATAGGCTCTGCCGGTTTTCACGGGACCCACAAGGAGGACTCCCGTCAGCCCTTTGTCCGTGAGTAATGGCACGGCATATCCCCCCGCAGCAGACGCCAGGAACTGTCTCTCCTCACCGGATGCGTGCGGGGCGAGTTCGGCGATATCGATCGGCCGGTGGTCCTTCGTCGAGAGACCGGCCACAACCGTTGTTTCGGCCAGTATTCGTGAAGCGTCCCGGGCGCTCCGGAACACTCCGGCGCCGGCGTCTCTCATCATCACGTCCACCCAGGAAGCTGAAAGCGATTCGTGCAAAAAAGCCTCAACCGCGGCGACAAGTTCTGCCACACTCGTCACCCGCAGTGTCTCCCGCGTGAGTTGGCTGAACTTCTGCCGGTAGCGGAAGATATTGCGCGAGAGAATGCGTTCCACGACGGAATCCACCCGGACGATGAGGGGTCTGAGAGCGACTGCGAGGACGACGACCAAGACTGTCTCCAGCAACATCCCGTCCCCTCCGGATTGTTGTGCCAGCACATCGGCCAGGTGTGTGATAACGACGACATAGAAGGCAAACACCAGCCCCGTGACAACTGAATAGGCGACACCCTGCCCGCCAATCCGACGGAGGACAACAAATCGGTTTCCAAGAACGACATACGCAAAGAAGAGACTCACCGAAAACGAAACGGCGCGGTACGCAACAGGATGGGGACTCCGGCCGCGGATAAGACCAAGCGCCCCGATCAACAAGATAAAGCCGACGGTAATGAACAGCACGGGGAGGGTCCGGCGCCGCTCGTCGCCCGACCGGGCCCTCCCGAGCTGGCGGATGTTATTGACCAGGGCCCAGGCAATATAGAGGGTAACAAAGACGTACATAGCGACACTGAGCGGATGGGCCGTATCCCCAACAACGACGTAGGTGAGCGCCTCACCGTCGAATTTCCTCGGAACAATGGGCGCGATTGCATTCACTCCGACAAGGACCGTAAAGACGAGGGGAAGCATGAAGACGGACATCCTGAAACCCCAGCGGTCGAATCCGGGATCGAGAGGATACGGGAAGACAAACGACAGAAGCAGGAGGAAAGCCGGAGCAAAGAGCACCGAGGCTCCCATGATCGCCCCTCCGATTGCGGCAGCCTCCGGCGTCGAGCTGTTGACCACGATGATATCCGCGGCATCCCACAACACAAAGCAGAAAATCAGAAGCGCGAAGAGCCGGTTTGTACGGCTGCGGAGGTCATCCAGGATGATAATGATGACGAGAGATACATTGATGGCAAATGCCAGGAGGGCGGGAAGCGAGTATGGTGACACAGGCGCACTCTCTCGTGGGGGATTCACCTGTAATGTACCGAGGGATCGCTTGAGAATCAATCCAGGTTCTCAACCATAACCGTGCCACGATTGAAGCAGCCCTGCGTACTCATTGAACGCACCCGATTTTGCACACAGCACAGGTGACTTCGATGCATCTTCGGTAGTTGCCGCGCACAAATTCATCGCACCGTCGGTTTTCCCTGCCGTTTCCTGCGCCGCTTCGCAGGAATTCGATCCGCTTTGATGGCATGGAAATTGGAGTATCCCGTTTCAACATGGGAGCCCGATTGATGGTGACAAACGAGTGTGGACAATGCGGCAAGGCCGTGAATCACGACCAAAGAGCAAGATACTACTTCGAAGATGATTCGTGGCTGTGCTGTGACTGCTTCGCGAACGTGAACCACGAAGACACCTCCATGCAGATCGATGCTGCGGACGATGAGCAGTGTCTGCATGAGATCGGACCCGGGCAGTGACAAAGTGTGCGGCGCCATATTCCCACTGACTTTCAGGATCTGACTTTCTCTCGACCAACTCGCTCTGGGTGTTTTTTTTCCCTGCTGAACCGGGCCGGAATTTTCTTCCCTTTTCTTTTGCCCGCTGCGGGATTTTTTTCTCCCTTCCTTTGCCTTATCCGGGATTTCTTTCTCTTGTCCTCTGCCCGCCCCAGGATTTCTTTCCTCCTCCTGTCGCCAGCTCTGGCATATGAAGACCATGGGCGACCCACGAAATACCACCGCGATATATCGCGGTCTCACGACATATCGAGGTTATTTTCGGTTGAGGCCATGGCGATGGGTGAGCGATGCACTGGTTTAAGATATTGTACAGTAATAGGTTAGAGGAAAGAATGTAGGTACGGCCAGATTCGGCACGGAGATGGCATATTCACCGGGGAAGTCATCAAGTCAGAAAGCCATCTGTGCCACATCCAAAACGATTTGCGCGGGAAAAGTTGGCCGGCCTGATGCGGGTCAAATCAGGAGAGGCACGCAGGCACTCTGGGGCACGAACGCAGTGCTCGTTTCTCTTTCACACATCAGGATCACAAATCAGGAGAGATCGTCCATGAAACGATTCATTCTAGCGGTTTTCTTACTTGCCATGATGGCAGAGGTGGGTCTATCCCAGATGGAGCCGCAACAGAGCCCGGGATGGTTCAATCGATACGGTCGTTGGTCGTTCGGTGTCCAGGGAGGCGGTAACATCTGGATCAACGACTTCGATACCAGGGACATCACTGCGGGCGGAAACGCCATGTTGCGCTATTCAATCACCCGGTCGTTCACCCTCGGCCTCATGGGAGGCTATGACATCATCCAGTCCGAGAACGGCAACATCGTGCCGACGAACGAAGCATTGAGACACTCCTTCGTTCAGGCTCACGGATACAACGCTGACCTGGTCGGCTGGTTCCACCTCAATGCAGGCAAGCCGGTATCGCCGTACTTCTATATCGGCGTCGGCGGTTTCCTGTACAAGAGAATTGACGAGACCGACAAAGGATGGCCGGAAGACAAAGACTACACTACGGTTCATGTCCCGGTCGGCGTCGGGCTTGATATGGCAGTATCGAAATATGTCACCATCGCCCTCGATCTTGGTGCCCGGGTGATGGACAAGAAGACCGATAATTTCCAAAACGGCGTTGAGAACTTCCTCGGTACCGACTGGTATCCCACCGGCAGACTCGGTCTGAACTTCTACTTTGGCAGCAGTGACGATGATGATGATGACGGCGACATGCTGACCAACGGTTACGAGAAGACGATCGGGACCGACCCCGCCAAGGCCGACACCGATGCGGACGGGTTGAGCGACTTTGAGGAAGTAACGAAACTCAAGACCAGCCCGGTGAAGGCAGACACGGATGGCGACGGTCTGAAGGACGGCGACGAAGTCGTGAAGAATCACACCGATCCGCTTAAGGCCGATACGGACGGGGATGGTCTGACTGACGGCGATGAGGTCGTCAAATACCGCACCGATGCCCTGAAGGCAGATACGGACGGCGACGGTCTGAAGGACAATGACGAAGTGATGAAGTACCGCACCGATGCCCTGAAGGCAGACACGGACGGCGACGGTCTGAAGGACAACGACGAAGTTGTCACGCACCGCACCGATCCGCTCAAGGCCGATACGGATGGCGGCACCGTCAACGACGGAACCGAGATTGCAAAGGCGATGAACCCGCTCGACCCGAGCGACGATATACCGAAGCCGAAGGTCATTGAAGTCGGCAAGGCCATCGTGCTCGAAGGCATTGTGTTCAAGTCCGGGAAGTCCACCATCGCGCCGGAATCAGAACCGACGCTCATGGAAGCCTTCAATACGTTGAAAGACAACCCAGAGATCTCTGTCGAGATCCACGGATACACCGACAACGTCGGCAAGGTCGCAGCCAACAAGAAACTCTCCCTCCGCCGCGCGGAAGCCGTACGCTCATGGCTTGTGATGCAGGGCATCAATTCCTTGCGCGTCGGAGTCAAGGGCAACGGTTCCGAGAATCCGATTGCGGACAATTCGACACCCGAAGGCCGGCAGCAGAACAGACGCATCGAGTTCTACCGGACGAAGTAGGGTCAATCGCGCGAGGCGTCTTCCTTCGATGACGCCTCGGGCGGATATCATAGGTCACAGAATAGTGTGTCGTTTGTTTACCATTCTCTTTTTTGAAGGGCACGATCATGGGTTTACTCGATAACTTGGCCAACCAGGTTCTCGGCGGCAAGAGTACTCAGGGTAATCTCATCAATGCCGTCATGAGTATTGTGGGAAATCAACAGCAGGGTGGACTGAACGGACTAATCAAGCAACTGACCAGCAATGGCCTGGGAGACATCGTCAATTCTTGGGTAGGCACGGGGATGAACCTCCCCATCACGCCTGCACAGATCACGCAGGGCCTCGGCAGCAAGATGATTTCGCAGATCGCATCACAGGCGGGACTCACTCCCGAGGCAGTGACAACCCAACTTGCACAACTTCTTCCCCAGATAGTCGACAAACTCACGCCGAGTGGCAAGGTCAGTCAGACGGACATCGCATCTCAGGGGGTCAATCTTCTGAAAAGCCTCTTGAAGTGACGCTGTTCCTTTTCAGGGTGGGGCCGGATCAGTGATCCGGCCCTCATTCTGAACCGGCCCTTCCCCGCAGTACCTCACTCTCTTCGTTCCCCACGTGCGCAGAAAGCCGGCTTTCATTTCTCCTGTCCCGTTCGTATGTTGGCCTTGCACCCTGAAAGATCCCATGCATACCCGGTCCATGTTCGCCATCGCGCCTCGCGCCCTGCTCGCAGCAAGTGTTGCGGCTCTCACGCTGCAAATCTCGACAGCTGACCAGCACGGCCGCCGGCCCTCGCCGATCAATGAAGACCCGTGCGGGCTCCCCGATACGACGTCGCCGGCGTACCGTCTTGCGGCATCGCTCAACTGGGGATATGGTTACGACACGCTGCGGACCGATATTGCCCGGTGGTCCGCAAGCCCGTTTGTCACGGTGGATTCTATCGGGGCAAGCGTGCTCAATCGCACCCTGTATCTCTTGACCATCCAGGACACGGCATCCAGCACGACCCCGCGGAAACGGGTCTGGATTCACGCGCGGACCCATCCCAACGAGGTTCAGGGGACATGGGTGACAAATCAGGTCATCGCACAGTTGCTGGGCACATCGCAACTTGCGCGACGACTGCGGGGCGGGTGTGTGTTCAATATCCTTCCGATGATCAATCCCGACGGCGTGGAGCTCAAGTTGCCCAGACAGAATGCCAACAATATTGACATCGAAAGCAACTGGACGGCGGTCCCCGGCGAGCCGGAAGTGCAGGCGCTGCGCGCCATGTTCGTGCGGCTCATGGCACAGCCGAACCCCATCCGCATCGCCCTCAACATGCACTCGGCATACGGCACAAATAGGTATTTCGTGTACCACGCCGCGTTGGGAACAACAGCGAGCTATGCCGCGCTGGAACAGCGGTTCATCAATTCCGTGCGGAGTTTTTTCCCGGGAGGAATCCGGCCCTACGACTTCTTCGTCTCCTGGACAAGCGGACCATCGCAGGTCTATCCCGAAAGCTGGTTCTGGAAAAACTGCGGCGAGAGCGTTCTCGCGCTCACGTATGAAGACATGAACGACCCGTCAGCGCGGGCATTTGATTCCTCCGCGAATGCCATCCTGCGGGGCATTGAAGACGAGCTGAACGTCACCTCGACCGCACCAGTGCAAGACCAACCCGTACTGCCGGCGACGTTCACCCTCGCGCAAAACTTTCCGAATCCGTTCAATCCGGGCACGACTATGCGATTTTCGATCGTGGATCCGCAATTCACAACTCTGAACGTGTATGACCTGCTCGGCCGCGAAGTGGCGGTGCTGGTGAACGAGTGGAAGGCACCGGGTGAGTATGCCGTCCACTTCCAGAACCGGGGCATGACAAGCGGCGTGTATGTGTACAGACTCACCTCGGGGAACGTCGCGCTCACCCGGACGATGCTTCTTTTGAAATAGACCCCCTCTTCACCCTCGATGCTATCAGTGCACCTGCCCAGAGTAGGAAGCTGGCAACCAGGCCGAGGAAGAGCACCCGGCGCAGGAGGTACGTCTCTCCGCCTTCTGTCGGATAAAAGGAGTACGCCAACTGGGGTTTGAACAGGTACCGCTCCACGTTGCCTGTAAGAAACGCCCGGTCCGTAAATAGCCCGGTGTAGATATCCCGGACATCCTCGACATTCGGAGGACGGCGGTATTTGAGAATCGAGTGTGCCGTAAACTCGTTCCGTATGTTTGCGTTGCAGAGCGGGAAGGAGACGCTCATGACCGTGTCGGTCCGCGGCACTCCGGGAAGCTTCTCCCATGCATAGTCCACGTAGATCCTGGCAAATGTACTGTCAAAGGCATTCTGCTGGTTCAGGTGAAACAGCTCCGCCGTGTTGAGCACTTCCCCCTGTTTGTTGGCGATGTATATCTGCCCCTGTGACAAATCCACAAACGCCCACCGATTCTGTTCCCGGATAAACGACTCCGCAAACGCGTGGCCCGTATACACGATGGTGTTGTCCTGTGTGCGGGCCCCGAACACGAAACGCGTGGGAATGCCCGCCATATTTGCCCAGAAAACGTATATCTGTGCATTCTGCGTACACCACCCTTTCCCTGTCCCGGCGACCATTTCGTTGTACAGAGTCCACGGGTCCATCCACCTCTCTTCATCTTTGGGGACACCGCCTGTTCCCTTGAGTTTCTTTCGGAGAAAAGGAATCAGTTTCTCCATTTTTACGAAAGTCGGATCCGTGAACAGAATGCCGATGTCTTGTTTGAGAACGCGTTGCGCATCAGCCAGATTCCTTTCTCCCACATACCCGTAGTCATCGACCCAGTCGGCGATGGTGAATTGTTCGAATTCTCCGCAGGCGACATTTGAGCGGACGATGTAGACATCCTCATGCTGCATACCGAGGGAGCCGTAAAACTCCCGGGAGAAGAAGCGAACGCTGATCTCAATCGTTGGGCAATAATTCTTGGAAACGGGTATGAGATGGTAGGTGTGGAGCTTCTGGTCTGCCGTATCGATGCGGAATACAGGCTGCATTCCGGCGGCAGTTTGCGCTTGCGCACCATCCGTGAGCACCCGCCATTCCGCAATATCCTGGTTGCACACGAGGTGCAGCTGCAATGTGTCGCGGTTCTGCACCGTCCATTTCTGGATTGTGGGGATATCCAGGGGGTAATACAGTGTCGCGTAGGAGGTCGGCATAAACGACGACTCCCATTCGCGCGTGAGGAAGACATACAAGTTGGCGACCAGGGCAATCACAAACAGGAATGCGGCAAAGTAGGTGGACCAGGGTTTTCGTCTCATTGCGGGTACCTTGAGGGGAGAGTCAGTGTGGACTGGTAGTGGAATACAACATAGTAAATGCTCCAATTGCATTCAAGGATTCATCCGTTGCATTTCGCTTCTGATTTTCCAATATTATGCAAAACTGATCGGAATATGCACCATCTTTCGCGAATTTTGTCCCTGATATCTGCGTTCTGCTGTCCATTGCTCCTCTCATCGTGTGGATCCAGAAGCAGTAATGCCCCCCCGGAGTCTCCGGCAACGCCTGCATCGATGACCGTTCAGGGCATTGTCGTCATTCCGCAACCGTTGGACAACGCCGTTCGTTCCTCCGGAACCGTCCTCGCCTCGGAGGCCGTCGACCTCGCCCCCGAAGCTGCGGGGCGCGTCGAGCGTATAGGTTTCCGGGAAGGATCGAGGGTCAAGAAGAACGATGTGCTTGTAAAGATCAATGACGACGATTTGCAGGCGCAGCTCCGGAAGACCGAACTGCAGATTCAGCTCTCTGCCGACCAGGAAAAACGCCAGCGGTATTTGTACGACAAGAACTCGATCAGCAAGGAGCAGTATGATATTGTTCTCAGTCAGCTGAACATGCTGAAGGCTGATCGGGACAATCTTCTGGCGTCAATCCGCAAACGCGAGGTGCGAGCGCCGTTTGACGGCATTGTGGGCCTCCGGTACGTGAGCGAGGGGGCGTACGTCACACCGACAACACGCATCGCTTCGATGCAGAAGGTCAATCCACTGAAAGTGGATTTTTCCATACCGGAGAGATACGCGGGTGAGGTTAGAGTCGGCGACCGTGTCCTGCTGCGCAGTGAGGAGAAGAACATCGAATTCACGGGAAAGCTCTATGCCATCGAACCCAGAATCGACCAGCAACTGGGAACGCTGCAACTGCGGGCGATGTTTGATAACAAGGGCGAGCGGATCATTCCGGGAGCATTCGTGCAAATTGAACTGCACCTCAAAAGCATCCCCAACGCACTGATGATCCCCACACAAGCCGTCATCCCCGTCCTGAAGGGTCAAACCGTCCTGGTGCGGAAGCACGGCGTGGTGCGATCCGTCCCCGTGAAGACCGGCCTTCGCACATCGACCAGCGTGCAGATCACCGACGGGCTCGCACCCGGCGACACAGTGATTACCACGGGCATTATGCAGCTGCGGCCCGGCATGCCGGTAAACGTGAGCGTGTCTGAACGATGAGTCTCGCCTCCATTAGCATCAAGCGACCCGTCCTTGCGATCGTGATGTCGCTGGTGATCGTGTTGTTCGGACTCATCAGTGCCACATTCCTCGGCGTTCGAGAGTACCCTGCCATTGACCCCCCGATCATCAGCGTCCGTGCAAACTACGCCGGAGCAAATGCCAGCGTGGTGGAGTCGCAGATCACCGAGCCGCTTGAAAAGGCGCTGAACGGCATTCCGGGGGTCCGCATTATCTCATCGAGAAGCAGTCAGGGTTCGTGCAACATCGTTGTGGAGTTCAATCTGGATGCGGACCTGGAAGCCGCAGCCAACGATGTGCGGGACAAGGTGTCCGGGGCTTTGCGATCGCTTCCGCAGGACATTGATGCACCCCCCGTCGTCACGAAGGCCGACGCCAATGCGGATGCGATCATCTCTGTCACCGTCACAAGTGACACCCGGAATCAGCTGGAGATCAGCGACTACGCCGAAAACGTCCTTGCCCAAACGATTCAGACCATTCCCGGCGTCAGCGCCACGTGGATCATGGGGCAGAAGCGCTACTCGATGCGTCTCTGGATGAATCCCGCCAAACTTGCCGCCTACAGTTTGACCCCACTCGATGTGCGCACGGCCTTGAGCAGGGAAAACGTGGAACTGCCGTCGGGAAAAATCGCCGGCAACCAGACAGAACTCATCGTCAACACCAAGGGCCGGCTCAAAACTGTCGATGAATTCAATGACTTGATTATCAAGGCGGACGGCAGGAACACGGTGCGTTTTTCCGACATCGGTTCTGCAAACCTCGGTCCCGAAAACGAGGAGACGTACCTGAAACTGGGCGGAACACCTATGGTCGGCGTCTGGATCGTCCCCCAACCCGGCAGCAACTATGTCGAGATCGCGGATGAGTTCTACAAACGGTTCGAGCAAATCCAGAAGGACCTGCCGGCCGACCTGAAGCTCAACGTCGCCGTCGACAACACCCGCTTCATCAGGCGATCCATCACGGAAGTGGAAGAGACAATACTCCTCGCCGTGACGCTCGTCATTTTGATCATCTGGATATTCTTCCGCGACTGGATCATCGCAATCCGTCCGTTGATTGACATTCCCGTCTCGTTGATCGGTGCTTTTTTCATCATGTATCTCATGGGCTTCACCGTCAATATCCTGACCTTGCTGGCGATCGTCCTGGCCACAGGCATCGTGGTTGACGACGGCATCGTGGTGACGGAGAATATCTTCAAGAAGGTGGAACAGGGCATGACGCCGATGGAGGCGGCATTCGCCGGTTCCCGGGAGATCTTCTTCGCAGTCATCTCCACCTCCATCACCCTTGCCGCGGTGTTCCTGCCGATTATTTTCCTCGAAGGCTTCGTCGGCCGGCTCTTCCGCGAATTCGGCATCGTCATCGCCGGGGCCGTGCTTATTTCGGCGTTCGTTTCGCTTTCCCTGACGCCCATGCTGAATGCCCGGATGATCCGCAAAAAGCGAAAACACACCCGGTTTTACGAGCTCACAGAACCGTACTTCGAGCGGATGAACCGGGTGTACGAACGACTCCTGGACACGTTCATGAAACACCGGTGGTGGGCCGGCGGCATCATCGCCCTCTCCCTGGCGCTCATCGTGATCATCGGCACCACGCTGCAGTCGGAACTCGCGCCGCTGGACGACAGGAGTTTTCTCCGCGTGAATGTCACGGCCCCTGAGGGGACATCCTTCGAATACACCGATGCGTTCATGGATCGTCTGGCGGCATTCATCAACGATTCGATCCCCGAGGTGCGTTCCTGTATGGCCGTCACGGCTCCCGGATTCGGTGGAGGCTCGGTGAATTCCGGGAGTGTGCGGGTCAGGCTTTCCGACCCCTCGGAACGGGACCGATCGCAGCAGGAGATCGCCGACTATATCACCGCGAAGACACGACTGATGACCGAAGCGCGTGTATTCGTGAACCAGGAGCAGACGATCTCAGCCAGCGGAGGCGGTGCACGCGGGGGTATGCCGGTGCAGTATGTGATACTGAACCAGAATTTCGACAAACTCCGACAGGCCCTCCCGCAATTCATGGATGAGGTGGGCAAGAGCGACGTGTTTCACAATTCCGATGTCAACCTGAAATTCAACAAGCCACAGATTGATCTGAGTATCGACCGGAACCGGGCGCAGAACCTCGGGGTCTCAGTCATGGATATCGCCCAGACCCTCCAGCTGGCTTTCAGCGGCCAGCGATTTTCCTATTTCGAAATGAACGGTTTCCAGTACCAGGTCATCGGACAGGTGGATCGGGCGAACCGTGATGAGCCGCTGGATCTGAGATCGTTGTACGTCCGGAACGACCGGGGTCAGCTTGTGCAGATGGACAATCTCGTGGTCATGAGAGAGGAAAGCGCTCCGCCCGAGGTCTACCATTTCAACCGTTTCAAAGCGGCCACGGTGAGCGCCAGCCTTGCCCCCGGCAGAACCATCGGCGACGGCATTGACGAGATGAACCGCATTGCGAAAAGTGTGCTCGACGATTCCTTCCGCTCGGCCCTCGCGGGCGCTTCGCGAGACTTTTCGGAAAGCTCATCGAATATCGTGTTCGCCTTCCTGATGGCCCTGATCCTGGTCTACCTCGTTCTTGCCGCCCAATTCGAGAGCTTCAGGGACCCGTTCACGATCATGCTCACCGTCCCGCTGGCACTGGCCGGTGCGCTGATTTCACTCTGGGTGTTCGGCCAGACGCTGAATATCTTCAGCCAGATCGGCATTATTATGCTTATCGGCCTCGTTACGAAAAACGGGATTCTCATTGTGGAGTTTGCTAATAAGCAGAAGGCGAAGGGGAAGGATCTCCTGGAGTCGGCGCGATTTGCTGCGGCATCGAGATTCAGACCCATCCTCATGACCAGCCTCGCCACCATGCTCGGAGCACTTCCGATCGCGCTCGCTCTGGGCGGCGGGGCAAAGAGCCGCATTTCCATGGGTATTGTAGTGATTGGCGGGCTCCTCTTCGCGTTCATTCTCACCCTCTTCGTCATACCCGCGATGTACACCTTCTTCTCAAAAGAGCACAAGCCCGCGGAGGCCCTTCACTTGAGCCAAAGCACCGGTTGACGGTACGGAAAATTCCGCACCACCTCGTCCACCGACGGATCCGCCTCGAGCGTCTTCCAGAGGTCTATGTAGGAGTGTTCATGAAATGCCAGCCCGGCGAGGAGCAGGGCAGGATGCCTGACAGGCCAGTATTCATGGTACATGACGTCGGGAGGTTTCTGCCAGGTCCGCTTGTCCCGGATGAACGGGACCATGAACTCCACGCCTCGTTTGAATGATCTCCCATCAGGCAACCCAAAGGCAAACAGGTCCTCCCCGCCCAACAAACCAATCTGGCAGACCATTGCCATCGCATCCAGGGTGAAGAGGCTGTACCCATACGGCTTCGTCCGCTGCAATTCCTTCGGGAAGCTCCCGTCACCAGCCATCTGCTCGGGCAGCATTACTTCTCTGAAGAACGCAACGCACGAATCCATCAGCGCCCTGTCGTTCAGCAGAAGCGCATACGCGCCGACCTGGACTGTCAAGCAGACCGTGTGGTTGTTCCCCAGTCCGCGCTCTTCCAAGCCATAGGGATGGGTTGTAAGCCATCCCGTCAATTGCCGGAACCAGCTTTTCAGCGAAGCCAGATCGATGCCCTTGAGATAGCCCGACCTTTCCAGGGTCCTAATGGATTGGGCGACCTCAGCCAGGTGAACACCATCAATGACCCCCGGCGCCCGCCCGGTACAGACCCCTTTGATTGCCTGGGAATAGGTGAAGTGGGGGTTCATCATTGTGGTGGTGTCGATGAACCAGGCGCTGAGGTGCTTCATCGCGCGGTCGGCATACAACCGGTCACCGGTGAGCTTGAACGCGGCGACGAGTGCGGGGACGGCGATGCTCATCGTGCGCAGCACATTACGATGGGCAACGAAGTTTTCCGGATTCGTGTGGCCGTCCCGTCGGATGTACGGCCCCTGGGGATGTCCGGGATCGGGCCACCAATAGTCCCCTTCGGAGAAATAATCGTGCATCCCTCCGGCGGATCTTCCGCACGTAAAGGCCGTGACCGTTTGCGGTTCAGTACTTAGCAGGCTGTCTGCCAGCCTTACCACACGCGGGCGCTCCCACCGTGCAATTTCACTTTTCGCAGAGTCGAGGTCCCCGCAGATGACACGGTCGCACGACAGCACCATAAGTGCCAGAGCCCATGTTTCTCTCAGGCCATGCGGCACCCTGCGTTTCCATTCCCACGGAGTCTTTAACATACCTGGACGAAATCCATTCCTGTTATTGCTGCAAATTTGCGGAGTCGCGACGCGACATGACCCAGACCAATTGCACAATGGTGGGCCGGACTTTCCTTGTTCCACGCGTCGACAAAGCCCTTCACGCCGAGAGCGAACCGATAACGACTGTTCGTGTTTCCGATTTCGAGGATCGGACCGGGCACTGATGCACCTTCCGCCGTCAGGAGTTTCAGCTTGCCGTCGCGGGTCTGCACGACCGCGAGGAGAGTCACCGGGCCATTCCGCACACGCATCTCCACGGAGAGTCCGTGCCCGGGCTTTCCGTGGTAGACACCCAGCGGCTTGAGCACCGGTTTCCCTTCCGCAATCCCGATGTGGCCCGGACCGTCGTGGCCGAGGAGCACGACATCATCATCAAAATCCATGGCGTAGAACTCGCTGAACGATCCGCCTGCGCCAAAGGCGTCCATGATTTTCATGGCCTGCGCGTTCTTCACCTCACACTCCCCCGCAACGGGGACGTGCCGGGCGGTCAGCAGCGAGTTCCCGACAATGATCGATGAGATGATATCCTCTTCTTCACTGCCGGGATTTCCTTCATAGTAATAGGCAATGGCTCCCAGGCTTTTCTCGGCCACCAGCCGATCCAGTGCGCACGCGGTCCGCGCCGCCCGCTCGATCTCCTCGGCAAGGCACTCCGCGGAAACCGCAAATGTCTGATGGATCTCCCCGATCTTTGCCTGCAGATCGGCTTGTGTGACTTTTCCCCGGTGATGCCTCAGAAGATCGATCTCCAGATGCTCCACATGAGTCCCGAACACCGAGGTTTGCATTGTGGGGTCCGAGTACACATCGAGCATGCCGTTATAGTAGTGCCCAACGATGCCCAGACGGTTCGTCTGCATCGTCTCCGCCACCCGCGCGGCCTCCACCCACTCCCCGATCTCCGACCATGCAGAGGCGTCGGTAAGCGTCCCCGTGATCTGATGGAATGGTATGCCCGAACGATGGAATACGCTTGCGACTTCCGGAATCGCACACGCCTGGCAGAAGGCAAGCCATTCTCCGGTCATCGCCCCGCGATCGCGAAGAGCATTGAACCGTTCGTAGTCGATGCGGCTCTCCGGCTGCAGGTTGAGCACAACAATGGGCACGTGCGTGGTACGTACCGCCTGGAGAACCGTGGACGACAGGGCATAGGTGGAAACATACAGGAACACGATGCGCACAGCCTCCGTCGCAAATAGGCCGGCAGTGCGTCGAGCTTTCTCCACACTGTCCACCAGGCCGGCAGAAACCACGTCAGCCCCGAAACCGGACAGGCGGGTGTTGATCTGACCGAGATAGCCTTCCAGCCTTTCACGCAACCCTGGGAACTGGCCCCAATACGTATCAAGGCCAACGCCGAAAAGCCCGATGCGGAGTGGAGCGGCTTGAGTCGGAATTGAGGAGGACGGATTCATGGCGTGGCAGCTGTTGATTGTGGGTTCAACCGGCCCTCCCTTTCTGCTCAATCCGGGCCCATGTATCCTTCAGCGTCACGATCCTGTTGAATACGGGCGCACCGGGTTTGGAGTCTTTCGCATCCGCACAAAAATACCCAAGCCGCTCAAACTGAAATCGTGCTCCGGGCGTCGCCTGCGCGAGCTTCGGCTCCACCTTGCACCGCGGAAGAACCTTCAGCGACTCCGGATTGAGGTTGACCAGGAAATTCTCCGATTCCGCAACTTCACTGGGGTCATGTTTGACGAAGAGCCGGTCGTACAGACGCACCTCGGCGTCAATGGCATGGGGAGCTGAAACCCAGTGAATTGTCCCTTTTACCTTGCGCTTGGCCGAGGGTGCCCCGCTTCTTGTTTCAGAATCATACGTGCAATGGAGCTCAACGATGTTACCCGCATTGTCCTTGATAACTTCCTCGCACCTGATGATGTACGCAGACCGCAATCGCACTTCCTTTCCGGGGCTGAGTCTGTGATATTTTGGCGGTGGTACCTCGCGGAAGTCATCCTGCTCGATATAGATCTCCCGTGAAAACGGCACCAACCGCGTTCCGGCGGCTTCCTCCTCCGGGTTGTTGAGTGAAGCGACCTCTTCCGTCCTGTCCGCCGGATAGTTGGTCAGAATCACTTTGAGCGGGCTGAGCACCGCCATGGCCCTCTGTGCATGGGCGTTCAAATCCTCACGGACACTCCATTCCAGCAATTCAACATCGATAATGCTGTCCTTCTTGGAGACGCCGATCTTCTCGCAAAAGGTGCGAATAGACTCGGGCGTGTACCCCCTTCGCCGGTATCCGGCAATGGTAGGCATGCGGGGGTCATCCCAACCCGCCACATGGTTCCCCTGGACGAGTTGTAGCAGCCTTCGTTTGCTCAGCACCGTATAGCTGAGATTCAACCGGGCAAACTCTATTTGTTGCGGGTGGTAGACTCCCAGGGCATCGAGGTACCAGTCGTAGAGCGGCCGGTGATTCTCGAATTCAAGTGTGCAAATGGAGTGGGTGATCTGTTCGATCGAGTCCTCAAGGCCGTGCGCCCAATCATACGTCGGGTAAATCGGCCACGCATCCCCCTGCCGGTGGTGCGACTCGTGGACGATCCGGTACATGATCGGATCACGAAGGTTGATATTCGGCGACGCCATGTCAATTTTCGCCCGGAGCGTACGGGAACCATCTGGAAATTCCCCGTTCCGCATTCGTGTGAACAGGTCAAGATTTTCTTCCACAGTGCGGTTACGGTAGGGACTCTCTTTCCCCGGCTCCGTGAGGGTGCCGCGTGTTTCGCGAATCTCGTCCGCGGTCAGGTCACAGACGTACGCCTTGCCTTTCTTGATCAGGTCAATGGCCCACAGATACATCTGTTCGAAGTAGTCCGAGGCGTAGAAGACCCTCTTCTGGATGTCACCTGCAATCCACTTTACGTCCTCGATGATGGAATCGACATATTCCTGTTCCTCTTTTTCGGGGTTCGTGTCGTCGAAGCGGAGGTTGCATATTCCACCCGCATGCTCCTTCGCAATCCCATAATTGAGATGGATGGACTTTGCATGACCGATATGCAGGTAGCCGTTCGGTTCGGGAGGGAAACGCGTGTGCACCCGACCCTGATATTTGCCCGTTAGAAGGTCCCCCGCGACGATTTCGCGGACGAAATCAGCTTTTTCGTTGACAGACATGACGCTCCAGGAGTGTGCGTGATCGAATAACTAAAAGTACGCAAAATGCACGGGGTTTTCAATTATCCCGGCTTCTTCTCCACAACAATCAGGAATCCCTTACCTGCAGGTATCGTCAGACTTGCGAGCATCACATCCTGTCGGCCCTCCTGAAAACCGGGAATGGCAGGAATGCTTACCGTACATTCTGCCGGGTCGATGCCGATCTTTTCCCAGTCAAGAGCGAGCGCACAGGACACATCCTGCTCTCCCCACCCCGCAACGGCAATGATGCTCTGGCCGACCCCTTTGTACAGTGTGGCCTTCACGAGTGCGTGCCCCGTCTTCACGGGGTTTTCTTTGTCCCAGTACCCTACCATGCTCTTTGAGGTGATGCCATAGGCGTCCCAGAATCTCCAGAGTTGTGACGGATCACCCGCCCAACCCGGCCGGTTGGTAATGCCGTACACCATTCCCCTCCAGGGATTCCCTCCGCCATTCAGCATCTGGCCGGTGAGGCCGAACGGTATTCCGGAGACTTCGATCAGCCAGTGATCGGGAAGCCGGCTATAATCCCGCATTTCACCTATCCAGACAAGATCGATGTACGGGAGAAGGTCCATATACAAGTTCAGGCAGTTGGTGAAGCCGGCCTTGTCGTTGAAGTGATTCCAGCTGTGGAAGTCAATGCGGCCTTCCGGGCGATGCCGGTCAATCAGCTTTCGGGCCCGCCGCACGGTCTCTCGGTCGAGAGCGGAATCATCGATATAGACGCCGTCGATGCCTATATGTTCCAACATCCAATCCAAACCGCCGATGTAGAAATTGTTCAGCCTGCCATCGGGGGTGGTGATGACAGCCAGGTCAAGTTCCCCCTGGAAAGGCCCTTCCTTGATCCAATTCAGCCAAGCGGGGATGTACTTCTCCTTGAGGTTTCGCTTCAGCCACTCATCCGGGCCCTTCGGATTGATGATGGTCGTACATGCGCTCGCCGGCCCGGGATAGATGATCTCTCCGTTGAGACTGTTGAAGGCCCAGAACTCAGGGAGGTTCTTTGTCAGTTCACGCGTGGTATAGTACAGTTTCAACCGTTTGTGTGCCCGGTGCGCACTGTCGGCCAACAGGCGGAGAGCCGGCACGTTCTCGTCGAGATAGGGATAGTTAATGAACGGATAGAGATCTTCGGCATGGTGGATGTTGATGATGTTTGCACCAACGCTGTCGGCCATGGCGATCTTGCGAAATGCATTGGTGCCGCCTCCGTGGAAATACCGGTCACCCCAGCGCACGCCGGTATCGATGGTCCGGAACGGCGTCACGAGAATTTCAAAATCGAAATGCATCTCCTGGCCTGCAGTAAGTCTCCGGGGAGCGGAATATGCCCTGATATATGTCGTCGCACCCGAATCGGCGATGCTCACTCCGCCGTTGCCCGCGTTGCCCCATGAGGTTGGCAGGCGCAACGGACCCCACCCGTAATAGAGATTGATGAGTGGCCGCACATAGTCCTCGGCTTTCCACTTGATGCGCAATCCCGCGTTCACACCGCCAATCCAGAGCATATCCTGGTTCCTGGATGTATCCCAGTGCCATTCCCACCCGCCGACGCGGAGACCTCCTTCGTGATTCAGCCCCATCATGTAACCGGTGCATTCTCTGTTCATCGGGATTTCAAGCCGGATATCACGCACCTGCATGGTCTTTTTGGGCCTCAATGTGAGGGCGTAGCCCAGGTAGCCGTCGAATTCCATCTGGCCACGGCAGAACAGTTCGCACTCGGGACTGCTGCTGGTGACCTCCCATGAGACTGCGGACGGAGTCTCGTCTCCAAAACGGAGCCTATCCGGAAGCAGCCGCACCAAAGCGCCATCTTCCATCTCGACGACAAACCGGAACGCATCATTCAGCAAATCCTTACCTTCTTTCACGAGAAACTGATTGGAGGGCTCAAAGAATGTTGTGATGGCGGCCGGGAGCCCATGCGGACCGAGTGCCACTGTGCGCCCCAGAATGTGCAACCCACGCGCATCGCGACGGATTGGTTCGTACCCTCTCGTGCACCGGTCATCCGCACCGGCTGTGGTATTGAGCCATGCCAGACGCGAAAGGTTTTTAGCGGAATCGAACCCGTTGTTCGCCACTGGGTCCCCTGCAATCTGAAGGACTGCCTCTACTGTACGGGATGTGACGCCGGCCGCGCTGAGTGTGATTGATGTGCGGTATACCCCTTGTGCATTCGCCGGCACCTGCACCCCGAACCAGAGCGGTTGGATACGGAAACGTGCAACCCGTAGCTCTTTGCTGAACTTCTTTCCGCGATCGTCCACGCCCTCAGTATTGAAGCATGTGATGGCTGATTTTGGAATGGCCGGAACACCCTGCAGGGGGGCCCATGCGGCGGCGAGCCGGTCGAGATCTCTCCGGTGCGCGAGCACTCCGATCTGGAATACGAAGTACTCGCCGGGCCGGGCTGTTCCTGCGAATCGACGCATTTCAACGGCTGTCCGCGTTAGCCATGCATCGGGAATCTCGTCGCGCAACCGGATGGGATGCTCCCGGTCCTCAGGGAATGTGAGAAATTCGGCTCCGGGCTGAAGCGTCAGGAAGTGCTCCAGGATTCCAGACGTGATCTGTAATTCTGCGATACCCCAGGAATGCACGGCGACGAGCAGTGCGAGCAGGAGAAAACGTGGGTTCATGGGAGAGGCTCCGATGTCTGAACGCTATCCGGATAGAGAGAGACGGGCATCATGCTCTCGAAAGAGTACAGCTTATGAAGGGGATAATCAAGGACAAGGGCAGGACTCCGGGTCGTTGATTCTTTCACAAATCGGGAGTATTGTGTATGATAGGACAATTTCTTACCCCACATCCCGAGGTTCCCACATGTCGCCTCTCTCTGGCCTTCGGCGCTTCAGCGTCTGCCTGTGCGCATTGCTGCTGCCCGTCCTGACCTCCGCTCAACCCGCCATCCCTGTGCTTCGAAGCCCCGATGCAAGGACGGAAGTCCGGGTGGGAGCCAGGGATTCGCTCACGATTGAGATACTGCACGGCGGTGAGACACTCCTCCATCAATCGACGATCGCTCTCCATGTCGCACCCGGCAAATCACTCGGCCTTGCCCCGGTTCTACGACGGGCGAGCACTGCGCGAATCAGCGAGACCATTGTCCCCGTCGTTGCAGAAAAACGGAAAATCATTCCGGACGAGTACAATCAGCTCACGCTCCAGTTCGCGGGGAACTACAACCTTGTCCTGAGGGCGTACAACGATGGCGTTGCGTATCGCTTTCATACGGACTTCAAGGACACCATCACAGTGACAGGTGAGGATCTCACCCTCCATCTCTCACCCGGCGATTCTCTCTGGTTTCCCAAAGAAGATTCCTTTCTTTCTCATTCGGAGAGGTCGTACGCAAATATACCGGCAAACACCCTCGAAGACACGATGATGTGCTGCCTCCCGTTGATTGCCGCCAAGCAGTCGGGGGTGAAGATCGCAATCACCGAAGCCGATCTCCTGGACTACCCGGGTCTGTACCTTCGTGGCGTCGGGCACGGGATGCCTTTCCTTGAGTCGGTGCTTCCGGCATACCCAGCCGAGGAGCGGCTGGTCGGAGATAGAACGGTCCAGGTCACGAGGCGCGCGCCTTACATCGCACGCACACGGGGCACGAGGGATTTCCCATGGCGCATCGTGGCGATAGCCGACCGGGACGGTGCACTCATCGAGAACGACATCGTCTATCGCCTCGGCAGTCCCAATGTGCTGAAGGAGACCTCCTGGTTCCGGCCCGGCAAAGTCGCGTGGGAGTGGTGGAACGCCAACAATATTGCCGGCGTGGATTTCAAGTCGGGAATCAACACGGAGACCTATTCGTACTACATTGACTTCGCCGCACAACAAGGGATAGAGTATGTGATCTTTGACGAGGGCTGGTCAACGCCGGGTGATCTCTTCGCAATCGACACTGCAATGAACATGGATCAGTTGTTTGCCCGTGCGAAGCAGAAAGGCGTTGGCATCATCCTCTGGGTTACCTGGAACGCCCTGGAGGACCGGATGGTGGAAGCGCTCGACAGGTTCGCCGCGTGGGGGGCCGCCGGCATCAAAGTCGACTTCATGCAACGAGACGACCAGAAAATGGTGAACTACTATGAACGCGTAGCCCGGGAGGCAGCCCGACGGCGCCTGCTCGTCGATTTTCATGGAAGTTACAAACCAACAGGCTTGAGCCGCACCTACCCGAATGTGTTGACGCGCGAAGGCGTAAAAGGGCTTGAGCACAGCAAGTGGTCGGCCGACGTCACCCCCGCCCATGATGTGACCCTCCCCTTCACACGCATGTTCGCGGGGGCAATGGATTTTACCCCGGGAGCGACGCGGAATGCCGCATCCGGCATGTTCGCACCGGTCTTCAGCCAACCGATGAGTCAGGGAACCCGCTGCCATCAACTCGCAATGTACGTCGTGTATGAAAGCCCGCTCCAGATGCTGTGCGATTCTCCCACGAACTACCTGCGCGAACCCGAAATGATGTCATTCCTTCGCGCTGTTCCGACGACATGGGATGAGACCAGGGTACTCAATGGCGCCATCGGCAAGTATGTGACCGTCGCCCGGAAGCATGCGGACACCTGGTACATAGGCGCCATGACCGACTGGACCCAGCGAGAGTTGGAGCTCGATCTCAGTTTCCTGGCCCGGCCGACCGCTGAGGTGACAGTGCTTCAGGACGGCATCAATGCGGACAGGTTTGGGAGCGATTGGAAACAACAGAAGATGACCATCAACATTTCCTCACCCTTGAGGATACACCTCGCGCCGGGTGGTGGGTGGGTCGCGGTAGTTACCCCAAGAACCGGCAACTGATCCATGGAGCCGCCGCGCATGTCACGCACACATCTTGTTTCGATCTTCCTGGCGATGTTTCTACTCCTCAGGCCATGCGCTGAGTCTCCTGCACAACGTGCGACAATTGCTGAAGCCGTCTGGTGAGTCGGGCTACTGCAGCGACAACAAAAGTTTCCGGGCGGCGCGCTGGTCCTTGATATCACGGGCGAGAACGACGGGGAGAGACAACGCTGTGTCAAACTCCACCCGGGCTTCCACATCCCTGTCTTGATCCTTGAACAGGAGTCCGAGTGCAAAGTGGTGCCGTATGACCGTCGGCGCCAGAGCGATGGCCCGGCGGAACGCAACTTCGGCTTCTTCGTACCCTCCGTCGGGGAGGCGGCCGATAAACAGTTTAGCCAGCTGGCGCTCCAGCCAGCTAATATTCCCCAGTGCGGCATAGAAACTGCCCAGCACGGAGAAGGCGACGTCATCGCCGGGGTTGAGACGGATTGCTTTGTCGAGATGATTCTTGATCTCATGCGCCATCCGTACCTTCGATTTGCTTCCCTCAAACACCGCAATGCTTCCCAGTGCAACCGCCAACCACGTATGGGCATCAGCATTCATTGAATCGAGTCTGACGGCGTCGCGGGCCAGCAGCTCGGCTTTGCGATAGTGCGCTTCGCTCTCCGCATCCTCTGTTACATCACCCATGCACACTTCCACCCTGGCA
>Ga0105106_10000782_pt1 | contig 22557 bp, 19 predicted proteins | sample PPLLaktember2015_5_FD_79109 | JGI IMG/M metagenome (GOLD analysis project Ga0105106, IMG submission 79109) | Freshwater sediment microbial communities from Prairie Pothole Lake near Jamestown, North Dakota, USA - PPLs Lake P8 Core (1) Depth... | ecosystem: Environmental > Aquatic > Freshwater >...
CGCCGACACGCGGCCCGAAGCCGTGCGCGCGATCGCCGCGGCGCTGCCGGCCCGCGCGTGGCGGCGGGTGACGTGGCGCAACGGGACGAATCGTCCCTGGGCGGCCCACTTCGCCGCGCTGCGAGTCACCCCCGCGCACGACTGGCGCGAGCGACGGCTCGCCCCCGAGGTCTGGCTGCTGTTCGAACGGGATCTCGGGACCACGCCCCGCATCAACGCCTCTCTGGTCAATCTCCCGGCAACGGCGTCGCTGCCGTCGCTGGTGCGCTTGGCGCACCAGCGGTGGGCGATCGAACAGCAGTACCAGGAGCTGAAAGACGAGCTCGGGCTGGATCACTTCGAGGGCCGCTCGTTTGTCGGCTGGCATCGTCATGTCGTGCTCACCGCCATGGCCTACGCGTGGTTGCAGGACGAACGCCGGCGTGCCGGGACACGCGGGCCGACGCTGCCCGTCGCTCGGGCGGTGATCACGGAGATCCTCACGGCGCACTTCTTCGTGACGAGACCGCATTACCTGCGGACCATGCAGAAACTCGCGGAAATCAATCTGCGGATCTAACAAAGTAGTACTAACGCCTGCGTTTCAGCCGCGGGCGTCGGTGGCGGGCCTCATGTCGCAACCGCCCGTCGGCTGCAAACGCTTGTTGGGCGGCGCCGCGACAACCCCGAGGCTGCGCCCATCTGGAGACCATCATGTTTTCGAGGCCAAGGTGTGTGCCCTGGCCTCGAGATGGCCGAAAACGGCGGCAATGACTCCCCCTCCCAGACCAGACATAAGCGTCGAGAGCCCCACGTTGAGCGCTACGCTCGCAGGTGTCGTCAGGTAGGTTGTGGCACTGGAGATCAAATCGAAGTGCAGGACAACCGAGAAACCGATAAGCACGCCTAGGGCGGCCCCTCGGCGAAAGGTGTTGACTCTCGCTTGCGCGAACACGAACGCGAGCATCCCCGCATAAAGCAGGTCCGCCACGAAGAGCATCGGAACGTTCGGTGCAGTCCTGTTGATGCCAGCAAACTCCGCAGGTAGCCTGCTTGCGAAGAAGTCAGCGAACAGGAACCCGAAGAACAGACCTGCCTGGATAGAGATCACCACCGCTCCGGCAGTTGCGCCAAGAATGATACGCCTCTCCATCTTCACCAGACCCTCCCGGACATGCGCAAGATCGATTCCCGACCGTCTCTGCGCCGTCCAACGGCGTGGCGTTCAGCCGCGCCGCGCGAGGCAGGATACCACCGAGCGCGGGGACCCGGCGGACGCGCACGCGGCCGCCGGGCGTCGGCTGCAACGCCGGGTTACGCTGACCATGTTCTTCGGTTATCCGCGTCTGGTTTCGTACGTTCCCAGACCATCCATCGTCGCTGTTCGTCATAGTGAGAGCCATGAAGGCAGTCGCGGGCGGCCTCCTGCTCTGGTTGGTCTGTTTGGCACCTTTGGTTGGCCAGGAGAGGGACCGCTCGCTCGAGCGGATTACCCTCGCGCTGCAGCAGTCGCACTCAGTCATGCGCGGCATTGCCCCCGTCGCAACCGCCGGGCCGACGACACTGGGTATCTTTACCTTGGTTCCGCCCGAACTACAGGGCGAATTCGTTCGCGTTTCAGTCCCCATCGGGGAGCTGGTTTCACGAGCTTTCAGAGGTGTCGCGGCGGCGAGGCAGCGACGCCAAGAGGAAGCCGCACGACGACGGGTGAAAGCGGCATTGAAATGGTTCGCGACTCAACAGCCATCTTCCAGACAGTGAGATCGAGGGACCTTCGACGCGCTCGGTGTCAGTTCAGCCTAACGATTCGCCGGTCAGCCGCGGCGCCCTTCTGATCGTTCTCGACATCAGGGGGCTGAGGCGTCCTCCGCCTCCGGCGATCCAGGCCTGGTCCTGCACCTGAGTGTGTTACGAGCCGCCACCCAAGCCGCCTCGGGAATAGCAGCGTTCTTCGCCTGATTGAAATTTCTGTGACCCACTGCAACCATAGCGAGCATCGGTATCGGGGCCAGCCAATGCACCCAGTCGGCTTGGGATAGGACGAGGGCCATCAAGAACAGGAGCACCGACAAGGCTGCCAGCATCCAGACGATCATTGGGACATGATCGAGTGATTCGCTGCCATCGCCACTTTTGAACTCTGCCAGCCCATGATGCCACTGAGCCCCTCCCGGCGGGTTCTCATGGAAGATCTTCACGTACGTACCCATTCGATAGATGTTCTTGCGGTGCGCCCGGAGCATGGCCAAGCCAGGCACCAAGATGAAGATCGGAGTCAGAAACAGGTATCCGGTAGGAACGGCAATAGTCTCACCGTCCGCCACTTGTTGAAACACGTATGCTCCCACGGCGGACATGAGAGCCGTTGACGACAGCAAGAGAACTGTCACCAACTGCATCATAGAATTGTCTTGCTGACGAATGTGCTCATGTAGCTGCACGAATTCAGCCAAGGCAAACTCTACGTCGGTGTCCTGAGGATTCCTTGGGGCCATCGCATTCTTGTGTTGTGCGCCTGACGCGGCGGCTTCAGCCGCGGCGGCCACTCGCGCGCATTCTGCCACAGATGCCCGCCGCCGTCGGCTGCAAGCCGTTGTTACGCGGCGCTTTCTCGGTCACACACGCCGAGCCACGACGAGCAGGTGCGCGCTTACCCCGAGCAGTGTGGGCTCCGCCTCGAGAGCTTCGAGCGCATTGAGTAACACGACCCGGCGCCGGTCGTCAGCGAGCCGTACCTCCAGATCCGGCAAGAGCCAACCGGGGCCTTCAAGCGCAAACGTCGCCTCACGGGAGAGGCCGATCTCGGCGCACTCGGCCGCCAATTCGTCCGGGCGATGGAAGTATGCGGTGGTGAAGTACGCCGGGTGACCCGTCGGATTGAAGTGCCGGCCGTCCCGCCGATCGCCGTCCGCGACGGCCGCGAAAGCCGGTTCCTCAAGATACCCGCCACGCAGGCCGTCCAAGGTCGACGCGAAACGCGAAATTGCCGCAGCGATGATGACGCCGCCCGTTCGACACACCCGTCGAGCCTCACCGAGCGCCTTTAACCGGTCGGCGCGCTCGGGTAGGTGGTACAGCGGGCCCAGAAGAAGGACGGCGTCGGCACTTGCGTCCGGCAGTTGTAGGGCGCGCGCATCACCGACCTCGGCGCTCGCAAGCGCTTGTCCGGGCCGGATGGCCGCAGCGACTCTCGCCTGTTCGACGTGTAGGGGGATGGGGTCTACCAGATGGACCTGATATCCACGTTTCGCGAGCCACACGGCATATCGGCCGGGACCGCCACCAACGTCTACTACCACTGCGGGGGACATCGGGAGGTGCCGCTCCAGCAGCGCTTGCGTCCGCAAGAACTCGAGCGCACCGGGTCCGTCACCCAGTCGGTCGCGTTCAAGCCCTCGGGCGTAGTACGCCGCGATCTCGTCATCGCGTGACGGGCTGCTCATGAACTCCTCGAGTCGAGCGCCGCCTAGACAGTCTGGCTGCCAGAGCAGAGACCTGCCTCACGAAGTAAATCGTGGATTACGCGATGCCGATGAGGGTGCCGCGCAGCGCCACATCCAACGGAGGCAGGTCATGGCGAAACGTAGCATGTTCGTGGGGATGGATGTCCACAAGGAATCGATCGACATCGCGCTGGCCGAAGCGGGGCGAGACGGCGCGGTGCGCCGGTACGGCGGGATTCCTGGTGATCTCGAGGCGCTGGCGAAGGTGGTGAAGGCACTCCGCGCCCCGAATCGACGGTTGCGCTTCGTGTATGAGGCGGGTCCCTGCGGGTTTGGGATTCATCGGCACCTGACGACCCAGGGCGAGGAGTGCGTCGTCGTCAATCCGTCGAGCATGCCGAAACGGAGTGGCGATCGGATCAAGACCGACCGGCGCGATGGCGACGCCTTGGCGCGGTTGCATCGTGCCGGCGAACTCCCCGCGATCGACATCCCGACGGCCGACGACGAAACGTTGCGCGATCGCGTGCGCGCGCGCGAAGATGCCGTGGGCCTCAGCACGCAAGCGAAGCATCGCTTGAAGGCGTTCTTGCTGCGGCAGGGGCGCCGCTATCCTGGGCGCGCCGGATGGACGCAGGTCTATCGACGTTGGCTGGCCGATCCGAGTGTCCCGCTGGCTCGGCCACGCCGATGTCAGCACGACCATGATCGACACGCACGTATTGAACAGGGGGCTGGATGGGAGTCAGGAGCCCGGCAGACAGGCTGTAGAGGTGCGAACCTGCCAGCGGGTGCTGGCACACCAAGGTGGGGTGCGACCAGGGCGGCGTTGGGCCTCCACCGCGTTGGACCTTCAATGTTGGTCCGACACCGTAGTGGCCCTCCAATTGGTGGCCGTCCAGTGGCTGTCCAGTTGACACGTCGTCGACGACGATGCCATCGTCGTCCGGTCACCGGATACTCGGACCGCCGCCTCACGTCGCTGCGGGACATGGAAGACGTCGCCTGGGTGCTGCGCTCGGACGAGCGCCGGAAGCAGATCGGCTTCGTCCGCGCCAGGGACCTGAGGCCGCGCGAGCGCTACGTGCTGGCCGAGGACGACCGGAGCTGACCGTCACCCGGGGACGAAGGACTGAGCGCCGATCCCACCGAGCCTGGCAAGGACAACCCGCAGGGCCCACCCGAGCGCAGCGAGGTCCGTTCGAAGACCTACGCGCCGCAGGCGCGCCCACCGAGCGCAGTGAGGCCCGTCCGAAGGCTCACGTGCCGCAGGCGCCCCCACGCCTCGCGCCCACCGAGCGAAGCGAGGCCCACCTGAAGGGCCTTCTAGAAGATCGTCGCCACCGACGCCTGCGCCCAGCCGATCACGCGCGCGGGCAGCACGCCCAGGTAGAGCACGCCGGCGAGCGATACCACCAGCCCCGCCATCGCCAGCCCCGTCACCGGCGGCGGCACCGGCCGCGCGTCGCGGTCGGACATGTACATCATCACCACGATGCGCAGGTAGAAGAAGACCGAGACGACGCTGGAGAGCACGCCGATGGTGGCCAGGCCGTAATAGCCCGCGCCCACCGCGGCGCTGAACACATACCACTTGCCGATGAACCCGGCGGTCGGCGGGAAGCCGCCCAGCGAGAGCAGGAACATCGTCATCAGCGCGGCGAGGGCGGGATGCGAGTGCCAGAGGCCGGCGTAGTCGCGCAGGTCGTCGTTGGCGCGGTCGCGCGACCCGAGCAGCGCGATGATGCCGAAGGCGCCGAGGTTGGTGAGCGCATAGGCGGCCAGGTAATAGAGGATGGCCGCCTTCCCCACGTCGCTGCCCGCGAGGATGCCCAGCAGCATGTAGCCGCCGTGCGCGATGCTGGAATAGGCCAGCATGCGCTTCAGGCTGGTCTGCGCCACGCCGACCACCGTGCCGACGACCATCGTCGCCGCGGCGATGGCCCAGAGCACCGGCGCCCAGTCGGTGATCATCGGCTCGAGCGCCGTGAGGAACACCCGGGCGAAGGCCGCGATCGCCGCCGCCTTCACGCCGGTGGACATGAAGCCGGTGACCACGGCGGGTGCCCCCTCGTAGACGTCCGGCGACCACATGTGGAACGGCACGGCCGCCACCTTGAACGCGAAGCCCACCAGCAGCAGGCCGACGCCCAGCAGGATCATCGGGTTGCCGCTCATCGACTGCGCCGCGATCATCGTCCCCACGCGGTCCAGGCTGGTGGAGCCGGTGACGCCGTAGATGAACGCCACCCCGTAGAGGAGGAACGAGCTGGCGAAGGCGCCCAGCAGGAAGTACTTGAAGGCCGCCTCCGTGCTCTGAACCTGGTCGCGCCGGAGGCCGGTGAGCACGTACAGCGCGATGGACATCGTCTCGAGCGCGAGGAAGAGGAGCAGCAGATCGGTGGCCTGCGCCATCAACATCATGCCGACGATGGCGAAGAGCAGCGTCGCGTAGTACTCGCCCGCTGGCATGTGATCCCGTTCCACCGTCTGCGACGAGAACACCACGGTCATGATGCCGACGGCGATGATCACCAGGTTGACGAAGATCGAGAAGTTGTCGGCCGTGACCACCCCGAAGCTCGTGGCGTTGCGGTTCCAGAGCAGCACTGAAGCAGCGGCGGCGCCCACCAGTCCGATGATGGCCAGGCCGCCCATCGGCATGCGCTCGCCCTTGCTGCGGAACGACTCGGCGAGCATCACCACGAGACCGGCCAGCGTGACACAGATGACGGGGATGACGGCGTCGAAGGCGTTGCTGAACATGGCTAGTTGCCCCCCCCGGTGCGACCAGGCGCGGCGGGTGCGGGCGGGCCTACCTCGCCGAAGCTCGCGGGAGCCACCGGTGCGAGCGAAGGCGACTGCGGAGCCTGCCTCGCCGAAGCGCCATCGGGTTCAGGAGCGCGAAGGCGGGCGGAGGCGGGCTGGTGGGCCTGGATGCGCTGGACGATGCTCGTCACCGCGGGCTCCATCGGCTTCAGGAACACGTTCGGGAAGACGCCCATGAAGATGGCCATCGCGGCCAGCGGGCCGACAATCGCCCACTCGCGGAACGAGAGGTCCGGCAGGCCCTTGTTGTGGTCATTGGTCACCGGGCCGTAGAACACCCGCTGGAACATCCACAGCATGTAGACCGCCGAGAGGATGACGCCCAGGCCCGCGCCCACGACGAAGCGCGGGTCCCACTTGAAGGCGCCCAGCATGATCAGGAACTCGCCGACGAAGCCGTTCATGCCGGGCAGGCCGACCGACGACAGCGTGATGACGAGGAAGGCGGCCGTCAGCTTCGGCATCACGCTCTTGATGCCGCCGTACTCGCTGATGAGGCGCGTGTGGCGCCGGTCCGACATCATGCCCACCAGCGCGAAGAGCGCGCCCGTGCTGACGCCGTGCGCCAGCATCTGGTACGACGCGCCCTGCACGCCCTGCACGTTGAGCGCCGTGATGCCCAGCACCACGAAACCCATGTGGCTGACGGACGAGTAGGCCACCAGCTTCTTCATGTCGGGCTGCACCATCGCCACCAGCGCTCCGTAGACGATGGCGATGACCGACAGCGTGGCGATGAGCGGCGCGAAGTAGGCGCCGGCCTCCGGGAAGAGCGGGAACGCGAATCGGATGAGCCCGTACCCGCCCATCTTCAGCAGCACGCCAGCCAGGATCACCGAACCCGGCGTGGGCGCCTGCACGTGCGCGTCTGGCAACCACGTGTGGAACGGGAACAGCGGCACTTTAATGGCGAAGGCCACCGCGAAGGCGAGGAAGAACCACCACTGCGTGTTGTAGGGGATGTCGAGCGCGTAGAGCTTGAGCAGATCGAAGCTGTACTGCCCCGTGGCCGCCTGGTGCAGCCACGACAGGCCGATGATGGCGACGAGCATCAGGACGCTCCCCGCCATCGTGTAGAGGATGAACTTCACCGCGGCGTAGATGCGCTGGTCGTAGCCCCAGATGCCGATGAGGAAATACATCGGGATGAGGAGGATGTCCCAGAAGACGTAGAAGAGGAACAGGTCGAGCGCGCAGAAGACGCCGATCATGGCGGCCTCGAGCACCAGCATGAAGATGGAGAACTCCTTCACCTTGGTCTCGATGCTCTCCCACGAGGTGAGCAGCGCAATCGGTGTCAGGAAGCCCGTCAGCACGACGAGCATCAGGCTCAGGCCGTCGATGCCCAGGTAGTACTCGATGCCGAACGTGGGGATCCAGGGAGAGCGCTCGACGAACTGGAACGACTCCGCCGTGGGCGACTGGTCGAAGCCCGCCCACAGCATCAGCGTGACGCCAAAGGTGACGAGCGACACCCCCAGGGTGATGTTGCGAATGAGGCCGTCCTTCGAGCCGTCCCGGTTGCCGATGAACAGCAGCAGGAGCGCCCCGACGACGGGGAGGAGGATGGCGAGCGAGAGCATCGGGAGGCCGGTCACTGCGCGCTATCTCCAGAGGTAGTAGGCGAGGATGGCAACCACCCCCACGAAAGTGCCGGCGGCATAACTCTTCACCGACCCGGTCTGGAAGAGACGCAGGCCGGCGGCCAGCGCGCCCACCACGTAGCCGGTCGCGTTCACCGCGCCGTCCACCAACTTCACGTCCACCCCGCGCCACAACCCTTCGGTGGATGCGGTCTTGATGGGTTGGACGATGGCGGCGTCGTAGATTTCGTCCACGTAGTACTTGTTCAGCAACAGCCCGTGCACGCCCGGGAACTGCGCGGCGAGCTGCGCGGGGATGTGGCGGTTCCTCAGCCACAGGTACGCCGCAAGGCCGATGCCCAGGAATGCGATCAGCGTGGAGACGCCCATCAGGGTCAGCTCGAGAGCCGTCTCATCGCCCGCCTCCGCCGCATGCGCGGCTTCGGCGAGGGGCTCCGCCTGCGCGGCGGATTCGGGCGCCTGCGTGGCCACCTGAGTCAGCGACGCCAGCGCGGGCTCCTGCCCGGGCTCGCAGTTCTGGATCGCGAAGCCGGCCAGCTCGCCCGTCGTCACCGGCGCGCCGCAATTGGTGTAGGCAAACGCCGGCTCGAGCCACGTGCCCAGCGAGTTGTGGCCGCCCAGCGCGTGCGGGATGCCAATCCAGCCGGCGACCACCGAGCCGATGGCCAGGACAATGAGCGCCGTGGCCATGGCGGGCGGGGCGTCGTGGAGGTGGACGTGACCGTGTGCGGCGTGGCTGTGTGCCGGGGTGCTCAGTGCGGTGCCGGGTGCGGGGTGCCCGGTGCGAGTGCCGTGTGCGTCGTCGTGGGCTGAAGGCGACGCGCCGTGGGCGCCGTGGCCCCCGTGGGCGGTCGCCGCAGCGACGACGCCATGGAAGCGCTCCTCGCCATGGAACGTGAGGAACACCAGCCGGAACATGTAAGTGGCGGTCAGCAGCGACGTGAGCACGCCCACCACCCACAGAATCTGGTGCCCGTGGCGGAACGTCTCGAAGAGGATCTCGTCCTTCGAGAAGAAGCCCGCCAGCGGCGGCACGCCGGCAATGGCAATGGACCCGATGAGGAACGTCCAGTAGGTGATCGGCACGTGCTTCTTCAGGCCGCCCATGTTGCGGATGTCCTGCTCGCCGTGCAGCGCGTGGATCACCGCGCCGGATCCGAGGAAGAGCAGCGCCTTGAAGAACGCGTGCGTGTAGAGATGGAAGATGCCCGCGCCGAAGGCGCCGACGCCCATCGCCAGGAACATGTAGCCCAGCTGCGAGACGGTGGAGTACGCCAGCACGCGCTTGATGTCGTTCTGCACCAGGCCGATGGTGCCGGCGAAGAGCGCGGTGGCCGCGCCGACCACCGCCACGATGCCCAGCGTGATGGGCGCGAGCTCGAAGACCGGGGCCAGGCGGCCGATCATGTAGACACCCGCCGTGACCATGGTCGCGGCGTGGATGAGGGCCGACACCGGCGTGGGGCCCTCCATCGCGTCCGGCAGCCAGACGTACAGGGGAATCTGCGCCGACTTGCCGGTGGCGCCGATGAACAGCAGCAGCGTAATCAGCGACAGCGTGCCGAAGGTCACCTCCGGCGGCAGCGCCTTCGCCGCCTGCGCGATGGTCACGAAATCCAGCGACCCCAGCGTCACCACCATCAGCAGCGAGCCGAGGATGAACGCGTAGTCGCCCACGCGGTTCACGATGAACGCCTTGTTGGCGGCGTCGGAGGCCGACTTCTTCTGGTAGTAGTAGCCGATGAGCAGGTACGAGCAGAGGCCCACGCCCTCCCAGCCGACGAACATCACCAGGACGTTCGAGCCGAGCACCAGCATCAGCATGAAGAAGACGAACAGGTTCAGGTACGAGAAATAGCGCGCGTACTCGGGGTCCGTCTCCTCGTGCATGTACGCCGTGGAGTAGATGTGGATGAGCGAGCCGATGCCGGTGATGACCAGAATCATCACGGACGACAGCGCGTCGAGACGGAAGGCCAGGTCGAGCGAGAAGTCGCCGGACGTGATCCACGTGAAGAGCGTCTGGGTGATCTGGCGGTTCTCCGGCGCCATGCCGAAGAGCGCCCACACCTGGGTCGCGGCGATCAGGAACGACGCCACCATCACGGCACACGCCAGGCCGCCCGACACGCTCTTGGGCAGCCGCTTCCCCATCGTCAGGTTGACGAGGAAGCCGACGAACGGAAGCAGGGGGATGAGCGCTAGCACCGCGTCACCATTTGAGCGAGGTAAAGGCCTCGGGGTTGAGCGACTCCCGATGGCGGAACAGCCCGATGACCAGCGCGAGGCCGACGGCGGCTTCCGCCGCGGCCACGGTCATGACGAAAAACGTGATGATCTGGCCGTCCACGGTCCCGAACTGCCGGCCGAAGGCCACAAACGCCAGGTTGACGGCGTTCAGCATGATCTCCACCGAGAGCAGCAGGGTGATGATGTTGCGGCGCACGAAGACGCCCGTCGCGCCAATGGCGAAGAGCAGGCCCGAGAGCACCAGGTAGTGGCCAAGGGGCATGGGTCAGTTCTCCCGCTTCCGGGCCAGCACCACGGCACCCACCATGGCGACGATGATGAGGATGGAGGTGACCTCGAAGGCGAACATGTAGTCGGTGAAGAGCACGCGGCCGAGCTCCGACACCTCGGACGCCGCCGGCCGCTGGTCGGCGACCCCGGCGCCCAGGCCCACGGTCCGCGACAGCGCCCAGACCAGTTGCAGGGCCATCACCACACCCAGCACCGTGCCGAGGCGCACCGGCCACACCCGCACGTGCGGATGCCCGCGGTCCCAGTCGGACGCGCCCTCGCGCGGCACGTTCAGCAGCATCACCGTGAAGAGGAACAGCACCATGATGGCGCCGGCGTAGATGATGATCTGCACCACCGCCACGAACGGCGCCTCGAGCAGCACGTAGAGCCCCGAGAGCCCGAAGAACGCGACGATGAGGGCGAGGACGCTGTAGATGGGGCTGGTCTGCCCGATCACGAGCAGCGATCCCAGCACCGCTACGGCCGCGAACACGTAGAAGAGCAGTTGATCAAAGCCCAAAGTAGAGCACCCCCGCCGCGCTGACGAGCAGATTGATGGTGGCCAGCGGCAGCATCAGCTTCCAGCCGAACGACATGAGCTGGTCGTAGCGGAAGCGCGGCAGCGTCCATCGCAGCCACAGGTAGCCGAAGCACAGCACGGCCAGCTTGATGAGGAACCAGATCCACCCGTAGGCTTCCGGGATGAACGGGCCGTGCCAGCCGCCGAGGAACAGGTTCGTGCTCACGGCCGCCACGGTGACCATGTTGATGTACTCGGCCAGGAAGAACAGCGCGAAGCGCATCGAGCTGTACTCGGTGTGGTAGCCCGCCACCAGCTCCTGCTCGGCCTCGGGGAAGTCGAACGGCGCGCGGTTGGTCTCGGCGATGCCGGCGGTGGCGAAGACGAGGAAGCTGATCGGGTTGATGAACGCGTACCACTTCGGGATGAATCCGAGCCAGTAGCCCTGCTGCGCGTCCACGATCTCCCGAAGCGACAGCGAGCCGGCCAGCATCACGATGGTGGCCAGCGACATGCCGTAGGCCAGCTCGTAGCTGATCATCTGCGCCGAGCTGCGCAGGCCGCCCAGCAGCGAGTACTTCGAGTTGCTGGACCAGCCGGCCAGCACGATGCCGTAGACGCCCATCGACGTGACGGCGAAGATGACCAGCACCGCGACGTTGATGTCCGCTACGACCAGCGGCATCGGCTCGTCGAGAAAGCCGAAGAACGTGGTGGAGGCGCCGAAGGGCACCGGCGCGAAGGCCGTGAACGCGGCGATGGCGGAGATGACCGGTGCGGCCGCGAACAGCAGCGTGTCCGCCGCCTTCGGCTTCAACTCCTCTTTGAAAATCAGCTTGACGATGTCGGCGATGGGCTGCAGCAGGCCCTTGGGGCCGACCAGGTAGGGGCCGTAGCGCTGCTGCATGAACGCCGCCACCTTGCGCTCGGCGTACACCATCACGGCCGCGGAGAGCTGCAGCGCCACGAACACGACCATCGTGACCGTGAGGAAGAAGATGGTCTGCGGGGCGGTGAGCCAGTCGAGAAGGCCAGCCATGGTCAGTGCGTCTCCACCACCTGTCGCGCGCGGTAGTCGGCCGGCGCGGGGATGTCACCCTTCGCGTAGGCCTCGAACTCGGGCGTGAACCACTTGAGCGTGGTCAGCACGGGCGTCGCGGCCGCGTCGCCGAACGCGCACAGCGTCTTGCCGTTGATCTGCGAGGCCACGCTCTGCAGGAGCGGGATGTCCTTGGGCGAGCCCTGCCCCATCAGCATGCGGTGCAGCAGGCGATAGAGCCAGTCGGTGCCCTCCCGGCACGGCGTGCACTTGCCGCACGACTCGTGCTGGTAGAAGTGCAGCAGGTTCTCGGCGAGCCACACGATGTCGGTGGTCTCGTCGAAGGCCATGATGGCCGCCGAGCCCAGGAGCGACCCCGCCTGCTGAACGGCATCGAAGCTGGCCGGGACGTCGATCTGGTCCGGCAGCAGGATCGGCACCGACGAGCCGCCCGGGATGACGCCCTTGAGGGTGTGCCCGTCGCGGATGCCGCCGGCGTAGTCGAAGATGAGCTCCTTGAGCGTCACCTTCATCGGCGCCTCGAACACGCCGGGGCGCTTGACGTGGCCGCTGACGCAGAACAGCTTCGGCCCGCCGTTCTTCTCGGGGCCGAGCGCCGCGTACCACTCGGCGCCGCGCGTCATCACCAGCGGCACGTTGCAGAGCGTCTCGACGTTGTTCACCGCCGTCGGGCAACCCCACGCGCCGGCCACGGCCGGGAAGGGAGGCTTGAAGCGCGGCTGCGCGCGCTTGCCCTCCAGCGACTCGAGCAGGGCCGTTTCCTCGCCAGCCTCGTACGCGCCGGCGCCGCGGTGCAGGTAGACCTCGCAGTCGAATCCGCTGCCGAGGATGTTCTTCCCCACCAACCCCGCCGCGCGCGCATCGTCGATCGCCTTCTGCAGGACGGGGAACAGGTGGTAGAACTCGCCGCGGATGTAGATGTAGGCGGCGCTCGACCCGATGGCGTAGCAGCCGATGAGACACCCTTCCACCAGCAGGTGGGGATTGCGCTCCATCAGCAGGTGGTCCTTGAACGTGCCGGGCTCGCTCTCGTCTGCGTTGCAGACGATGTATTTGGGCTTCGGCGACTTCTTGTCCACGAACTGCCACTTCAGGCCCGTCGGAAAGCCTGCGCCGCCGCGGCCGCGGAGGCCCGATTTCTTCACGTCCTCGATCACCGCCTCGGGTGTCATCGAGAGCGCTTTCTTCAGGCCCTCGTAGCCCTGCTGGTGCTGCGTGTAGTGCTCCAGGGTGTTGCCGCCCGGCGTGAACGCGTACTTCGTGAGCACGGGCTCGTAGTCGGGAGCGGCCTTGGGCTTCGCCGGCGTCGTGGTCTTGCCCCGGTAAGCGCTCTCGGGCAGGTGCTCGATGTCGAGGTGGCAGCCGCCCAGGGCCTTGAGGCCCTCGGTCTTCATGCGGTCCACCAGGGCGCCCGCCTGCTCCGGCTTCAGGCACTCGTGCCAGTGGTCGTTGTTGACCATCATCACGGGCGCCTTGTCGCACGCGCCCAGGCACTCCATCGGCATGATGGTGAACATGCCGGCCGGATCGGTCTGTCCGCGCTTGATGCCCAGCTTGTGCTCGAGCTCTTCGACCACGCGCTCGGCGCCGGCCAACGCGCACGACAGCGTCGTGCACACCTGCAGGACGAACGTCCCCACCGGCGTGCGGTGGAACATCACGTAGTAGGAGACGACGTCCTCGACCTCCGCGGAGGTACAGCCCACGACCTCGGCCACGTGGCGCGCGGCGTTGGCCGAGATGTAGCCCTGCTGCTCCTGCGCCAGGTAGAGCGCGTGCAGCACGGCCGACTTGCGGTGCTCGGGCGCATAGTGCGACGCGAACTCCTCGAAGCGGGCGCGGTTCTCCGCCGTGTACTGGAACTCGGGGCCCTCCGGCAGCGTGGCCCGCTGCGAGCGGTGCCACTGCTCGGTGCCGTAGGGCATGGCGGGGTGAAAGCTCATCGATCCACGTCCCCCATCACCACGTCGAGCGAGCCGATGACCGCGATGACATCCGCGATCATGCCGCCGACGATGAACTTGTGCAGCGCCTGGCAGGCCATCAGCGATGGTGCGCGCATGTGCACGCGCCACGGGCGGTTGCTGCCGTCGGAGACGACATAGCAGCCGTGCTCGCCGCGCGGCCCTTCGACCGGCACGTAGGCGTCACCGGGAGGCACCGTGAACCCCTGCGAGTAGATCAGGAAGTGCTGGATGAGCGCTTCCATCTCGGTATAAACCTCGTCCTTGGGCGGCGGCACGATGCGGCGATCGTTCACCGCCCACTCGCCCACCGGCGGGATGCGCTCGAGGGCCTGGCGGCAGATCTTCACGCTCTCGCGCATCTCGGCCACCCGCACCAGGTAGCGGTCGTACACGTCGCCGTTGCTCGCACCGATGACGTCGAAGTCGTACGTCTCATAGCCGGAGTACGGGAACGCGCGCCGCACGTCGAAGTCGCCGCCGGCCGCGCGCGCGATGGGACCGTAGAGGCCCCACTGGTAGCAGTCCGCCAGCGTGATCACGCCGACGCCGCGCGTCCGATCCAGCCAGATGGGGTTCTTCGTGATGAGCGTCTCGTACTCATCCAACTTGCCCGGGAAGCGATCCAGGAACGCGGTGACCGCTTCCTTGTAGCCGCGCGGGATGTCCTCGCGCAGGCCGCCGACGCGGATGTAGCTGGGGAAGAACCGGAAGCCGGCGAGCAGCTCGTTGAGATTCATCAGAATCTCGCGCTCGCGGAACGCGTAGAGCATCCCCGTGATGGCGCCAATCTCCATCGCGTGCGTGCCGAACCACACCAGGTGGCTCGAGAGGCGCTGCAGCTCGGCGAGGAGCACGCGGATGTCCCTCACCCGCTCGGGCACCTCGATGCCGAGGAGCTTCTCGACCGACAGGCAGAAGGCCAGGCTGTTGGACTGCGGGCCCAGGTAGTCCATGCGCTCGACGAGCGGGATCACCTGCTGCCATTTCTTCTGCTCGGCCGTCTTCTCGATGCCGGTGTGCAGGAAGCCGATGGTCGGGCTGACGGAGACGACGGTCTCGCCATCGAGCTCCAACACCAGCCGCAGCACGCCGTGCGTGCTGGGGTGCTGGGGCCCCATGTTCACCGTCATCGTTTCGGTGCGAAGTTCAGCCATTGGTCACACAGTCACAAGAAACCACGAAGGCACGACGAGCACGACGGTCTCACGAAGGCTCTCTGGGCTGTCCGGCGACAGAGAAACTGGCTTCGTGCCGTCTTCGTGTCCCTCGCGTCTTCGTGGTGTCTTTCCTAAACTCCCTCTTTCGGGCGCGGCCGCACCGTGCGATCGCGCTCGAGATTCGCCCGGAACTCCTCTGCGGTCACCTGCAGGGGCATGTAGGTCGCGGCGTCCTTGCGCAGCTGCACCGGGTAGTCCTTCCGGAGCGGATGCCCTTCCCAGTCGTCCGGCATCATCAGGCGGCGCAGGTCGCCGTGGCCCTCGAACACGATGCCGAACAGGTCGAACACCTCGCGCTCCATCCACCCGGCGCCCGCCCATACGGGCGTGACCGACGGCACGGCCTGGTCCCGCGCCACGCGCACCTTCAGGCGCACGCGCGCGCGGCGATGCGGCGAGACCAGGTGGTACACCACGTCGAAGCGCGGCTCGCGGTGCGGAAGGAAATCCACCGCCGTCACGTCCGAGAACGCGTGGAACTCGAGCCCTGGCGTGGCCTGCAGCGCGCGGGCCGTGGCCATCAGGTGCTCGACGGGGACGAGGATGACCGGCGTCACGTCCGAATCGGCGGACTCCAGCGCCTGGTACTCGGCCCCCGGCACGACCGCGGCCAGCGCCGCGATGATGTCGGCCGCGCTCATGCGATGCGCACCTTCGGCGTCTGGTCCATCTTCGAGGCCGAGATCTTCTTCTGCAGCTGCACGATGGCGTAGATGATCGACTCGGGCCGCGGCGGGCAGCCGGGGATGTACACGTCGATCGGCACCACCTGGTCCGAGCCCTGGACGATGGCGTAGTTGTCGAACACGCCGCCGCAGGACGCGCACGCGCCCATCGAGATCACCCACTTGGGCTCCGGCATCTGGTCATAGATGCGCCTGAGCGACGGCGCCATCTTCCGCGACAGCCGGCCCGCGATGATCATCAGGTCGCTCTGCCGCGGGGAGCCGCGGAACACCTCGGCGCCGAAGCGCGAGATGTCGTACCGGCTCGACGCCATCGCCATCATCTCGATGGCGCAGCACGCCAGCCCGAACGTCACCGGCCAGATCGCCGACTTGCGGGCCCACTGCACCACCGATTCGACGGTGGTGGTCAGGACGGGGATTTCAAACTCAGTTTCGAGTCCCATAACGATATCTCTTCACCAGCGCCGGACCGGGCCGCGGCGGATGCTTGTAGTCGGGATCGGACTCGGGCCCCCAGTCGAGGACCCCCTTGCGCCAGATGTAGATGTAGCCGACCACCAGGATGCTGAAGAACACGGTGATCTGCAGGAGCCCCGGCCAGGCGAGGTCGCGCATGGCCATCGCCCACGGGTAGAGGAACGCCACCTCGATGTCGAACAGCAGGAAGATCATCGCGATGAGATAGAACTTCACCGACTGCCGCTCGCGCGCGTCGCCCACCGGCGGCATGCCGCACTCGTAGGCCGCTTCCTTTTCGGGGGTGGGGTTCTTCGGGCCGAGGAAATTGGAGATGACAATGCCGCCCAGGCCCACGGTCGTGCCCAGGAGCACCATCAGCGCTACGCCGCCCCAACCTTCCATGTCTCAGTCGCCCCAGTAGAACAAGATCAGCCCAGGCGCCATGGCGGCGCTTGTGAAGGAATGAACAAACGTGTTGATGGTATCACGGCCACCGTGCGGCACAATGAGGACCGATGCGCGTTGCCTGGTTCACCCCCCTGCCTCCAGACTCCTCCGGCATCGCGGCGTATTCGGCCGAGGTGACACCGCTCCTGCGCCGCCGCTTTCGGGCACTTGACCTTTACACAGATCGCCCGACTGACACCGCCCGCGACTTCGTCTGGACACATCGCCGTCATCCCTACGACCTGATCGTCTATCAGCTCGGCAACTCGGCGTCCCACGATTTCATCTGGGCTTATCTCTTCCGCTATCCGGGCCTCGTCGTCTTGCACGATGCCCAGGTCCACCAGGCTCGCGCGCTGTGGCTGCTCCGCCGCCTCGAGCCCCGGCTGGACGACTATCTCGCGGAGCTTCGCGCCAACCACCCGGAGGCGCCCGCCGATCTCGGATGGCTCTTCGCGGCAGGCCTTGGCGGGCACCTGTTCCGGCTGTGGCCGCTCGTCTCGCTGGTGCTCGGCGCTTCGCGCCTGACCGTGGTCCATAGCCGGCACCTGGCGAGCAGGCTGGGGGCGGCGTATCCCGACGCCGCCGTCACCGCCCTCGACATGGGCGTGGCCGATCCACTGGCCAATGCGGACGCCGTGGCCCGCGAGGCTCTCGCCATTCGCGCGCGCCTCGGCATCCCGCCGGATGCCTGCGTCGTGGGCGCTTACGGTGGCATCACGCCAGAGAAGCGCGTGCCCGAGTTGCTGAAGGCCGTCGCCGCCCAGGCGCCGGACGCCCCGGCGATGCACGTGCTGCTGGTGGGACAACGCGCGCTCCACTACGACGTGGATGCGGACGTTCGCGCGCTGGCTCTCGAGGCTCGGGTCCACATCGCGGGCTACGTGCCCGATGGAGAACTGCCGGCCTGGCTGGCCGCGGCGGATGTGTGCTGCTGCCTGCGCTGGCCCTCGAACGGCGAGACGTCGGCCTCGTGGCTGCGATGCCTGGGCGCGGGGCGGCCCACGCTGGTCACGGCGCTCGCGCAACTGCAGGACGTGCCGCTGGTGGCGGCAGGGCCGGACGGTAAGGTGGACCTCCCGGACGGAACACGCGCGGTCGCCGTGGCGGTCGATCCACTGGACGAGCCGCGCGAGCTGCCGCGCGTGCTGGCGACGCTGCAGGCAAGTCCGGCGCGCCGCCAGTCGATCGGCGCGAACGCACGCGCGTACTGGGAGGCGCATCACACGCTGCCGCAGATGGCCGACGCCTACGAGCGCTTGATCACCGACGCGGCCGCGAGGCCGGCGCCGCACCCGCCCCTGCCCGCGCACCTCGTGGACGACGGCACAGGCACGGCGAAGCGGATTCTCGCAGAGATCGGCATCGGGGCGCTGCCCTGGTGAGGCGCGCGGGAGTAGGGCGAGGCTCGCGGCCGCGCCCGGCACGGCGACGTCGCGGGCAAAGCGCTGCCGTCGCGGTAGCGTCGAGCCGCCGCGGTCGAGCAAACGCGGGACCCGGAATCGGTCCCGGTGTCAGTTCATGGCCGCAAGCCGGCGGTCGATCTCGGCCACGGCTTGCGTAATCTGCTCGCGCCGCGCGGGGTGCGCGGTCGCCTCGAACTGGCGTTGCAGTTCGGTGCGTGCGAGCCTCAACGACTCGAACGCGCGAGCGCGCTCGGGGTCGATCTTCGGCCGGCGGTCGCGCGCGGCCTTGCGGCTCTCTTCCAGTTCTTCCATGCGCTCCTGCAGGCGCGCATCGGCGTCGATCAGTCCTTCAGCGGCATCACCCATGAGCCCACCATTATACGACGACGGGCCGTCTCAGTTCGCGAAAGCCGCGATGCCGGTCTGCGCGCGGCCGAGGATCAGCGCGTGGATGTCGTGGGTGCCCTCGTAGGTGTTGACCACCTCGAGGTTGACGAGGTGCCGGATCACCCCGAATTCGTCCACGATGCCGTTGCCGCCCATCATGTCGCGCGCCAACCGGGCAATGTCCAGCGCCTTGCCGCACGAGTTCCGCTTCATCATCGACGTGATTTCGGGCGCCGCCGTGCCCTCGTCCTTCATCCGGCCCAGCCGCAGGCAGCCCTGCAGGCCCAGCGCAATCTCGGTCTGCATGTCGGCCAGCTTCTTCTGGATCAGCTGGTTGGCCGCGAGCGGGCGGCCGAACTGCTTGCGGTCCAGCACGTACTCACGGGCCCGCAGCCAGCAGTCCTCGGCGGCGCCCATCGCGCCCCAGGCGATGCCGTAGCGGGCGCTGTTGAGGCACGTGAAGGGGCCTTTCAGCCCGCGAATCTCCGGGAAGGCGTTCTCCTCCGGACAGAACACGTTGTCCATGACCACCTCGCCGGTGATGCTGGTGCGCAGGCCGACCTTGCCGTGCGTGGCCGGGGCGCTCAGGCCCTTCATCCCCTTGTCGAGGATGAAGCCGCGGATGGCTCCCTCGTCGTCCTTGGCCCACACGATGAACACGTCGGAGATGGGGCTGTTCGAGATCCACGCCTTGGTACCGGTGAGCGCGTAGCCGCCGTCCACCTTCGTCGCGCGCGTGGTCATGCTGCCGGGGTCGGAGCCGGCATTGGGTTCGGTCAGCCCGAAGCACCCGATCCATTCGCCTGTAGCCAGGTTCGGCAGGTACTTCTGCTTCTGCGCCTCGGTGCCGAACGCGTTGATGGGCACCATCACCAGCGAGCCCTGCACGCTCATCATCGAGCGGAAGCCCGAGTCCACGCGCTCGATCTCGCGGGCGACCAGCCCGTAGCTGACGTAGCCCATGCCGGCGCCGCCGTAGGCCTCGGGAATGACGATGCCCAGCAGGTCGAGGGCGCCCATTTCGCGAAAGATCTCGGGGGCAGGTCGCTCGTGCCGGAACATCTCGAGCACCCGGGGCGCCAGCTGCTCCTGGCAATAGGCGTGCGCGGTGTCGCGCACCATGCGTTCTTCTTCGGTCAGCTGGCTGTCCAGCCGCAGGGGATCGTTCCAGTCGAATCGCGCGTCGCCAGTCGATGCCATGAGTCCGCTCCCAATGAATGATCCCCGATGATGCCATGAATTGGTCCGCCAGATGAGGCACACTGGAACACCGCACCCCGATGGCGCACCGGTTCCACCCCGCGGTCACCCAGTGGTTCGAGTCGGCGTTCGAGCGGGCCACCCGTCCCCAGCGTGAGGGCTGGCCCGCCATCGCGCGCGGCGACTCGACCCTGATTCTCGCCCCCACCGGCACCGGCAAGACGCTCACCGCCTTCCTGTCGTGCCTGGATCGGCTCATGTTCCAGCCGGTGCCCGACCCCGTCCACCGCTGTCGCGTGCTGTACGTGTCGCCGCTGAAGGCCCTGGCGGTGGACGTGGAGCGCAACCTGCGGGCGCCGCTGGCCGGCATCGCCAATGTCGCCCAGGCGCGCGGCGATCGGTTCCACGCGCCGGCCGTGTTCATCCGGACGGGCGACACGCCCGCGTCCGAGCGCGCGCGGTTCCAGCGCGAGCCCGCCGACATCCTGATCACGACACCGGAGTCGCTGTTCCTGCTGCTCACGTCGAACGCGCGCGAGCGCCTGCGCTTCGTCGAGACGGTGATCGTCGACGAAATCCACGCGCTGGTCTCGACCAAGCGCGGGGCGCACCTCGCGCTGTCGCTCGAGCGGCTCGAGCACCTGGCGGGACGCAACCTGCAGCGCATCGGGCTGTCGGCCACGCAGCGGAACCTGGATGAGATCGCGCGCTTCCTTGGAGGCACGGTAGCGCCCCGTGCCCGGCGGTCGCGCGGCACGACGAAGGGACCGCGGGATCTCGAGCGCGAGCTCCACGCCGAGCTCACGGCCGAGCGCGAAGAGCCGACCGCCCGTTCCGTCACCATCGTGGACGCGCGCGAGCCCAAGAAGCTGTCGATCACGGTGGAAGTGCCCATGGCCGACATGGCCAGGGTGGGGATGCCCGTCGAGCAGCCCAGCGGCCCCGCCGCACAGGGCTCGCCCGTGCAGAGCATCTGGAGCTCCATCCACCCGCGGCTCCTGGAGCTGGTGCTCGCGCATCGCTCGACGCTGATCTTCGTCAACAGCCGCCGGCTGGCCGAGCGCCTGGCCGCGGCGCTCAACGAGCTGGCAGGGGAAGCGCTGGTGCGCGCGCACCACGGATCGCTGGCCCGCGCGCAGCGCACCGAAATCGAGGACCTACTGAAGGCCGGCCGCCTGCGCGGGCTGGTGGCCACTTCGTCGCTCGAGCTCGGCATCGACATGGGCGCCATCGACCTGGTCGTCCAGATCGAGGCGCCGCCATCGGTGGCAAGCGGCCTGCAGCGCATCGGACGCTCGGGCCACCGCATCGACGAGGTGAGCGAGGGCATCATCTTCCCGAAGTTCCGCGGCGACCTGCTGGCGTGCGCGGCCGTCACCGGGGCCATGGCGCGCGGGCAGGTTGAACCATCTCATTACCCGCGGAACCCGCTCGACGTGCTGGCGCAGCAGCTGGTGGCCATCACCTCGATGGACCGCTGGGCGGTGGACGAGCTCTACACCCTGGTCCGGGGAGCCGCCCCGTTTGCGGACCTCGGCCGCCGCGCGTTCGACGGCGTGCTCGACATGCTCTCGGGCCGCTACCCATCGGACGAATTCGCCGAGCTCAGGCCGCGCATCACGTGGGACCGCGTGAACGCCACGGTCACGGCGCGGCAGGGCGCGAAGCGGGTGGCCATCGCCAACGCGGGCACCATTCCGGACCGCGGGTTGTACGGCGTGTTCCTCGCGGGCGCCGAGAAGGCCGTGGCGCGCGTCGGCGAGCTGGACGAGGAGATGGTGTTCGAGGCGCGCGCGGGTGAGACGTTCGTGCTGGGCGCCTCGACGTGGCGCATCGAGCAGATCACGCACGACCGCGTCACGGTCTCGCCGGCCCCGGGCGAGCCCGGGAAGATGCCGTTCTGGAAGGGTGAAGGCCCGGGCCGTCCCATCGAGCTCGGGATGGCCATCGGCAAGCTCGCGCGCGAGCTTCGCGCCGCGGCGCCGGAGGCGTCGCTGGCGCGCCTCCAGCGCGATCACGGCCTGGACCACCGCGCCGCCGAGAACCTGCTGCAGTACCTGGACGATCAGCAACGCGCGGTGGACGCCGTGCCGGACGACCGCACGGTGCTCATCGAGCGATCGGCCGACGAGCTGGGCGACTGGCGCATCTCGGTGCTCACGCCCTTCGGCAGCCGCGTCCACGCGCCGTGGGCCATGGCGGTGACGGCGCGCCTGCGCGACGAGCGCGGCCTCGACGTCGAGGTGATGTGGAGCGACGACGGGTTCGTCGTCCGGGTGCCGGAAGGCGACGAGCCGCTCGATAGCGCCCTGTTCCTGCCAGACCCCGAGGACGTGGAGCGGCTGGTCGTCCGCCAGCTCGGGTCGACCGCGATGTTCGCGGCGCGGTTCCGCGAGGCGGCGGGGCGCGCGCTGCTGCTCCCCCGCCGGCGGCCGGGCGCCCGCGCCCCGCTGTGGCAGCTGCGCAAGCGCGCGGCGGACCTGCTGGCCGTGGCCGCGCGATTTGGATCGTTCCCGATCATCCTCGAGACCTACCGCGAGTGCCTCCGCGACATCTTCGACCTGCCGGCGCTGGTGGACCTGATGTCACGCATCCGCAGCCGCGCGATCCGCGTGTCCACCGTGGACGTGCGGACGCCCTCGCCGTTTGCCGCGTCGCTGCTCTTCGGCTATGTCGCCAACTACCTCTACGACGGCGACGCGCCCCTGGCCGAGCGCCGCGCGCAGGCGCTGGCCGTGGACCAGTCGCAGCTCCGCGAGCTGATTGGGGAGGGCGAGCTGCGCGAGCTGGTGGATGCCGACGCGCTCTCGGCCATCGAGCTCGACGC
>Ga0105106_10000785_pt1 | contig 22503 bp, 24 predicted proteins | sample PPLLaktember2015_5_FD_79109 | JGI IMG/M metagenome (GOLD analysis project Ga0105106, IMG submission 79109) | Freshwater sediment microbial communities from Prairie Pothole Lake near Jamestown, North Dakota, USA - PPLs Lake P8 Core (1) Depth... | ecosystem: Environmental > Aquatic > Freshwater >...
CTGCATTCGAAAGGATCCAAACCGCCCTTGAATTTGCCCGTTCTCAGGGCTTCACGCGCATTTTTCTGGATGAAGGCGAACCGATGCAAACGTTGCTGCGCCGTTTCAGTGAGAAATTTCCCCGTTCAGCGTTGCATACGTATGTGACCGGGTTGCTGCTTGCATTTGGAACACAAACAGCGCCAGGCGGAGACTCGCTCATCGAACCGCTGACCGGGCGAGAACGCGAAATCCTGAACCTGGTCTGCCAGGGTCTTTCCAACCAGGAAATCGCCCGTCAATTGGTGCTTTCGGTTGGAACGGTGAAAACACACATTCACAACATCTTTGGCAAACTGGGCGTCAGCGGTCGTCCGCAAGCAATCGCCCGGGCAAGAGGTCTATCGCACCTGAACCATTTTGAACTCTAATCTCGACTCCATAAGGTTATTTATTCACTGATTTGGGCTGATCTGTTTTGCTGAAGGTTCGCAGAATTGTGGGTGAGGTTAAACAAAGACACCTGGCGGTGTCTTTTTCGTAGCGGGGCCTAGATTCGAACTTGGGACCTTCGAATTATGAGAGAGAAACCCGTTTCCGCAATCTCCGACCCTCAAGCCCGTCTTTTTGGCCCAGCCCGACGAAGAGTGGTTCTCGCTGACCTGACTGGGAGAGATTGGTTAGTTGATGGGTAAATTGTAGCAGGATTAGATGTTTTGTGCTTCAATTATTGTTAGGAAATCTTGAGTATGATAATCTGGATTTCCTTCGCCAGTAGAACGCTAATTTGATCTAATTACCGAATGGTGATAGATAGGTCGCCAGAATTTCCCCCAACCGCCAGGGACGATAGTCTCGCACCTCCACGCACAGATTAATGTGCCTCGCTCCAAGGTTGGGGGTCGGACTGTTGTGGATGTGACCGTGCAGATTGAGCATTCCCGACTCCAGGGGCACGATAGGGCGGTGTGAGAAGATCAGCTTCAACCCTGTGGGATGGTCCATTCGATACGGATCAGGAACCAGTGTGATCCCCAGTTGTTGATAAAAAGCATTGCCGCGCCGGTCATGGTTGCCGCGCATCAGATACAGCCGGCCATTGAGCAGCGGTGCTAAGCCTTCGATGATTTCCTTCTTGCCCAGCGCCAGATCGCCGACGTGGAAGACCACATCATCAGGCTGGATGAGGCGGTTCCAGTTTTCAATGATCGTCTCCTGCCAGCCATCCGGTCGGTCGCAATAGCGGCCGATATTCTCGTGGAAGAAATGGGTATCGGAGATAATCCAGGTTTGATCATCAATGGGGTAGATCATCTCATCCAAGTCGATAACCTGCCGGCGGCGGATTGTCTTTCACCCAGTCCTGGAACCAAGTTTCGTCAAATTGGATCACACGCACCAGCCAGTCGCGTTTCTGAGTGAAGAAGACATACACTTCCCGGGTCTGCTTGTGGGTTTGATGGATAGCCTCATCCATGTCCATGTGATCCAGCTCCCCGGCTTTCCACTGCTAGAATTTCTGATACAGCGGCTCAAGCACCTGCCGCCAACGATAATCGTCGTAGGCATCCAGTAGGGCTTGCTCCCATTGGTACTCCGGGGTTTGGGTGCGTTTTTGCGAGCCATCTAGTGCTCCAAGAGGTCAATAGGGCGGCTCTGCCGGTCCCTCATAGCCGCACATCCCCAGTCGGGGTGAATTAACAAGTGCGATAGGATCACCGTATTCGTCGTGTGGGTGATCTTTGACATGTTCATCACATAAGAACCACATGCCAGGTTCTTCCGCTTCATAGAGACATTCAAGGCACAACCAACCAGCAGGTTGGTCACATACCATGCATAACATTTCAGGCATCCGATTGCGAGCCAGCAGAGCGATGGGATGTTTGGTGGTTGGTTTTCCTTCTCGGAAACCCACGACTTTGATGTCGGTCTCGGAGGTGGTGCCAAAGTCATACAGATGGCGCAGAACCAGTCCAGGTTCAAATATCGCATTGGCTTTGCGCGCCTTGCCTATATCTATTCCACCCCACCCGCCGATGGTGAACTTGCTCAGGTGACCGCAGCACTCGAGCCAGATGGCGTGCAGGTATTTGTCCAGCTTATCGAGCGAAGCTGAGCCGGCCATCTCCACATCGAGCCAAAAATCCTTATCGTCGCATCGAAGATGCGCAGCATCCTGCACGCGCAAATGCCAGAGCGTTTCCAACGGCAGGCTGCTAGCTTCTGCAGCGGAAAGAGCTTCCTGTCGTTTGGGGCATTTATACAGATGTTTGCTCACACCGCGCTTGGTGATGATCTCGCCGCAATAGGCGCAGGTTCCAGGGTTTTCGGGTCTGCGGGGCATAGGCATACTTCCGATGGGTCAATATGAAGCGTATGGCAAGAGATATCTGAGAGCAAGGGATCGCCAAAACCCGCCAGGCTTTCAGGCTGCATGAGTTTCACTGGTTGGGTTTGAAAGGTGTTGCAAAACCGGAAGCTATAGGGATTGTCTTTGTCAAGGCTATGATGGCTGCCGGCAAAACGGCTGACTCACCAAAACCTATTATCAGGTCATCTCTGCCAAAGCTAACACCCTGGATGCTGCAGCATCATCTGTAACCAAGATGTTCAGATAATGACCGCGCAGCGCACCGAGGATCGCTTCTGATTTGGCTTCGCCACCTGCTACGGCAATAACATATTCAATATTCGCCAGCGCCTTGAGCCCGATACTTATCGAACGTTGGTTAATATCGAGATCTAAAAGCTGCCCCTGAATATCATAGAACTGGCCGCACATGTGGCCGACAGCGCCGTGATCTTTGACCCAGGATAGCTCTCGTTCGTTGAGATAGCCATTCCAAATCAAGCTGGATACTTGAGGCGAGGGCGAGCCGATACCCAACAACGCAATGTTTGACTTGCGGGCCAGGTGTAATGTCTCATAAATGTGCGGTGACTGCAACAACGCGTCTCGCGTGCGAACGTCTTCCATGAGCAAGGGCACCGGCAAGTAACGGAACTCGCCGCCGTAAATGTGGGCAATCTGGCGTACAAGCTCAGGTCCATCAATCCTGGGGTTTTCGGTGCCAAGCGCGCCGATGATGGGTACAACCGTCATGGCCACCTTGTGCCTGGGTGCGAGAGCTGCGATCGTACTTGCAAGTGAGCGACCATAGGAAACCCCGAGAATGATTCCGTCCTTGACGTGGCTGTCAATCAGCCGCGCGGCTAACACGCCCATCCCTTTGCGAAGCTCTTCTTCGCTACGGCCCTTGCCGATCAACACTTGCGCATCACGCAGCCTGAACTTTTCGCAAAGGCGTTCTTCCAAGTCATGCGCCCGTTCCCAGGGATAGTTGATGATAATTTTGACAATGCCACTCTCCAATGCCTGCTGCAACAAGCGCGAAACGGTCGAGCGGGAGGCGTTGATCCGGCGGCCAATTTCTGCTTGTGTAAGATTTTTCTCGTAGTAGTCTCGAGCAACCTGGACAAGCAATTCTTCTTGATCTGTCATCGCTTTCCTCTTTAGGCTGGATTGCGAAAATAATTTCACTTAAAGGAAAAATATTCAGGAATTATTTTCTTCATACTGAACAATTGCACCAAAATAATACCACCTATAAAATATTATTGTCAAGAAATTCGCTATTTTTTGCACATATGTGCAATTCATAGAGAATATGTTGACAAGAAGACTTATTTTTGCTATATTATAAATGACATATTCTCATAACTCTGCGCATAATTTCATTCTCTCTTCCTTCTAAGTGGTTTTTCGAAACGGCTCTTTAAGCCAATCGTGTGTAGAGGGACCTAAAATGAATGGGAAAAAGCGATACAAGGAGCTTCGAGCTGCAACCTGCCATGTAATCCACCATGGACGGCAGTACGCATATGGTGTGAGAGTGGAGAGCACCCCCTCCTCACATGCCGCTCTACCACTTCGTGCCTGCCGGTGGAATTTCCAAGAAGCTTATTCAAGGCTGGAACGCCAGGTGAAGGAACTATCCGCCGAATTGGTTCAAGCCAATACCCGTTTGAAAGAAGAGACGGGACAACGTAGACAAGCAGAAACAGAAGCATGGGCTCGTGTCGAAGAGTTCAGAGAATTGATCGGCATGATCCGGGCGACCAACAAATGGGATGGATCATCCACGAAAGACGACCTTGAGATGGTGGAGATGATCGCCGGTTATGCTGCTATAGCTGTCCAGAATACGGAACTATCCAAAGCTGAAAAAGCACAATCTCACTGCTTACAGGCATTGCAGGCACAATTGATCCAGGTTGAAAAGATGGCAGACTTGGGACGCCTCGCCGTTACTCTGGCTCATGAGATCAATAATCCATTGCAGGCTATGCAGAGTCACCTGGAGTTGGCAATGGATTTTCCGTTGCCTCTGGAAGAACGACGGCAATGCCTGGATGTCATTCGCCAAGAAATCGGCCATTTGAGCGAGATCACCCAGCGGGTGCTCACCTTCGCCCGGCCGACGACCGCCCAAACCAGCCCAGTGTCTATCGCTGAACTAGTGAGCCATACTTTGGCACTGACCGGCAAGCAATTGCAGCGCAGCCATGTTCAGGTCACAACAGATATTCCAGAATCGCTCCAGGTACTGGCAGTTCCGGATCAACTGGTTCAGGTTTTTCTTAACCTGATCATCAATGCGATTGAGGCGATCCAGGAAAACGGTCATATTCAGATTCGTGCTCATGCTGAAGGGCAGCTTGGCGTGGTGACATTTGCCAATGATGGCCCAATCATACCAAGAGAAGATTTGCCACGAATTTTTGAGCCTTACTTCACATCCAAGCCAGATGGCACCGGCCTTGGATTACCGGTTAGCCTATACCTGATACAACAGCATGGCGGCACACTCACCGGTATGAACCGGGCCGACGGTAAGGGTGTGGTGTTTACGATTGAAATACCCCTGCTTTGAGCTGATACCGTGGCAGCAAGTTGATCCTGGCAAGGAATAACTTATAAGAAATAACTCGTAAGACGAGAGTGATGTCAAACACATGCGAGGAAAGGCGGTGCTATGAACACCGGCACAATTGACTTGGACAAGGGCCAAATAAGGATTATGGTGGTAGATGACGAAGCCTTTATTCGCCAGGCATTGGTGCGCGCCATCAATTTGAACGGGTATCATGCCGAACCTGTCAGCTCTGGGCTTGAGGCACTGGCGTTGCTAAAATGTACACCATATGATCTGATGGTGCTGGATATCTGCATGCCTGGAATGAACGGAGTTGAAGTCCTGAGACTCGCGCGGCAGATTCATCCGGAACTGTCGGTCATCATCCTTACAGGACATGCTACATTAGAGAGCGCGATTGCAGCCGTAAAAGGTGACGCAGTAGATTACCTGCTTAAACCAGCCAGCATCCATGATATTGTCGCTACGATTACCGCTGCTCTCCATGCGCGCGCAGAGCAATTGCGCCGGCAACACCTGCTGCACCTGATGGATGAGGTCATCGAGGCTCTGCACTCAACGGAAACGCCTGTGCCCAAACAGGCGACAACGCCGGGGCATATCTTACAGATCGGCGCTCTGACATTGGATCGCCACAAACGACAGGTTGTGTTGGCAGGCGATTCGCCCCACACAATCAACCTGACCGAGGGCGAAGCTACCGTCCTGGCCAGCCTCATGGAACATCCCAACCAGGTAGTGTCTTGCCGCCAACTTGCGTGCGCGCTGTGGGGCTATGATCTTGACGATTATTCAGCCAGCGACCTCGTGCGTCCCTATGTCTTTCGCTTGCGCCAGAAGGTCGAGACTGTCCCGAACAACCCGCGACTAATCTCAACTATTCGAGGGCGCGGTTACTCATTGGCTTTGACAAACGCCGGATGAAGCAGGTTTTTCGTTACAACCGAACTTTTTTGTGACAAGATTAAAACATGCACCTCTATCTTTCATGCTACAGTAATACAGTGGGCCGAAGGGATTCTTGGATCGCACGTGATGGCAGAATGGTACAAAAGCGCATTTTACTCGTCGAAGACAACTTGCATGTTGCCCAGGGGTTAAATCGGCTTTTAGTGCTGCTTGGCTACCGCGTAGAATGCTGTGACTCGAGCGAAGTAGCACTGGCTAAGCTGAAAGAGACCCCTTTTGACCTGGTGATCAGCGATTTGCGCCTCCCAGGCATGAGTGGGCTGGATCTATTAGAACGTGTGCGCTGCGCCCAGCCTGCCATGCAAAGTATCTTGATTACGGCTTTCCACTCCCCTGAAGTCCAAAGCCAGGCACGTCGCTGGGCTAATGCATACCTTTCCAAGCCATTTGAGATGCAGCAGTTTGCGCAGGCTGTAGAACAGGTTCTCCAGGCAACTTCGGATGGTGATCATAAGCCAGGAGCAAACGGAATCTCCAATGCAGAGGGAATGCTGCCCGAAAATGGATAGCTCGAAGCCAAGCTTTCGAGCAACCAGACTGACGATAAGGAAAATGGAATGAGCAAAGTTGACGAAATCACAAGAGAATCCTGGATCTTGAGCACCTTTCCTGAATGGGGCACCTGGCTCAACGAGGAAATCGAGCAGGAGGTGGTAGCGCCTGGAACCTTCGCCATTTGGTGGCTGGGCTGCACGGGCATCTGGGTGAAGTCAGAGGGCGGCGCTAACCTTTGTATTGATCTGTGGGTGGGCACCGGGAAGAAGTCGAAGAAGAACCCGCTGATGGCCCCACAACACCAAATGCAGCGCATGACCGGCTGCCGCAAGCTCCAGCTCAACCGCCGGAATATCCCTTGCGTCATCGATCCCTTCGCGATCAGACAGATTGATGCCGTGGTGGCCACGCACGACCACGGTGACCACATCGACCCAAACGTCGCGGCCGCCGTACTCCAGAATTGCGACGAACCGGTGCCCTTCATCGGTCCGCAGGCTTGTGTTGATCTTTGGGTCAAGTGGGGCGTCCCGGCTGAACGCTGTATCGCAATGAAGCCAGGCTGCGTGGTCAAGATCAAAGATATCGAGTTGTTGGCATTGGATTCGTTCGATCGCACTGAGCTGGTCACAGCGCCAAAAGGTGAGACCCTGGCGGGCAAGCCGCCGCTGGACATGGACTTGAAGGCGGTAAACTATCTGCTGAAGACCCCTGGCGGCAACCTGTATCACAGCGGCGATTCTCACTACTCCAATTACTACGCAAAACACGGCAACGAAAACAATGTCGACGTAGCCCTGGCGTCTTTCGGCGAGAACCCGCGCGGGGTTACAGACAAGATGACCTCAATGGACATCCTGCGCATGGCCGAGTGCCTGAACGCCAGTGTCGTTATCCCGATCCATCACGATCTGTGGACAAACTTCCAGGCCGATCCCAGGGAGATCCTGGTGCTGTGGGAGATGAAGAAAGAACGTTTGCAGTACAAGTTTAAGCCCTTTATCTGGCAGGTGGGCGGAAAGTTCATCTACCCGAATGACAAAGATCGCCTTCAGTATCAATATGAGCGCGGCTTTGAGGATGTTTTTGCCGATGAGCCGGACTTGCCCTTCAAATCTTTCCTATGATCGTTGCGGGCATAGATATCGTCGCCCGCGAAAGTGACGAAATCAATATTCAACCTGACCGGCATCATGGTCGGGTAAATATCAAAAATGATCATCAAAAGGAGTAAGATTATGTCACGCTCAAAGTCATCCATATTCTTTATTGGCGTGCTGGTTGCAGCGCTCGTGCTGACGAGCTGCGGCACCGGCGGGAACGCCCCAGCTGCTGGACAGGTCGCAGCTCCGACCGCTGGCGCTGCCGCCGCGCCGAGCACTGGACCGTGGAAAATTGCTTATGTCCCTACCCAGATCGGACAACCGGTCACTCTGGCGTGGGGGAAGGGCCTGGAGTCGGTGTTCAAGCAGAATCCCAGCGTCGCTTACCAGGCCTTCGATGGCCAGATGAAGGCCGACAACCAGGTCACCATCATTGAAGACTTGATCAACCAGGGTTACAGCCTGATCGTTCTACAGCCAGTGGACGCTGCTGCATTGTCGGCGGTAGTGCAGAAGGCCGAGAGTAAAGGGATCCCGGTGATCACACTCAATACCCCGGTGCAGGCCAAGCATACCGCGGTGGTGCAGATGGCAGACACCGAGGCTGGCTATGCAGTCGGAGTCGAGATGTGCAAACAGTTGGGCAACCAGGGTAACGTGGCGATCATCCAATCGCCGCCCGGCGCAATCCTTGGTGTCAACCGGGAGAAGGGCTTCCGTGAAGCCCTGGCCAAGGTCTGCCCCGATGTAAAGATCGTCGGCGCCCAGAACGGTGAGTGGAACAAAGACAAGGCCATTGCGATCATGAATGCCTTCCTGCAATCCAACGACAAGCTGGACGGTGTCTTCGCGGTCAACGACATCATGGCCGAAGGTGCGATGGTTGCCGCCGAGTCCGCCGGGCGCCTGGACCAGGTGAAAATCTGGGGCGCAAATGGGCAAAGCTCCGCGCTGAAGCTGATCGAAGAAGGCAAGCTCGCTGGTACCGCCTACAACGACTCCATCGCCCAGGGCATGGTGGCCGGAAACCTGGCTATGTATCTGCTCACCGGCGGTGGCGGCCCGTCCGATGCCCCATCCACTGGCGTTATCAAGATTTCTCCCTTCGCCGCCACAAAAGAAACTGTGAACCAGATTCCAGAGTCGGGGCGCTGGTAGCCCGACCGGGTGAACCCCGGTTTCTCGAGGAATTCGGGGTTCACCGTATTAAAACCGGGAGGTACTACCCATGTCCATAAGTTCGCTACGACGACTGATCCTCATCCTCTTGCTGATCGTTTTAGGAGTGGCTCTCTCCATCGCGAATCCTGCGTTCCTCACGATGGGTAATCTCATGACTCTGCTTCAAGAGGCTGCGCTATATGGAATTGTCGCCCTCGGCATGACCTTCGTGCTGATCACTGCCGAGATCGACATCTCAATCGGGGCGGTTATCGCCATCACATCGATGGTCTGTGTCAATTTCCTGGTTCACACCCAGATCCCGGTCCCGCTGTTCGTGCCGGTCGCGGTCGGGGTGGGAGCACTGATCGGCGTGTTCAACGGCTTCTTCATCACGCGCTTCAAACTGCCAGACTTCATCGTGACGTTGGCAACCCGCGGCATCCTGAGCGGTCTGGCAATACTCATCGCAGTCAAAGAAGGCGGATTCGTGTCGAATGTGTTCATCCAGAACCCAGTTTACCTGTGGTTCGGCAGCGAACTTGGGCCGACCCATGTGGTGACCATCGTCTTCTTCTTGCTCGCTATTGGCGCACATTTCCTGCTGAAACACACGCGTTTCGGCACCAACGTTTATGCCACAGGTGCCAACATAAACGCAGCCCGGCTATCCGGCGTGAACACAAACCGGACCATCATCGGAGTATATGCCTTAGTGGGTACGTGCGCCTCGCTCGCCGCGATCTTTATCTCTTCGCGCATGATGACTGCCCTGCCAGAGCTGGGGATTGGTCAGGAGATGGATGTAATCGCCAGTGTCGTTATCGGTGGGACAGCGTTCTCCGGCGGCATTGGTGATATTCCGGGCACCGTACTCGGCGTGCTGTTTCTTGCACTGATCAAGAACGGCATCTTGAAGCTGGGTATCTCTCCCTTCTTGCAGCCGATCGTGATCGGCGGCTTGATCGTTGTCACGGTCGTCGTGGACACCTGGTACCGTCGGCTGGCCGAGAGAATGATCAGCCAGGCTGCCCTACGGCGGAGAGCAGCCGCAAACGCTGCCGCCAGGGCATAGGAGGAGGAATGATGGCTAACATAGAGTCACAGGCCAGTTCGATCCTGCTGGAATGCCACAAAATCACCAAGTCTTATTCAGGTGTGGTGGTATTGCGGGAGGTGGATTTCTCCCTAAAACATGCTGAAATCCACGCCTTGGTTGGCGAAAACGGGGCCGGTAAGTCCACGCTGATCAAGGTCATAACGGGAGTCACCCCGCGCGATAGTGGCACAATTGTGTTCGATGGCCACGATCTGCCGGTTGATCATACGAAAGCCGCGGCCCTCAACCTCGGTATTGGCGTGATCTACCAGGAATTGAGCCTCATCCCCGGCCTGACTGTCGCGCAAAACATCTTCTTGACACGCGAACCGCTGTTGCCTGGGATTGGACTGATCAACTACAAGAAGATGAATGCCGACGCACAGGCGCTCATTGATAAATACAAGTTCCCTCTCAAGGCCACGAGCCCCATCGAATCCCTTAGCATTGCGCACCGGCAGCTCGTCGAGATCCTCAAGGCGCTATCCGGCAATGCCAAGCTCATTATTATGGATGAACCGACGAGCACCCTGACCTCGTCAGAGACTACCCTGCTCTTCGAGATCATCCGGCAGCTCAAGGCAAGCGGCGTGACCGTAGTTTACATCTCGCATCGCATGGAGGAGGTATATGCACTGTCTGACCGCGTCACTGTGCTGCGCGACGGTAAGCTGGTCACGGTGCTGGAGAAAGAACAGATCTCTCCTGCTGAGATTATCCGCCTGATGATTGGCCGAACCCTGACCGCCGATGAAACAAAGCGCGCCATGAGCAGGAAGAATGGAAAACCCGTTCTGGAAGTGAAGGGCCTGACTTCGGTGGGTCGCTTCTATGAAATCTCCTTTTCTCTCGCCAAGGGCGAGATCCTGGGCATCGCCGGATTGGTCGGATCCGGGCGCACCGAGGTGGTGCGCGCAATCTTCGGCATCGACCCCTTCAACACAGGCGAAGTGTTGCTCAACGGTAAGCCCTACAAGCCTTCGGTGAGCAGGGCCATTGCCTCGGGCTTCGGTTTGGTACCCGAGGACCGGCGCCAACAGGGCATCATGGCCATCATCCCGATGACCAAAAACATCGGCGTCACGAACCTGGATACCATCTCCAAAGTCTCCTGGGTGAGCGGTCGGAAGGAAATGGCGCTCTGCCACCTGGGCATCGATCTGCTCAAAATCAGGCCGAAGAATCCGGATATCAATGTCGGCAACCTCTCCGGCGGCAACCAGCAGAAGGTGGTTGTGGGCAAGTGGCTCGTGCGTAACCTGAAGGTGCTCATCATCGACGAGCCCACAGCTGGCATCGACATCGGGGCGAAAGACGAGCTGTACGAGACTATCCAACGGCTGGCCCGAGAGGGCGTCTCCGTGATTTGCGTATCCTCGGACCTGCCCGAGCTGACGCGCCTGGTGGATCGCATCATCGTGTTGCGAGAGGGGCGGATCGTCAAAGAGTTCGCAGAGGGGCACGTGACCGAGGAAGATGTGCTGAAAGCCTCCTCAGGCATCCTCGAAGGCGGTAACCATGACAATTAAGGCGTTCCTGGCACAGTTCCGTTTGCTGTTTATCGTCCTGGCTTTAGGCGCGGTCCTGGCGATGATCTACCCGCGGTTCCTGACGGCAAGCAATCTCATGAATGTACTCTGGTCCGTCTGCGTGATCGCGATCATGTGTACCGGCGCCATCTACACCCCGATCACTGGCGGCATCGACCTGTCGGTTGGATCGGTGGCGGCGATTGCCAGCATTGTGGTGAACCACCTGATGAATGTGATGGGCATGCCGATGTGGCCCAGCCTGCTAATCACGCTGGTCATTGGCACTGTGATTGGCCTTGTCAACGGCGTCGTGGTGGCTAAGTTCAAGGTCACCGGCTTCATTGTCACCATGGCCGCCAAAACCTACCTGTTTGGTCTTGCCATGCTGATCTCGAACGGCGCGATGATCGGGATCTACGAGCCAAAGGCGTTCCTATTCATAGGCACTGGCCGAGTCCTGGGAATCCCCGTACCGGTCTACATCATGTTGGTTATCACGGTGCTGAGCCATTTCCTGTTGAAGAACACGGTGTTTGGCCGGCAGGTGATCGCGGTGGGCGCGAACGACGTGACGGCAAAGCTGTCTGGCGTGGATCCTGACCGGACTCGGATGATTGCCTACAGCATTTCTTCCTTCACGGCCACGCTAGCTGGCATCATATTGGCCTCTCTCACACAGCAGGCTTATGCCGTGGCCGCGCAGGGCTATGAATTCAACGTCATCATCGCGCTGGTGGTTGGCGGGACGAGCCTGTTGGGTGGCTCCGGCTCTGTTTTCGGCGCTTTGCTCGGCGCGATCCTGGTGGGCTTCATCGACAATGGCTTGAATCTGATGAACGTCCCGTCGGCATATCATCCGATCGTGACAGGCCTCGTGATCCTCGGGGCTTTGATCCTGAACACCGGCGTCGAGCGCCCGAAGTGGCTAAAGTTGCCTGCCCGGCCTACGAAGATTGTAACCCGGGTTGAACCTCATCCTGGTGATTGATTGACCTGTAGAGACGTTACCTCCCTACGTCTCTACAGGTACAACTGCAGAGCAGAACCATGGGTTTTGTACGTACGATCCTGGGCGACATCGGCCCCAAGCTGCTAGAGGTCAACGCCCAGGTCGATGCCCACGTCATCGCCAGCACCGGCTTCGACTACGATTTGACAGTCTTCGTGCCACGCCTACGGGAAGAAGGTATCCCCGAGGATGCGATCGAAGATATGCTAGTCAACAACCCGGCCCGGCTATTTGCCATTGAGAAGTAGTCAACAACCGGGTCTCCAGAATCGACGGAGCAATGTAATGGAACGACCGAAACTACAGATCGCACTGGACCTTCAAGATCTCCCGTCCGCGCTGGCCCCACTACAAAAGGCCGCTCCTCACCTGGATGTCATCGAGTGCGGCACGATCCTGTGTCTGGCAGAGGGCATGCACGCGGTGCGGGTCATCCGCAGCCTCTTCCCCGACAAACCGATCCTTGCCGACGTGCGAATCGTGGAGGCTGGCAGCTTAATCTCCAAGATGGCCTTCGATGCGGGCGCGAGCTGGGTCTCCGTCGTGAGTGGGGCGACCCTAAACACTGTCGAAGCCGTGATGAAAGAGGCGGCAAAGCATCCCGGCGCTGAAGTCCAGATCGAGCTGATCGATGGCTGGACGTGGGAGCAGGCTGCAGCCTGGAGTGCCTTAGGCATACCGCAGGTGATCACCCATCGTAGCCGTGACGCGGAGGCTAAGGGCGCGCTCACCTGGAACGAGCGCGACTTCGACGAGATCTGCCGCCTGGCCAAGATGGGCTTTAAGGTGACGGTCACAGGCGGCGTCAAACCGGAGGAAATACCCCTTTTCGCGGGCGTACCGGTCTTCGTCTTTATCGCCGGTCGCGGCATCTACGCCGCTGCAGATCCGGCTGCGGCGGCGCGGAAATTCCAGGAATCGATCGTCGCGACCTACAAGTAGATTCCTTACAAGCAAGGATTGTCCTGATGAAGTACCCACCCATCGGCATCTACGAGAAGGCATTGCCCTCCAATGTCACCTGGCACGAGCGGCTGATGCTGGCGCGGGATGCTGGTTTTGACTTCGTGGAGATGTCGGTCGACGAGAACGACGAACGCCTGGCCCGCCTGGATTGGTCTCCCTGCGAGCGAGCTGAGTTGCGCGAAGCAATTGCGGCTACCGGTGTGCCCATCATCACAATGTGCCTCAGCGGCCATCGCAAGTGGGCGCTGGGCAGCGCCTCACCCGAGATCCGCGAGCGCGGGCTGGAGATCATGCGCAAGGCGGTTAGTTTCTGCGCCAACACGGGTATCCGCACCATCCAGCTCGCCGGCTATTATGTCTATTATGAAGCGCACGTTTCGGGGACGTTGGAACGCTACCGAGATGGGCTGGCGAAGGGACTTGAATGGGCGAGCCAGGCCTGCGTGATGTTGGCGCTGGAGAATGTGGATGGCAACGATATCGATTCGGTCACCAAAGCCATGCTCTTTGTAGATTATTTCAACTCACCCTGGTTCCAGGTGTACCCGGACATAGGTAACCTTGGCGAGCACGGTCTGGACGTGAACGCGGAGTTGGAGCGCGGCTGCGGGCACCTGGTGGGTATCCACGTCAAGGATACGCGACCTGGTGAGCCGCGACGGGTACCGTTCGGCCAGGGCATCGTGCCTTTTGTGGACGCGTTCCACAAGCTGGCTGAGATGCGTTACGTTGGCCCAGTTATGCTGGAGATGTGGAACGACGACTCACCGGATTCGTTGCGTATCATACATGAGTCACGCGAGTGGGTGATTAAACGAATGATCGAAGGTGGACTGGTGAAATAGGGCGGCAGCCTGTGAAAGGAGAAACACGATGCTCGAAAAATTGCGTAAAAAAGTCTGGCGCGCCAACATCGCACTGCCGGCAAACGGCCTGGTCACGTGGACCAGCGGCAACGTGAGCGGCCGCGACATTGAGAGCGGTCTGGTTGTCATCAAGCCCAGCGGTGTGCTTTTCGACGAGTTGACCCCGGAGAACATGGTAGTGGTCGATCTGGACGGCAACATCATCGAAGCCACCCTTGGGCCATCGACCGACACTGCGTCGCATCTTTCGATCTACCGGCATCGGCCCGATGTCAACGCGGTTACGCACACGCACTCAAACTACGCCACAGCGTTCGCGGCCGTCGGCAAGCCGATCCCGGTCTGTCTTACCGCTATTGCAGACGAGTTTGGTACGACTATCCCGTGCGCACCCTACGTGCGCATCGGCGACCAGGAGATCGGCGAGACCATTGTGCAGCACATCGGTACGTCGGTGGCTATCCTGATGAAACAACACGGCGTGTTCACTATCGGCGCTACGGTCAAGAAAGCGCTGAAGGCCGCGGTCATGGTAGAGGATATCGCCAGGACGGTCTGGCTGGCAATGCAAATTGGCCAGGTGGAAGAGCTGCCTGCAGAGGAGATCGCGGCCAACTATGACCGCTATCAGAATCGCTACGGCACCTTCGAGGCGAGCAAAACAGGGTTACGGTAGAGACATCTCATTGAAACGTCTCTATCCCGATGGCTGACACCCAGGAGATGAGCCGATGCCCCGATTTGATGTTACCACAATTGGTGAGGGCCAGCTGCGTTACAGCGTGCCACCCGGGCAGCGCCTGGAAGTGGCGACCCAGCTTGATGTGCATGTGGCCTGCACTGAGGCCAACGTTGTAAGCCTCCTGGCGCGACTCGGCTGGCGCTGCGGTTGGATCAGTGGTATGCCTGATACACCGCTTGGCCGCCGGGTCGCCAACGAATTCAGGCTGTCGGGGCTCGACCTTTCCGCGATGGTCTGGTCGGCCACGGGCCGGTTGGCCACGTACTACGTCGAGTATGCCGTGCCTCCGCGCGCAACGCAGGTTTATTACGACCGGGCCAACACGGTCTTCACGAACCTGACAGTGGATCAGATCAACTGGGACTACCTGCTGGATACCAGGCTGGTCCACATTTCGGGCCTCACGGTGCCGCTCTCTCCCCAAATCCGAGAAATCTTGCTCGAAGCCGTGCGCCGCGCGAAAGCAGCCGGGGTGCCAGTTAGCTTCGACATGAACTATCGGCGCCGTGTGTGGACGGCCCAAGAAGCCCACGATACGGTTCTGCCCATCCTGCGCGACGTGGCTGTGCTCTTCTGCGGGCGGGGTGACGCGCGCCAGGTCTTCGGGATCGAAGGTAAGCCGGAGGAGATCGTGTTCCAACTCGGTAAGCTGACCGGAGCCGGGTATATTGTGACTTCGCTGTCTGGCGACGGCCTGATCGGTTGGGATCGCCAGAGGTTCCACCGGCAGCCTGCCCGCGAGGTCGTGATCCTGGATCGCATTGGCGCGGGCGATGCGATGGTAGGCGGCGTGTTGCACGGCTGGCTCCAGGGCGATTTCGCTAAAGGGTTGCGCTACGGTGCACTTACTGCGGCGCTGGCGCTCAGCCAGTTTGGCGACCAGGTTATCACGACATCCGAGGAACTCGAGACGTTGCTGGATACCAGCTCGCCGGATATTTTTCGCTAACGAGGAAGATGATGAAGATTGCCGATCGTATTTCAACCGCATTCCCCCAACTCGACCAGCTTTGCATTAACACCCTCCGTGCCCTCTCGATTGATGGCGTTCTGAAGGCTAACTCCGGCCACCCGGGTTTGCCGCTCGGGGCAGCGCCAATGGCCTACGCGCTCTGGGATCGCTACCTGAAGCACAATCCGGCCAATCCGGCCTGGCCGGACCGCGACCGGTTCGTGCTCTCCGCTGGACACGGCTCGATGCTCCTATATAGCCTCCTCCACCTGACTGGATACGATCTGTCACTCGAACAGATCAAGCAGTTCAGGCAGTGGGGCAGCATGACGCCCGGCCACCCAGAGCGCGGCGTCACACCTGGTGTCGAAACAACAACCGGCCCACTCGGCCAGGGCTTTGGCAACGCAGTCGGCATGGCAATGGCCGAACGCTTCATGGCGGCGCGTTTCAACCGACCAGGCTACGCGATCGTAGATCACTACACTTATACGATCGTTGGAGATGGCTGCCTGATGGAAGGGATCGCATCTGAGGCCGCCTCACTCGCCGGACACCTGCGCTTAGGCAAGCTCATCTGCTTTTACGATTGCAACCATATTTCGCTGGCAGCGTCGGTTAATCTGACCTTCACTGAAGATGTTGGGAAGCGGTTCGGAGCCTACGGCTGGCACGTGATGCATGTCGCGGACGGCAACGACCCTAACGCCGTGGCAGACGCCATCGCCGCAGCGAAATCAGTAGAGGACATGCCATCGCTCCTAGTGGTACGAACGAACATCGGTTTTGCCAGCCCAAAGCAGGACACCTTCGGTGTGCACGGTGCGCCGCTCAACACCGAAGAAGTGATGCAAACAAAAAAGAACCTCGGCTATCCTTCGCTGGAGCCGTTCTTCCTCCCAGACGAAGCTGTTACCCATTTCCACCAGGCGGTCGAGCGCGGCAGGCAGTGGGAGGCGCAGTGGCAGGAGAGTTTCGAGGCTTATGCACAGACATTCCCCCTTCTAGCCGCGGAGTGGAAACGTGTGATGAACGGCCAACTTCCGGAACACTGGGATGCAGAAATTCCCACCTTCTCACCCGGCGACAAGCCGATTGCCACGCGCGCCGCGGGCGGAAAAGTACTTAACGCTATCGCTGCACGCCTGCCCGAGCTCATTGGGGGTTCTGCCGATCTGAACCCATCAACAGAGACAGCGCTAAAGGGCCAGGGCGATTACCAGTCGCCGGCAAACCAGGCAGATGACCGGCAGGGCGCAGTAGGTGGCGAGTGGGGTTATGGTGGGCGCAACCTCCACTTCGGCGTACGCGAGCACGCCATGGGCGCGATCCTGAACGGACTGGCGCTACATGGTGGCGTCCTTCCTTTCGGTGCCACCTTCCTGATGTTTGCCGACTATATGCGCCCTGCCATCCGGCTGGCAGCTTTGATGGAATTGCCCGTCTTCTACGTCTTTACACACGACAGCATTGGTGTGGGCGAAGACGGCCCGACCCACCAGCCAGTGGAGCACATCGCCTCGTTGCGGGCTATCCCACATCTCACCGTGATCCGGCCTGCTGACGCGAATGAGACCGCGCAGGCCTGGCGTTACGCAATGAGCAGGCGTACCGGCCCGGTCGCCCTTGTGCTGACGCGGCAGGCCTTGCCTATTTTCGCGGCTGGGGGAGACGTGTCTCGTGGAGCCTACGTCCTCGCGGACGCTGATGGCACCCCCGACCTGATCCTGATTGCCAGTGGTTCCGAGGTATCGCTTGCGATGGAGGCCCGGGACCGGCTGGTCGCACAGGACTTCGGTGTGCGGGTGGTCAGTATGCCCTCGTGTAAGTTGTTCGATGCGCAGCCGCAAGCCTATCGCGACGAGGTCTTGCTGCCGACGGTCACAGCGCGTTTGGCGATCGAGGCAGGTGTGCCGCTGGGCTGGTCAAAGTACGTGGGCGATTCCGGCGATGTGCTGTCCGTTGGGGATCGCTTTGGCGCCTCGGCTCCAGCAAGGATCTTGTTTGAGAAGTACGAGCTCACGGTCGGCGATGTCGTCGCGCGCGCCCTGGCTCTGCTTCGATTACCCACGCCGGTCGGAGAAAGTTAGGATCACATACGAGAGAATCATTATGCCAAAGAATCCGTTGTTCGATCTCCAACAGTACGGGCAGAGTGTCTGGTACGACTCTATCGGGCGTAGCCTCATCAGATCGGGTGGGCTGCGATCGTTGATCGATCGCTACGCAGTCGTGGGCGTCACATCCAACCCAACGATCTTCGACAAGGCGATCAGCGGTAGCTCGGACTACGATGGAGACATCCATCGCCTGGCGGGGCTGGGCCAATCCGCCCCGCAGATTTTCGAGAAGCTGGCCACTGATGACATCCGCATGGCCTGCGACGTCTTACGGCCAATCTACGAGCAGACCGGCGGTTTTGACGGCCGGGTCAGCATTGAGGTCAGCCCGCATCTCGCGTTCAATACCGAGGAGACAGTGAAAGAGGCTCGGCGGCTGTGGCAGATGGTCGATCGGCCTAATTTACTGATCAAGGTTCCTGCCACCCGCGAGGGCTTTCCAGCGATCCAGCAGTTGATCTATGAGGGCGTGAGCATCAACATCACCCTGCTGTTCGCAGTGTCGTTCTACGAGGCGGTCATGGAAGCCTACATGGCCGGGTTGGAGCGCCGCGTGGCCGAGGGCAAGGCCATCGACGAGATCCATTCCGTTGCCAGCTTTTTCGTCAGCCGGGTTGATACCATGGTTGATCGCGAACTGGAAGCCAAGATCAGCACGGCGCAGAACCCTGCCGAGCAGGCACGGCTGAGGGGATTACTCGGCAAGGCGGCTGTGGCCAACGTTAAGGTAGCCTACCAGGCGTTCAGGCGGGTCTTCAGTGGCCCACGCTGGGAAGCGCTCGTGGTGAAGCGTGCCAATCTGCAACGTCCGCTGTGGGCCAGCACCAGCACCAAGAACCCGACCTACCCTGACACCTTGTATATCGCCGAGCTCGTCGGCTCGCGCACAGTCAATACCATCCCAGAGAATGCCCTGCTCGCCTTTGCCGACCATGGTGTAGTCCGTGGTAACACCGTCGAGGAAGACCTGGGGGGCGCACAACGGGTCCTGCAACAGCTCATAGAGGCCGGCATTGCCCTACAAGACATCGTTGAGCAACGACTGGTCGCCGAAGGCGCTCAATTATTCGTCAATTCTTTCGATAGTCTGCTCGATAGCCTGAGCAGGAAGTGCGACGCTGTGTCAGTATCTAGTTAAGTCTGCGCGACAGAAATGTCCTAAATCGCATGAAAAAGAACATGGAAAGCCAGGTCAGACGTAGTTTCAAAATCCTGTATCTACGATAAGGTACAGACTAATGTGGAGGTCATAATGGCAGTCATAACTATTTCCAGGCAATACGGTAGTGGGGGCGATGAAATTGCCTCCCGGCTCTGTGAGCTACTTGGCTATCGCTACTTTGATAAGAGCATGATGGCCCAGGTGGCGTCTGAAGCGGGTCTTTCATCGAAGGAGGTCATTGACTCCCCGGAGGACCGGCATCAAGTCTTAGGCTTCTTCGATCGCTTCTTTGGTCATAAGGTAGCGGAGGCATGGGAATCGAAGGACGAGGTCAGTGGCGCCAGGACTGTAGAGATCGGGGAACTGGATAGCAGGAAATTTGTTACAACGTTGCGCAATCTCGTCCAGATTGCTTACGAGCAAGGCGACGTGGTAATCCTTGGGCGGGGCGGGCAGGCAATCCTCCGTGACCAACCTGGCGTTCTCCATATCCGCATCGAGGCCCCTTTCGATGAGCGGGTGCGTCGTGTGAGCGAGCAACAGCGATTCACGAATCCTGAGGCTGCCCGCAGCTTTGTTGAAGGCCGCGATCGCGCCGGTGCGGACTACCTGCGTACGTACTACAACGTGGACTGGGACGACCCGACAATCTACCACTTGACGATTAACACAGGGCTGTGGAATAACGAGACTGCGGCATGCATCATCGCCGATGCACTTAAGTACCTGCGCTCATAAGGACGCGATTTTGTCCAGGAGGAGGACATCTGAGATAGTTGAGATATTGCGTGAGGAGGTCTGCCACGCCAACACGGCGTTGCTGACTAATGGCTGGTGATCTGGACCGGCGGAAACGTAAGCGGCCGCGATCCGGATACCGGCTTGGTGTGCGTCAAATCCAACGGTGTGCTCTTCCCTGGTTTGACGGCGGAGAACATGACGGTCGTGGATTTGGATGGCAACATCATGGAGGCCAGGCATGGCCCGTACTTCGACACTTACTCGCACCTGGCGATGCAGATCGGCTAAATATAGTTGCCAGCAGCGCAATTTGCTGGTCGTTTTCCCTTATTTAGTCGATTCAAGGACTTGTAGTATCTCATCCGCTCTATACAGGCGATTGCGGGCATGACCGGTCACCTCTCTCAGGATGCCAAATTCTTCCAGCCTTTCCACATACCTCTGCGCCGTTCGGTAAGGAACATCCATGGCAGCCTCGAGCTGGCGGATATTCAATATCGGGCGCTCGAAGAGCACGTCCAGGGTTTGCAGCAAGCGCCCCGCTGCCCGCTCCGTGCGCAGGCGCTCCCGGTAGGCTGCGCGCAGTTGTCCCAGGCGTTCGATGCGGGCGATGGCATCCAGAGCCTGACTGCTTACTCCCTTGAGGAAAAAGAGCAACCACTTCTCCCACTCGCCACGCTGGCTGACCGCCAACAAGCGGTCATAATAATCCAGCCGGTGAGCCTCGAAGAAGGCGCTCAGGCAGAGCAATGGCTGAGAGATAAGCCCCCACTCGATCAGCAACAAGATCACCAACAGGCGGCCTATCCGCCCGTTCCCGTCCAGGAAAGGATGGATGGCTTCGAACTGGTAATGGATTAAACCGGCGCGCACCAACTGCGGGATATCCGAGGGAGCATGAATGAACTTCTCAAAGGCATCCAGCGCCTGGTACATCTCGTCAACCGGCGGCGGGACGATGGTGGCGCTCTCGATGGTGCTGCCCAAGCGCTGATCTTTAGTGCCGCCGATCCAATTCTGGCTGCGGCGAAACTCGCCCGGCGTGATATGTTCACCGCGTACGCCTTCCATCAAGAGCCCATGCATCTCCCGGATCAGGCGCAGGCTGACCGGCAGGGTCTTCGAGCGATCCAGGCCATAATCCAGGGCGCGCACGTAGTTGTGCACCTCGCGCACGTCGGAAGTGTCTTCAAAAAAGGAGTTTTGGGCGGATTCATAATGGTACAGGTCCACCAACGAAGCGCGTGTCCCTTCGATCCGTGAAGAGAGCACTGCCTCCCTTCGGATGAACGGACGCACCAGGATGTGCGGTGAAGGCAGCGTGTCTGCCAGGCTGGCCAGCTTGCCCAGGTTGCGCTCCGCCTCTGGAAGGCGGTTCGCAGGGGTTCTGCCACGGTTTCCGTGCGCCAGGGCGGCAATCCCCCGCTGGCGGTAGGCTGCTACCAACCGGCGGAACTGTCGCTTCGAGATGCTTAGCAACTCAGCGGCTCTTTGGGCTCGGACTTTCCCGGCTTCGTAGTCAATCACCATCTTCAATTTGTGCTGTTCTTTCATCGTCAATGTCACCTTGTTTTCCATAGGGTGACATTTTCCCTGAACAGTCAGGGGGTGTCAATATCGCTGAACAACAACATATGCTGCGCATGCCCTTGCCCAGTCATTCCAATCCGTTTATAATGCTAAGCAAATATAGGATAATGCTTAGCAAGCTGGAGGCTGGAATGACGAACAATACAACCGTGAAAGTCAGCAAACGCTACCAGATTGCCGTGCCTGCCCTGGCGCGTGATCTGTTAAATATCAAGAGCGGCGATCGTCTATTGGTTGACATCCAAGATGGGATCATGGTTCTAATCCCCATACCCGACAACTACACAGAGGCTTTGGCTGGTCTGAACCAAGAAATCTGGCAGGGCGTGGATATTCAGAAATACATTGATGAGGAGCGCAATGCATGGGCAGACTCAGCGAAAGGCTAGGATCAATCTCCGTTGTTGGCGTGGACACCGCGATCTTCATTTACCACTTTGAGAAACATCCGAGATACTTTCCATTGACCCAGGAGCTTTTCTCCGGCATCGAGGCGAGGTTAAGAAAAGGCGTCACCTCCACCATTACGCTGATGGAGATCATCGTAAAGCCCCTGTCTTTGGGACGGCAAGACATTGCCCGTAAGTACGAGGCGCTGTTGGTAAACTTCCCCAACCTGGATATCATTGACCTTGACCGGGATGTAATCCGTCAGGCTGCTCGATTGCGTGCAGAATATCGTATCCGCCCACCGGATGCTTTGCAAGCCAGTGTCAGCCTGCTTTATGGAGCCGAGGTGTTCATTACCAATGACGGGCTCTTGAAACGCCTGCAGGATAAATTAGAAGTGGTCGTCCTGGATGATTTCGTTATGCCAGGATCGAACTGAAATTCACCCCGGAAGATGTTAAGCGATCCAAAGGCTTATAAGTGTAAAAGTCCCTCGCTTATGCAATAGGGGACTTTTACGTAAGAGTTACAATCGCCAATTGTCCGCCGGACTGGCTTTACGGTGAGCTTGCTCCACATCGACTTGAGCGACCAGGGCATAGTGACGGACCATGTCCAGGCTGCCATGCCCCAGCATCTCCTGCAGGGTAAAGATATCGCCACCGGAGCGCAGATAGTGATGGCGAA
>Ga0105106_10000787_pt1 | contig 22487 bp, 19 predicted proteins | sample PPLLaktember2015_5_FD_79109 | JGI IMG/M metagenome (GOLD analysis project Ga0105106, IMG submission 79109) | Freshwater sediment microbial communities from Prairie Pothole Lake near Jamestown, North Dakota, USA - PPLs Lake P8 Core (1) Depth... | ecosystem: Environmental > Aquatic > Freshwater >...
AATAAGATTTCTAACCGTGTAAGCCAGAAATTTAATATCCATTGCGATCGGGTTTAGTGGCTCAAAATTAAGTAAATTTATGGTAATTTACTTTTTCTGCCATTTTCACAGAATTTATGGACATCAGGAAGCCTTTTAAGTATGATTTGCTTGCAATTACAGGCCCCACAGCATCGGGAAAAACTTCACTGGCCGCTGCCCTTGCCTTCAGGCTTGACGGGGAAATTATCAGCGCCGATTCCCGTCAGTTGTACAGGCAGATGAATCTGGGAACGGGAAAGGATTACAGCGATTATATTGTCGGAGGAAAGCAGATACCATATCACCTTATTGATGTTGCTGATCCGGGATACAAGTACAGTGTTTTCGAATACCAGCGCGAATTCATTAAAGTGCTCGGGGACATAAGGTCAAGGGATAAGTTCCCGGTGGTTTGCGGAGGATCGGGAATGTACATCGATTCTATAGTGTCGGGTTACCGGATGGCAGAGGTTCCTCCTGATCCTGCTTTAAGGGCTTCCCTTGAAAACAAATCCATTGAAGAGCTTGCTGAGATCCTCGCTTCATACAGGAAATTGCATAACAAAACTGATATTGACACAAGAAAAAGGGCTGTCAGGGCAATTGAGATAGAACGGTATATCCAGCTGGAAAAAGGTAACCGGAGGTACTTCCCGGAAATTAATCCGCTAATTGTCGGAGTCCTTTTCACCCGTGAAGTGCGCCGGCAAAGGATAAGTGAAAGATTACGGAGCCGCCTTGATGAGGGAATGGTTGATGAAGTAAGGCAATTGATCAATAAGGGGATCGCTCCGGAAACACTTATTTATTACGGACTAGAGTACAAGTATATTACACTTTACCTGACCGGGAAGATCACATATGACGAAATGTACGGGTCGCTCGAATCAGCGATCCATCAGTTTGCAAAACGCCAGATGACCTGGTTCAGGGGTATGGAACGCAAGGGGGTAACAATCCATTGGGTGGATGGGGAATTGCCAATGGAGGAAAAGGTGAAGAAAGTAGTTGAGTTACTTTAAATAAGTATCCAGCCACTCGAAAAACTCCCTTTGCCAGATCACAGAATTCTGTGGTTTCACAACAAAATGAGTCTCATCCTCAAAGAACAGCATCCTGCTTGGAATATTCTGAATCTGCGCTGCCTGAAATGCTTCCATACTCTGCGTGTATGGGATCCTGAAATCATTTGCCCCTACGATAATAAGTATCGGAGTATCCCATTCCATCACCCTTAAGTGCGGCGAGAACTGGTAGCTTTTCGGATTATTCCAGTATGGGCCCTCGATATCCTTGTTCGGGAACCAGAGTTCCTCGGTTGAACCATACCAGCTGGTGAAATTGAACATTCCGCAATGCGAAACGAATGCCCTGAATCGCCCTCCATGGATCCCGGCAAGGTAGTAAACTGAATATCCGCCATAGCTGGCGCCGACTGCACCGAGCTTTCCGGCATCAACATAAGGCTCCTTCGACATGGCATCTGTGGCATCGAGGTAATCCTGCATGTTGGCGCCTCCGTAATCCCCGGAGATCTGTTCCTTCCATGCCTGGCCGAATCCAGCCACACCCCGCCTGTTCGGAGCTATTACAATATAGCCCCTGGCAGCCATCATTTGCAAGTTCCAGCGGTACGACCAGAACTGATCGAGGGTCGACTGGGGCCCACCATTGCAGAACAGGAGGGCAGGATATTTCTTGGCCGGATCAAAATCGGGAGGAAATACCAGCCATATCTGAAGATCCTTGTTGTCCTTTGTCCTGATGTATTTCTCCTCTACCTTCCCCATCCTTACAGATTCATAAATGGCTTTATTGATGAAAGTCACCTGGCTTATCTGACCGGAAGTCATATCCACCCTTGAAATCTCAGGAGCCATCGACATTGAAGCGAGGCCTGAGACAAGAACACCCGACTGCAGGGCAATCGGACCAAGATTATGAACGCCCTCAGTCACTTTTTCAATGTTTCTTACATTCAGGTTTATCCTGAAAATCTGAGATGTGCCCATGTAGGAACACGTAAAGTAAACACTCTGATTATCCGCCCAGGTCAGGTTTTCAACATCAAACTGCCATCCCTTTGAAACCCAAATACGGGTTTTCCCCGGGATATCATAGATTACAAGACGGTCGAGGTCAGCCTCATAGCCATTCCTTTCCATGCTCTGCAGGGCTATTTTTGAACCATCTGGCGAAAAAACAGGGAACCTGTCGTAGCCATTGTTGCCCTCGGTTATATTTATCTCTTTGCCTGACGCAATTTCATGGAGGAAGATATCAGAATTGGTACTCCTTGCATCTTCAATACCCCTCAGTCTTTTGGACGTGTAGGCTATATACTTTCCGTCGGGGCTCCATGCAATTTCACGTTCATCAAAATATGGTGCAGTGGGGGATTCGAATTTCTGGTTCTGCATTATGTCTTTTTCGCCGGATACCGATGATCCGTTGAACGATGCCACAAAGATATGGCTGTATGAGTAGTCGCTCCATGCGTTCCAGTGCCTGTACATAAGGTCATCAATGATCCTGACCCTTGCATTCGGAAGGCTGTGCTTTTCGTTTCCAGTCTGATCGAGCTTGATCCTTTTCGTAAAGTAAATCTTTTTACCGTCGGGTGAAATGCTGAATATCTCAAAACCGGAAATCCCATCCACTTTCATTTGCCCGGTACCGTCAGGATTCATAGTCATAAGATCGCTGCCCCTGACAAATGCTATCTTTTTGCCATTCCCGAACCATTGAGGGGAGCTGCCGCCTTCCGAAGTGAGTCTGACCGGTTCTCCTCCGGCGGAAGGAACCTTGAAGATATCTGTTTTTCTAGTCTCGCTTTGAAGGTCGGTCTGTGTAACGGTATACAGAATGGATGAACCGTCGGGAGAAAGTGCAAATGACCCAAGCCGGCCGAATTTGATCATTATTTCTGGTGTCATCACCCCTCCGGCCTTTTCTTCATCCGTAAGCTCTATGCGGAAATCCTGGATGGGTTCAGCGGCAGCAGGAGCCGGTGTTTTCTGTTTGCATGAAACAGAAATAAGGCCAATAATTAATATCAGCAGATAAAAAGATCTTCTCATAACTGTTACCGGTAAAATGGATTATTGTTTCTTCAGGGCTTCAAATATCTTGGTTTTCAGTTCATCATAAAGTTCAGGATTATCCTTGATAATCTGCTTTACGGCATCTCTTCCCTGTCCGAGCTTGGTATCGTTGTAACTGAACCATGAACCGCTTTTTTTGATTATTTCGTAATCAACGCCGAGATCAACAATTTCACCAAGCTGGGAAATGCCTTCGCCGTAAAGAATATCGAAATCAGCCTTTCTGAAAGGCGGGGCGAGCTTGTTCTTCACTATTTTGGCCCTTGTCCGGCTTCCGATAATCTCCTCGCCTTCCTTGAGCTGGTTTGTCCTACGGATGTCAACCCTTACCGAGGCATAGAACTTCAGGGCGTTTCCGCCTGTGGTGGTTTCAGGATTGCCGAAAACCACACCTATCTTTTCCCTGAGCTGGTTTATAAAGACGCATGAGGTGTTTGTCTTGCTTATATTTGCAGTTAGCTTGCGCAGGGCCTGCGACATTAGCCTGGCCTGAAGTCCCATCTTCTGATCGCCCATTTCACCTTCAATTTCAGCTTTCGGGGTAAGCGCTGCAACTGAATCGATTACAATTATATCGAGTGCTCCCGAACGGATAAGGTTATCAGTGATCTCAAGGGCTTGCTCACCGTTATCGGGCTGTGATATCAGAAGGTTTTCAACATCAACCCCGAGTTTTTCGGCATAATTCCTGTCAAATGTATGTTCAGCATCAATTATTGCGGCAATCCCTCCGTTCTTCTGGGCTTCGGCGATTGCATGAATTGCCAGTGTGGTTTTACCCGACGCTTCGGGGCCGTATATCTCTATTACGCGTCCCCTTGGAAAACCTCCTATCCCGAGTGCGGCATCCAGACCGATCGATCCAGAGGAAATTACCTGGATGTTTTCAATGGCATGATCACCCAGTTTCATTATGGTCCCCTTTCCAAAATCCTTTTCAATTTTGCCGATGGTTACCTCCAGCGCCTTAAGCTTGTCCTTATCTATTTGTTTTCTTTCGTTGCTCATACTATTGGTTTTATTATTGATACATTTTAAAGATCTGTTCCGAATGATTTGTCGTGTCGACTTTTGAGATTATCTTTTCGATTATCCCGTTCCCGTCGATGATGAAAGTAGTCCGCACAATACCAAAAAAGCTTTTCCCGTACATCTTTTTTTCGCCGTACACTCCGTAATCATTCACTATTTTTTTAGTGGTGTCGGCAATAAGCGGGAAGGGAAGAGAGTATTTTGAAGCGAATGACTTGTGCGATTTTTCACTGTCGGCGCTGACTCCCACTACTGCAAATCCCTTTTTCAGGAATTCATCATGACTGTCGCGCAGACTGCATGCTTCAGCGGTGCACCCCGAAGTATTGTCCTTTGGATAAAAGTACAATACCAGCTTCTTACCTGAGAAATCACTTAGCTTCAGTTTCCTGCCATCCTGGTCAACGCCTTCAAACGATGGAGCTCTCATTCCCTCTTTTAGTTGTATCATGTGGTACGGATTTTGTAATTAGGGTTAAATTTACGAAGTTTGAACCGTATTCTGACAGGATCAGAAATATTATTATTAACACAACTGTCAATATGCCGGTTATATCATTTTGATATAAAAATGATATAAGATTGATATAAACAGATATAAAGATGATATCGTTTTGATATCAAAATGATATCATAATGATATAAACAGATATTCTGAAATAAACTGCTTGATGAAAATAAAAGGAAAATATACTCTTATAAGGTTTTTATTGGTGATTATCTCCCTGATTCCGGTTTCAGTGCTGGATTCCCAGGAGAGTCAGCGCAAGCCCTCCCGCCAGGCTGCAATGGATGCTTTCTCAAAGGGTGAATATGAACTGGCTTTAGGTGAATTTGAAACCCTGCTGCAGGTTTATTCGAGGGATCCCCTTTACAAATATTATTCCGGTGTATGTCTTGTTAAGATTAACAGGGAACCTGAGAGAGCTTCGGGTTTCCTGCGGGAGGCACTGAACGGTTCACTTGATATCAAAAGCATTCCTGATGATGCATGGTTCTATCTTGGCCGGTCGCAGCAGATGGCGGGCAGGTTTCCGGATGCAATTGAAGCATATGGTAATTTTGAGGACAAAGCCGGAAAGAAGAGAGCAAGGGAAATGGATGTTGCAAAATACATTCAGGAATGCAGGGACCGGAATACCGGTTATGAGGTTACTGCGGTGCAAAAGGCCCTGCCTGAGAAAAAACCACCTCAGCCGGCAGTTAAGCCCGTCCCTGTGAAAAAGGATGTTCCTCCTGAATATGACAGGGTACTGTCGGATGCGATGAATTACCAGGTAAAAGCCGATTCACTGAATGCCCTGGCGGCTGACTACAGGAAGGGATATGAAAATCTGGCTCCCTCCCAGAGACCGGTGGCAAAGTCGAGGATCTCGGAACTGGAATCGCTGGCCTCTGAATATCAGAAGATGGCCGATGAAAAATTCGGAAATACTCCAGTCAATCCGGCGGCAGAAAGAATTGCGGTCACCAGGGAAACTGTCCAGGAGCCTGTTTTGCCTGAGACTTCCGTCAAAGAAGAAATCTACTCGCTTTTCAGTGTTGAAACGGAGCCTTCACGGATTAAGAGCCAGAGAATTCAAATTGATCCTGAGATACCTGCCGGACTTGTATATCGCATCCAGATGGGTGTGTTCAGCAAACCTCTCGACCCGGCTTTCTTCAAGGGCCTCTCTCCGGTATCAGGATTTATCGTGCCGGGCACCGGGTCAACCCGTTACTTTGTCGGGATGTTCAGGAGGATGGAAGATGCAAGCCGGTCGTTGCTGACAGTTAAGCAAATGGGATTCAGGGATTCCTTTATAACCGCAATCTTCGACGGGAAGGCAGTTTCACTTGACAGAGCATCACTTATGGAAAGCGAATGGGCCCGGAAACCTCTTTATGCAATTGCCCAGCCTGTAAGACGCTCTGAGGGAGAGGCTTCAACGCTGGTTTTCAGGGTTGAGGTCACCAGATCAGCCAAGCCGCTTGGTGATGAGACCACTGAAGGTTACAGGAAGATGGCAGGGAGCCGTGGCTTTGAGATAATTCAGGCTGACGGTGGCACATTTGTTTATCTGATTGGAAAATTTATTACTTTTGAAAGCGCTTCTGAATATGCCGACCTTTTAAGACGGAATGGTTACCGCGATGCAAAAGTATCAGCATATCTTGGCAGCAGGGAGATACCGGTAGAGACGGCAAAGCAACTTTTTGAGAAATAGCGATGAAAGAAAAAACATTACACAAAAGTGACAAACTCAGCAACACAGGCGAAATATATTCCCTTATCCTGTACAATGATGAGGTCAATACATTTGATCACGTTATTAAATCGCTCGTTGAGATTTGCGGGCACGACTCGGTTCAGGCTGAACAATGTGCCCTTATTGTCCATCTGAAGGGAAGCTGCGATATCAAGCTTGGAATCAGGGAAATACTGCAGGCAATGAGCAGGTCGCTCAATGCCAAGGGGTTGAATTCCCAGGTCCTTAAGGTTTAGAGGTTGTTCTCTTTTGAAAAATCCCCGACAGAGCCCTGTCCAGAAATCCCATTATAAATATCCCGATCATCGTGTAAGATGCCCACTTTGGAAGGTTAATGCCTGGCAGGGTGAATTCTATATCCCGGATATATTTCCAGACCTCCGCGCCAATAGACCCGTTATCGCCTGAGGGGATCAGGATTGCAGCCAGTATCAGTCCGGCAGTGATACCAGCTGAAATTAAAGGCACCCTGTTTCTTGCAATGAAGCCATAATGCTCCGTTAATGACCGGGTTTCAATCCGGATCCTTGTAAGCGTTTTAGTTGTAAATCCTTCCGGGGCTCTCTCTATCCTTTCAGGACTGAGAAACCTCCTCAGCAGCTTCTCGTCATTCATCTCCTTGTTATTCATAGTGCAAAACGTTTTTCATTTCAGCTTTTCTGATAATTTCTGCCATCTTTTGCCTGGCCCTGAAGAGCCTTACCTTGATATTTGACCTGCTGATGCCGGTGATCCCTGAGATTTCCCCGGTGTCAAGCTCATCATAGTAATAAAGTGTTACCAGTCCTCTCTCTTCTTCGGATATCTTCTGAAGTGCAAAATTAACGAGTGAATTCCTGTATTCATCCGCTGCTTCCTCATCACTGACGTTCATTGAAAGAAAATCGACCGCGTCGGCCGGAAATTCTTCAACGGATAATACCTTTTTCTTCCTTGTTCTGACAAGTGAAACAGATGTATTATAAACAATCCTGAAGAGCCATGTGGCAAAGCTGCTCTTCATTTTGAAATCCTTAAGTGATTTGTAAGCTTTCAGGAATGCATCCTGGGCGATCTCTTCAGCCTCTTCACGGTTTCCGCAGATCCTGAATGCAAGATTGAATGCCTTATCCTTATGCCTGTCAACAAGATATTCAAATGCATTTATCCTGCCCTCGAGCACCTGACCTATATAATATATGTCATCCGTGGAATCCATTCCTGATGTTTGACGCTCAAAGTTAAGGTTTGGTTACCAATAATGGAAAAAATCGGGAAAAGTTACTGGGTGCTAGTTGCTGGTTGCTGGTTGCTTGTTGTCCTGTAACCTCTAACCAGTAACCAGCAACCAGTAACCAGTAACCAGCAACAGAGATATATTTTGCATTAACCTGAAGTTTTTGCATTTATCTGTAACCAGCATATCACTTCCTGTGTCTAAAGGGTAAAATCACGTTAAACCAAAAAAAGGGAAAAATGGAAACTTTAATTGCTTTTATTGCCTTGTTCGCAACAGTATTCGGGATGTGGTATGTTCATTATTCAACCCGCAACAAGGAGCGGATGGCGCTCATTGAGAAAGGTGCTGACGCAAGCCTTTTCAATACCGGAAAAGAAGGACAATCATTCATTAACTGGGGAAAATTTGCCCTTAAGACAGGGATGCTCTTCATGGGCATAGGCCTTGGGATCATTGCCGGTTCAATTCTGGATTCAGCTGACGTATTCCCGTCGGAGGAAGCCGGATACTTTTCGATGATATTTATTTTCGGTGGACTGGCGCTTGTTTTGTATTATCTCATCGACCGTAAGGCAAAATAGCAGCAGCTCTCTGCGCTACTCTGTGACTTCTCTGTGAAACAAAAAGAACTTACACAGAGGTCCACTGAGGATGCACAGAGGTACACAGAGTTAAGAAACAAGATCTCTGTGGATCTCAGTGACTTCTCAGTGGATCTCAGTGTAAGTTCTTAAATTAATTGGTATAGAATTCAATCATCTTCCTTATAGCCTCACTGCATACCGAGCAGTACCCTTTTTGTCCGTTGCTTTTCATACGGCAATCCATCTCAGGCCTGAAAATCCCCTTTGCCGAATAGCCTCCCCCTTCGAACAACCCGGTAGTCCCTGAATATTTTTCCTCAGCAGGAGTCGGCAGAGGGGTCCCCGGGGCAATCATCTTTTTCCACTTTGAGTCAAAGCTGACCATGGTTGTGATATTTGGTTCCCATGGCTCAACTTTCAGGGGATAAAATTCATCATATGCAACATCGGATGTATAGTATTCATCTGCCAGCCCTGCAAAGCCATGACCGAATTCATGGATAAAGACCTTTGGAGACAGAGGATGGTCAGCAGTGGTTCCGCTGTAATAGTTGTACACTCCGCCGCCCCCGTATTTACTGCTGTTGATAAGAACAATGATGTTATCATGCGGTACTGCTGCGGCATAATCATTTACCGACTCAATATCCTGGGTTGTAAGGTACCGGTCGGTCCCGAATGTGTAGAAACTTGAATTCATGGCTGTGTTAACATAAACCTTTTCTCCCGGAATATCGGTCCCTGATTCAAGCGAGACAGCTTCAACAGCCCAGATGTTTATCTTGTCCCTGTAATCACTGAAGGGCGATTCGGAAAAAAGGATATCCGCCATTCTCTTTACATCCTGCCTGAATTTGACCATTTCATCTCCAGTATAGCCTTCGGCAACAAATGCAAGATCGACGCTTCTGGCAGGATCTCCCGTACCGTAAATTTTTGAAACGGAAGTATTTACTATTTTCTCTTTTCTGATATAAAAATCGGTTGGATCAATAATGGTTTCATACAGTTTTGAGAATTTTCCGGTTTTTTCCCTGAGGCTCAGCACAAATCGTGCGTTATTCCTTGGGTAAGGAATTGTTGCAACTTCGTAAAAGCTGCGTTCCATGGTTTTTGCTTCTGCCGTTGTCTGCCATTCCTGGAAAAGGGTGCAAAACCCGCGTGAATATATCAGTTTGTTCTCAGCCTCGTCAAATACTTCAAACTTAAAGTTGCCGTAATCAAAGGGATCGACGAGGTTTTCGTGCGAACCTCCAAAAACAGGTTCCTCCTTCATTCCAACCGGATAGACTTCAGTTTTCTGACTGTTGCCTGCAAGCATAAAATCGAACCGCAATACTTTATCGGTAAAATATTTTTCAAAAACAGATTGTCCTCCTGATGTCAATGTGCAGAATGTCAGGATAAAAGCTAAAGTGATTCTCATATCTGGCCGGTTTTGATTTTATGATATAAAGCTAAGAATATTCATCAGAAAGGATCGAGAATTTGTCTATTTTTGCACGGAATTAACCTGGTTACAATGCAATTTCCAAATGATCCTGCAATCTGGCTGAAAGAGCTTTTCATAAATGCCGGATTGAGCTATAGCCTGGCCGCCTTCCTGAGTACTGCGGGTCTGGTTCTTATAGTTCTGTTCCTTAGCTGGATTGCATATGCTATTGTAAAAACGGTGATACTAAAGGTGGTGACAAGGATCATAAAAAGGACAACATCAACCTGGGATGATGTTTTTCTTGAACAGAAGGTTTTTCTTAGGCTGTCCCACCTCGCCCCAGCCCTGGTTATCTGGTTCATGGCCGGCTGGGCTCTTGATGCTTATCCGGGTTGGCTGTCGGCCGTTAGGAAGATGACCTACATTTATATGGTGCTGACAGGGATGGTGGCAGTGAACCTGTTCATCGAATCGTGGCACAGGATTTACCTTACTCTTCCCATTTCAAGACGCCGCAACATAAAGGGTTTTGTTCAGCTGGTTAAACTTTTCATCGTACTTATTACACTGCTTGTAATTATTTCCGTGATTTTCAGAAAGGAGGTTGGCACAATCATAGCAGGGATGGGAGCCATGGCAGCGGTACTTTTACTCATTTTCAAGGATGCCATTCTGGGACTTGTCGCCAGCATTCAGCTGGCCGGCAATGATATGCTGAAAATCGGGGACTGGATCACAATACCATCGCGGGGAGTGGACGGTACAACGGAGGATATCACCCTGACCACGGTTAAGGTCAGGAATTTTTACAAAACAATTATTACGATTCCGGTTTACTCGCTTGTAAGCGAATCGTTTCAGAACTGGAAGGGAATGGAGGAATCGGGCCTGAGGCAGATGAAAAGATCGATAAGCATCGATATGAGGAGTATAAAATTCCCCGATCAGGTACTTCTCGAAAAAATCAGGGTAATGTCACTGATGAATGAACATTTCAACTCAGAGGGGAAATTCACCGGAAAGCCAGGCAAGCTTAAACATGAGAATGACGAACCATTGCCGGGCACTCCTCGCCTTACCAACCTGGGTCTCTTTAGGATTTATGCTGCTTCATTCCTGAAGAACCATCCTATGGTCGATAAGAAGGAAACTGTGATGATAAGGCACCGGGAACCTGAAGGCAACGGGTTACCCCTGCAGGTATATGCTTTTGCCGTAAATAACACCTGGGTACCCTTCGAAAACTTTCAGTCGGAAGTACTTGAGCACCTGATCGCCAGCCTTCATGAATTTGAACTGAAAGTTTTCCAGCACCCTACAGGTGAAGATATAAACAGATTGGCGGAAACAAATTGAGATTTAATGTGTTTTAAGACAAATACGAAATACTATGGCTGACCTTAATACAAGAATAAGCGATTTCCTCTGGGCAAATCTGAACGAGAAGCACGTAAACGGCAAAAAGGATCCCTTCTGGCAATCCCTCAGGGATGCCGGAACGGAACTCTGGCTTGATACCGGCGACATTGAAGAGGCAGAGGCAAACTGGTCGCCGGAGATGAGTGCCCTTACAACCAATAATACACTTCTCAACAATGAGATACAAAAAGGGATCTATGATATTTTTATTTCAGACGCAAAGCATATCGTTCATGAACTGCCCCTTGAATCAAAGGTAAAGGAGATCTCTTTCATGCTTAATGCAAGACACGGATTGAGGCTCGCGTCAAAGTTCGGAGGATTTGTAAGCGTTGAGCTCCATACAGATACGGCTCACGACATAAAGGCAATTGAATACTATGGAAAACGCTATCATGAGATCTGTCCGGACCAGTTTATTGTAAAAGTGCCGTATACAGCTGAAGGTCTGATAGGGGCAAGGAGGCTTAAGGAATCAGGTGTACGCGTAAACTTCACCCTTGAATTCAGCGCCCGGCAGAATGTTATTGTAACAAGGACGGCACAGCCTGACTATCTCAATGTTTTTCTCGGGCGGATAGGTGGATTCATGATGGACAATAAGCTTGGGGACGGGTCGGGTGCCGGTGAAAGGGCAGTTATTTCTTCCCAGAACTGGGTCACTGCATTTTCTGCGCAAAATCAGTGGCAGACCAAGCTGATTGCCGCAAGCCTGAGGCACTATAACCAGCTCGAACTTCTTGCCGGGGTTGATGTATTTACAATGCCCCCGAAGGTGGCGTCTGCAGGACGAAGGTCACTGGCCGGGAAATTTTCATCGCGCATCCACGAGAACTATGATGCAAGCATTTATCCTTCAGCAAATGATGCAGGAATTGAAAAATTCTGGGAGGTTGACGACAGGGTGCTCAGCCTCGCTCAAAGGTTTCATCAGAAGCTTCCCCTAACAGGGCCGGAGCTGGTGCGTATTGCTCATGAGGAGGGTTGTGAAGATATGTTCCCCTTTCTTTCAAAGGAAGAAAAAGCTGCAATTGCAGCAGACGGGAAGATCCCTGTTTATTCAAAATGGCAGCAGAAGATCAAAGATGGTAAAATAGCCCCGGACACCCTTCTTACACTTGCAGGACTGGCTTCATTCACTGCCGATCAGGAATTGCTTGATCAGAGGATCCTGAATATTATCGGATAATCAGGCAAGTCTCTGCCGTGCAATTTCATAAAGAAGTATGCCGGTTGCTACGGACACATTCAATGATTCGATTTTTCCTTTCATCGGGATCATTATCTGCTGGTCGGATAATGACAAAAGTTCCCGGCTTATTCCCTTGTCTTCCGATCCCATTATCAGTACCACAGGGCCCTTAAGATCAGATTCTGAAACCGGTATGCCCTGTTTTTCACCTGCAGCTATAACCTTTAGTCCCGATTCCCTGAGATACTCAATTGATCTCACAATGCTCCTTTCCCTGCATACAGGAAACGAATGAAGCGCTCCGGCGGATGTCTTGACGGCATCGGCAGTAATCCTGGCTGATCCTTTTTCGGGAATAATTACTGCATGGGCGCCAAGGCATTCGGCGCTGCGGACGATTGCTCCGAAGTTCCGTACATCCGACACTCCGTCAAGTGCAATTATCAGGGGATCTTCTCCCTTTTCGAATATCATCGGCAGAAGATTGGCAATCGACTGAAATTCAACAAGTGAGAGCCAGGCTAAAACACCCTGATGATTCTTCCGGGTGACAAGCTCTATCCTTTCAAGTGGAACGATCTGATAAGCGATATTATGATTCCGCACCTCAGTCATGAGCTCATGATAGATGGCACCCTGCAGGCCTTGTTTTATTAACAGGCGGTCGATCGGCTTGCCTGCCCTGACAGCTTCAATAACCGGCCTCAGGCCATAGATGCAATCGGTTTCTTTCATATTATAATTATAGATCGTCGGGATTGTCGAGACGGAATACAAGTCCTTTCCTCCAGCTGGCAACAGCTTTGTCCCAGTAAGTTACAAGTGTTTCGCTCCTGCTCAGGTAAAAGTCGTTATCGGAAAACTTGTTCTTTCTCGTCCTGAAATTGAAAAATAGATAATTCTCCTTAACATGGATCCTGCCACCCCACGATGATTTAAGGACCGGTCTGCGGTATCCCCAACTCTCCTCCTCCGAGTTCTTGTACACTTTATCGGGCGGTCCGTAGATTGTGTAGATCATGCCTCTTTCGGTCCTCCAGCCTTCCTTGAATGAGGTGAAATAATAGTTGGCATAGAGGACCCTTGTGTAATAGATACGGATTAGTTCCCTCGCTTTGTCAATATTCCCTCCGCAGCTGATCCAGAACTCGTCGAGGGCCGCTTTAGGCCTCGAAGAAGAAACCATCCGGTTCATTTCCTCCTCTGAGGCAAGGTAGGCAAGAGGCTTTATCATTACTGCCGGATCAGTCATCGAGGGGTAGGTGCTGCCGAAATTGAAAAAAGTGAATCCTTCTTCCGAATTCCTTTTAATGGTGCAAAAATAAATACCTTCGGCCGGGAACATTAACGGAAGGGTATCGGAATATGCCAGTGCAACAGTCGTATCGGGGTCATAATCAATGATTTTTTCAGGAAGAAGCATTGAAGGCGGATAGGGTACTTCAGTCAGGGGCCTGTAATATGAGATGAAAAGGCTGTCGACAGGCCCGCCAGGATAAAGAAGGTTGACATACTCATTAACCCTTACAGTCGGAATATACATCTCGTTATTACGGAGATGACCGCGGATCCTGAAATTGTATCTGTTATCGGGTGTACGTGTATTAAATGTCACGAACGACTGTATAACCTCGGCCCGGAGCTGGTCGAGGAGCTTGACTTCGGCAATGTAATCGGCTCCCTGTGTCACCCTGAGCGGCAGTTTATAGACATATTCCTGGCTCGATGCCTCTTTTACAATATTGGCGTCGAGAAAAACCGTATCGGCCAGGACCCTGCCGCTGGTAATATTGTACAGTTTTACCGTAATCAGCAGCTGTGCCATTGGTATACCCCTGGAGTTTGCCTCAGTGAATAACAGATCTGATGCAGGAAGCCTGACTGACAAAACAGATGATGCGTCAGATTCATTAAAGACACTGAAACGGGGCTTGATTGAACTTTTTGTCGGATTGTACAAATAGGATAGATCCTTAGTGTCAACAACAGTCTTTCTTGTGGTAGTGCATGACGCAGCCACAAGGCAAAACAGTCCGGTATAAAACAGGATGCTGCATTTTCTGAAAGAATTGTTCCGGTCCATGTTCCAGAATTGTTATTTTGTTGCAAACTTCTCTTTTTCCAATTGATCCTTAACCTGCAGATTACAGTAACGTTATTCGGCAAGATAATTTATTTCGGCAGATAAAGGTACATTATTCATCCGATGTCTTTAAGAATTCATCGACCTCATGCGACCAGCCCGTCCAGTTATTCATCTCTTCATTAAGGCGTTTTCTTAGATCTTCATATTTACCGTAGATCCCGGCACTTTCCGAGGGATCTGCGATTGTCATCAGTTCAGTATCCATGGCCGAAAGCTCCTTTTCCATCTCTTCAATCAGTTTCTCGGAATCTTCAAGCCTCTTTCTGAGTTTCCTGAGGGCCCTTTCATGTTCCTTTTTCTCAAGGTATTTCTGTTTGTTCGATGCATTATCATCTTTCCTTAACTCCCTCGACATCTTGTCCTTTTTCTCAATATCCCTCAGGTTTACTATCTTTTTCTTCCTCAGGAAATCATAAATCCCGCCGATATTTTCCTTTATCCTGTTATGTTTGAACTCATAGACCTTGGTTACAAGACCATCCAGAAAATCCCTGTCATGGGAAACCACAATTAACGTGCCATCGTATTTGATCAAGGCCTGTTTCAGGATATCCTTTGATCGCATGTCGAGATGGTTTGTCGGTTCATCGAGAACAAGCAGGTTGCAGGGTTCGAGCAGGAGTTTCACCAGGGCCAGCCTCGATCTCTCACCGCCTGAAAGCACCTTGACTTTTTTGTCAACATCTTCGCCCCTGAAGAGAAAGGCGCCCAGCAGATCCCGTATCTTTGTGCGGATTTCACCCCTGGCAATATAATCAATTGTCTCAAGGACAGTCAGATTCTCGTCGAGCAGTTCATCCTGATTCTGTGCAAAGTAGCCTGTTTTTACGTTATGGCCGGTTTTCAGGGAGCCCTCATGATCGAGTTCACCGATAATGATCCTTGAGAATGTTGTTTTTCCCTCCCCGTTTCGGCCGACAAAAGCAACTTTTTCTCCTCTTGTGATTGTTATTGAAACCTTGTTCAGTACATTTAGTGAGCCAAAGCTCTTTGACAGATTTTCAGCCTCCGCCACAACGGTTCCTGACCTGGGAGCGGGAGGGAACCTGAGGTTTATTGAACCGGTATCTTCCTCATCGACACTGAGCCGTTCTATCTTGTCGAGCTGCTTGATCTTTGATTGTACCTGAACCGCCTTTGTCGCCTTGTACCTGAATCGCTCAATGAACTTCTCCGTATCCTCTATCATTTTCTGCTGGTTCCTCAGGGAAGCAATCTGCTGAATCCTCCTCTCTTCCCTAAGTACAACATATTTCGACCAGGATACCTTGTAATCGTAGATCTTCCCGAGTGAGATTTCTATTGTCCTGTTTGTGACATTGTCAAGAAAAGCACGGTCGTGCGAAACCAGCATAACAGCCCCCGGATATCCTGCGAGAAAGGTTTCGAGCCACTGGATCGACTCTATATCAAGGTGATTGGTGGGTTCATCAAGGAGAAACAGCGACGGTTTTTTAAGGATCAGTTTTGCAAGCTCAATCCTCATCCGCCATCCTCCGCTGAGTTCACTGGTGGGCCGGTCAAAGTCCTTTCTTTCAAAACCAAGTCCTGTCAGCGTCCGTTCCGCCTCTGCAAGATAGTTAGTGCCGCCCATTATCCTGTACTTTTCCTCTGTTTCGGTGAGCCTGTCACATAGCTTAAGATATTCGGGTGAATCATAATCTTCCCTGCTTGCTATCTCCGCACTGCATTTTTCAATTTCTTCGGAAAGGCTCATTATGCCGGCAAATGCTGTCAGGGTTTCATTCATGACAGAGGTTGAGTCGTCAACGGCCATCTGCTGGGGCAGGTATCCGATGGTGACTTCCTTCGACATATCGACAAACCCCTTTGTGGGGCTCTGATGGCCTGCTATTAGTTTAAGGAGGGTTGTCTTGCCGGCTCCGTTTTTGCCGGTAAGGCCTATCCTGTCCTGTTCATTTATCAGGAATGAGATTTCCGTGAGCAGGTCAAAGCTTCCGAATGACAACGAGAGATCCTGTACTGAAACCATGAATTTTCTAAAATTGAGCAAAGATAGGAAAAGTATGGAAGGCTTTAAACAAGCGGGTAAGTCAATAACCCTTATCTTTGTCTTTCAGTTTAAACAGCAAACCTTCGTGTCCTTAGTGTTCTTCCTTCGCGTCCTTTGTGTTTAAAAAGAAAAATATTTTACCACTAAGGACACAAAGGGAAGTCGCAAAGGACACAAAGGGATATTAATAAAGGAAAGGACATGGGTATAAGTAAAAGGTATCGGTTAAATCTTCTGCTGTTCATTTTCAGCGTTATTCTGTTTTTTTCATCATGTTCAAAAAGTGATGATACTAAATATGAATATTTTGTTTCGAAGGAGTTCATTTCAAATTACAGTACTACTTATATCAACACTCTTCTTGATTTCGCAGCCCCCTCATTCCCTGAGCTTAATGATATCAAGCCCTATATATCGCATTCAGTGGATATTTACAGGGTAGTTTACAGGACTGAGGTTCGGGGCATGGTGATCAATGCTTCGGGGCTTTTATGCATTCCTTCCGGTGAGGGAGATTATCCCCTTTTTAGTTTTCAAAACGGAACGAATACCGTAAATGCCAATGCACCCACCGAGTATCCGGGGAATCCTTCCTACCAGTTTGTTGAAATAATTGCCTCAATGGGTTACGCAGTTGTCATTCCGGATTACCCCGGATTCGGTGAGTCGGCTGATATCACACACCCCTACCTGATAAAGGAACCGACGGTGAGATCAGTCGTCGACATGCTTTTTGCAGTCAGGGAGATGGATAGCGAAGAACTTCCGGGACTGACAATAAGCGATGATGTATTCCTGGCAGGATATTCCCAGGGAGGCTGGGCGACACTGGCTGTGCATGAAGCCCTTGAGAAAGATTATTCCGCTGATTTCAACCTTAAGGGAAGCGTTTGCGGCGCTGGTCCGTATGATATGAATATTCTTTTCGGTTCGATGACAGGCTTGTCCTCATATCCGGAGCCTGTATACATAGGTTATATTATTAATTCCTATTCGGAATACGAGGAGTTCTCCAATCCTGTTTCAGATATTCTGAAAGCACCATTTGCTTCAAGGCTGGGCAGCCTGTACAATGGTTTATTAAGCTCCGGCCAGATAAATGAACAACTGACAACAAAAATCGCTGACCTTTTTACAAGTGAGTTCCTGTCGGGTTACACTACTGACGTCAGGTACTCTTCACTCAGGGCATCACTGACCGCCAACAGCATAGCCGGCTGGAACACATCAGTCCCGCTCTATCTTATTCATGGCGGCGGAGATACCTCTGTAAATCCCATAACGACGGAAAGCATATATGATTCAATGATCCTGGCCGGAACTTCACCACAGATAATCACCAAAGAAATCATTCCGGGTCTGGACCACGGGGAGGCAGTTGTTCCCGCAATGATAAAAGGTTTGAAGTTTTTCATGATTCCTGGCAGGTAACATTACTAATAAATTTTACACGTGGGCCGGAAGAAGGAGATGCCTTTGCTCGAAAAGGTAATTATTACGGATATCGGAGCTGAAGGAAATGCGATAGCGAGGATTGACAATCAGGTTATTTTCGTTCCTATGCTGATCCCTGGTGATGTTGTGGATATCAGAGTCAGGAAGAAAAGGAGGAAATACCTGGAAGGCACAGTGGTGCGCTTTCATGAATATTCTCCCGACAGGATAACTCCAAGGTGCGCCCATTTCGGCGTTTGCGGCGGATGTAAATGGCAACATCTTCCGTACGTCAAACAGCTGTTCTGGAAAGAGAAACAGGTCAAGGACAACCTGACAAGGATTGGGAGGCTCGATATTCCCGTACTGAATCCTGTAATCGGATCATCAGAGGTTTTCCTGTACCGAAACAAGCTTGAATTCACTTTTTCCGACAAGCGCTGGCTCACAAGGGAAGAAATGATCTCCGACAATTCAAACCTGAATGAGGACGCACTTGGATTCCATATCCCCGGTCTTTTTGACAAGGTCCTGGATATAAGGGAGTGCCATCTTCAGCCTGAGCCATCAAACTCCATCCGTGATGCCGTCAGGAGATATGCCCACAGGAAATCACTTCCATTTTTCAATCTCCGGCAGCAGACAGGTTTCCTGAGAAACCTGATAATCAGGAACACAAGCTCCGGAAAGGTTATGGTAATAGCTGTATTTTTCCTCGATGAGAAGGAGCGGATAAACGGTTTGATGGATTTTCTTGCCGAGGAATTTCCGCAGATAAGCTCGCTTTTTTACATAATAAACACCAAGCAGAATGATTCCCTGGCCGATCAGGTTCCAATACATTACAAAGGTGATGACCATCTGCTTGAGGAGATGGGCGGACTCAGGTTCAGGATCGGACCGAAATCATTTTACCAGACAAACACAAAACAAGCCTTCAGGCTTTACAATAGTGTAAAAGAGTTTGCTGGGCTTGAAGGAAGCGAAGTGGTTTATGATCTCTATACAGGTACAGGAACAATTGCAAATTTCGTTGCTGATTCGGCAAGGAAAGTGATAGGAATTGAATATATCGATGATGCGGTAAAGGATGCAATGATCAATTCAGAAATTAATGGCATAATTAACACCCGGTTTTTTGCCGGGGATATCAGATCTTTGCTAAGCGAAAAGTTTTTCCTTGAGAATGGCGGTCCGGATGTTATAATCACCGATCCGCCAAGGGCCGGGATGCATGAGGATGTTGTAAGGCAGATCATTAAAGCATCTCCTTCAAGGATTGTATATGTCTCCTGCAATCCGGCAACACAGGCCAGGGATGCAGGAATGATGTCAGATCATTACATTGTAAAAAGGGTTCAGCCGGTTGATATGTTCCCTCATACCCATCATATTGAGAATATAATCCTTCTTGAGAGGAAGGTTTCGTGACCTGCGTTTTCGGAATTGACACCAATACTAAAGCGTTTGAAATAAGTTATCCCAGATTTTGCAGTTAATGCATGTTTTCCTATTTTTGTCGCGGTCGAAGGAGAGGGAGAGATGGGTGAGTGGCTTAAACCAGCAGTTTGCTAAACTGCCGTATGGGTAACTGTACCGGGGGTTCGAATCCCCCTCTCTCCGCAAAGCCAAAGCAAATAATGCGCCGGTACGGCGCATTATTCTTGTTTTTAGAATGATCGAATAAAAACTCGTTTTTATGAAGATCAGGCTAAAAACAAGAATATCCGGTTTTTCTGCGAAAAACCGGATTTGCTTTGGCTTTGCAAGGATCCTCCCTACAGGGATCGCCGCAGGCAATCCTAAAAACCGGATTTGCTTTGGCTTTGCAGGGATCCTCCCCCGGGGATCACGATCGACCGAAGGGAGGTCGTAATCCCGAATTAACCCACCCCCAATCCCTCCACCACAAATCTCCCCTGCAGTCTGGCTCCTTCGCTAAAATGATCCACCGGATCATTTTTTGACGCTCGGCCCCCAGGGAGGGGAGCTGAAGAATGCCAGATCTCCACCATTCTCGCCTCAGGCAATCCCCCTACATCAATATCCCCGCCAGGCTTGCAGATATATATGATGCCATAGTTCCGCAGATCATTGCCTTGAATCCCAACCTCGCCAGGTCAGCCTTCCGGTTTGGAACCATAACTCCGATCCCTCCGAGCTGGATGGCAATTGAGCTGAAATTTGCAAATCCGCATAATGCAAAACTTGCTATCACAACCGATTTTGCACTGAGGGCTCCCTGCTGGATCATCGGTGAAAGATCAGAATAAGCAACAAATTCATTGATTACCATTTTTGTTCCCATCAGGGATCCTACCTCGAATGATTCCGAGATGGGCACTCCCATAACAATAGCAAAAAGGGAGAAGAATGCCCCGAATACATCCTTGAGTCTCAGGCTGTTTACATCAAGACCAATAAAATCGAGCGACAGGCCCGTCCACCCGAGGAAAAGGCCGAAATATCCCAGGAGTGCATCCACCAAAGCTACCAGGGCAATAACCCCGATCAGCATTGCAATAACATTAATTGAGATTGACATACCATCCGTTGCTCCATGAGATATTGCATCCATGATATTGGTATGCTGTTTCTTAACTTCAAGCTTAACGACCCCTTTTGTTTCGGACTCCTGTGTTTCGGGAAACACTATTTTTGAAATGACAAGGGCCCCGGGCGCTGCCATCAGGCTGGCGGCCAGGAGGTAGGAAGCAGGAACACCCATCGAAATATAGACTGCCATCACACCCCCGGCAATGCATGCCATGCTGCCGGTCATCGAGGCAAGCAGTTCAGACATTGTCATACCCGAAAGGTATGGCCTTATCATTATCTGTGCTTCTACCTGGCCAACAAAGGCACTGGCCACATTCGACAATGCCTCGCTGCCGCTGACCCTCATCGCCCAGTGCACAAACCGGGCAATGACGGCCACGACCCTTTGCATTATTCCAACATGGTAAGCCATCGATACAAGTACGCATACAAATATTATCGTGGGGATGAGAATAAATAGGAAGACTCCGGCACTTACAATTCCGGGAGGCAGTATCTGGGAAATCCTGGTCAGGTCACCAAAAACAAAGGCACCACCCTCCTGCGAAAAATCCAGCAGCTTATTTATTCCCTTGCCGAGAAAGGCGAAAATACTCTGGCCAAGCGGAACCTTTAAGATAAATATTGCCAGGGCAATCTGCAACAGAAGACCGGTAATTACCAGGCGCAGATTAATTGCTTTCCTGTTATTCGACCAGAGGAAAGCCAGGCCAAGAATTATTATAATTCCGATAATCCCGGTAAAACGTGCCATGTTAGTCTGAATTAGGTTAGAGTCGGATTCAAACCTACATTATTTTTTAATAATCCGGTAAGCTTTCAGGAAAAAAGATACTACCTGTAGACAGCGATCTGACCATGCCTTGGCACGGCCCTGTAGAGTATCTTTGCATCAGCTTTTGGAAGCCTCAGCTTTATGAAAGGGTGATATTCGGGGACCCTCAGCCTGGCTGCGCTCCTGAGTGAGCTCCAGGTTGTCTTAAACCGTTCACTGAGGTCAAAGAGGAAAAGGTTGTTTTTATCGCTGGTAACTGAATCAGTGGCCTGATAAAAATATATCCTGATCCCGTTATCCATTTCGAGGATATAATTTACCGGCTCATAATCAGAAGTATCAGGAATTACGTCGGGCTTGAACTCTGAAGTATCCTTTGGAGCCATTTTAACCATAAGGGGTTCCTTTTTTATAGTAGCGATATCACTTACAATATTCATGGGTGACGCCAGCATTGATGAAATTGCATACTCATTTCCGGACCTGAGGATCCCGCTGACCTTTATCCCGCTGATCTTTGCAGAGTGAACGGCAACTCCGCTGATTTCGAGGTTTGCCGTGCTGTCGGCAAGGTTGATTGTCATATATACCGAATCTGTTTCAGCCATGGCTATCTTCGCCTGGAGGAAAGCTTTTTCCCTGAGCATTCCGGTGAAGGCAGAATCGGAGTAAAATCTTTCATCAGCTTTACTTTCCGGATCCTTCTGCAAGCCGTACTTCGCCTTTATCTCATTGAGTTTCCTTGCCGGAGCCAGAATTGACATTATGCTGAAATAAACAAGAAACGCCAGGATCAGAGCCCCGATAATGATAAGCGTTATCTGTTTTGCCGTAAGTCCTTTCTTTTCTGTTGAATCCATTAATAAGGAGTTGATAACGATCAGAAAATGTAAACCTTGGAACCAATGCTGAGGGTGTTGTAAATTGCCTCAAGGTCCTCATCATTAAGCCTGACACAGCCATGGGTCACCGGCATTCCGAGAAACCGCTTGTAAAGAGTGCCATGGATAAGATATCCGTCACCAATGCTCATGGCATAGTCGCCAAGCACTCCATACTCATACCTTGATGGATGAGTTGCAGAGGGAATTGGCAATCCTTCCTCAACAAACGCCCAGTCGGGCTTTCTCCACACCGGCGATGTTATCTTTCCCTGAATCCAGTATTTACCTTTTGGTGTCTTGAAAATCCATTTCTTCTCACCTTCGGTTTTAAGCATTGTATAACTTCCCGAACTGCAAAAACCTTCCCTTATAAGTTTTTTATTCCTGTAGAGGAAAAACCTGTTGTCAGTTGTATTTATC
>Ga0105106_10000788_pt1 | contig 22475 bp, 19 predicted proteins | sample PPLLaktember2015_5_FD_79109 | JGI IMG/M metagenome (GOLD analysis project Ga0105106, IMG submission 79109) | Freshwater sediment microbial communities from Prairie Pothole Lake near Jamestown, North Dakota, USA - PPLs Lake P8 Core (1) Depth... | ecosystem: Environmental > Aquatic > Freshwater >...
GCCTCGCAGCGCCCGCCCTTCACGTTGAAGGAGAAGCGGCCGGCGGCGTAGCCGAAGGTGCGCGCTTCCTGGGTGAGGGCGAAGACCTCGCGGATCTCGTCGAACACCTTGGTGTAGGTGGCGGGGTTGCTGCGCGGCGTGCGGCCGATCGGCCGCTGGTCGATGTCGATCACCTTGTCGATCTGGCCGGCGCCGCGCAGCGCGCGGTGGGCGCCGACCGGGTCGTGGCCCTGGTAGAGGATGCGCTTCAGCGCCGGGTAGAGCACGGCGTTCACCAGCGTGCTCTTGCCGGCGCCGGAGACGCCGGTCACCGCGGTGAGCGTGCCGAGCGGGAAGTCGACCGAGACGTCCTTCAGGTTGTGCTCGCCGGCGCCCTCCACGCGGATCGCCTTGCCGTGGCCCGGGCGCCGGCGGGTGGGCGTCGCGATCGAGAGACGCCCCGACAGGTAGCGCCCGGTGAGCGACGCCGCGGAGCGCCGCATCCCCGCCACCGTCCCGGCGTAGACGACGCGCCCGCCCGCCACGCCCGCGCCGGGCCCGAAGTCGACCACGTAGTCGGCCGCCTCGATCGTCTCCTTGTCGTGCTCGACCACGATCACCGTGTTGCCGAAGTCGCGCAGCCGGCGCAGCGTGTCCAGCAGCCGCGCGTTGTCGCGCTGATGGAGGCCGATGGACGGCTCGTCGAGCACGTAGAGCACGCCGGTCAGCTCGCTGCCGATCTGGCTCGCCAGCCGGATGCGCTGGCTCTCGCCGCCCGAGAGCGAAGGTCCGGGGCGGTCGAGGGTCAGGTAGGCGAGGCCGACGTTCTCGAGGAAGCCGAGCCGCGCGTCGATCTCCTTCAGCACCTCGGCGGCGATCTTGCGCTCGGCCGGCCCGAGCTCGAGCCCCGCCACGAAGGCGCGCGCCTCGGCGATCGTCGAGCCCGCCAGCTCCGGCAGCGAGCGGCTCGCGAGGCGAACCGCGCTCGACTCCGGCCGCAGCCGGCGGCCCTCGCAGGTGGAGCAGCGCGCCTCCGACAGGTAGCGGACGTACCACTTGCGCATGCCCTCGCTGCGCGTCTGGCGGAAGCGCCGGTACAGCTCGTTCAGCACGCCCTCGAACTCTCGCTCGAACTCGATCTTGCCCGAGGCGAACTTCATGGTGAGGGAGATCTTCTTGCCCTTCGAGCCGTGCAGCAGCAGCTCGCGGTGGCGCGGGGGCAGCTCGCGCCAGGGCCGGTCGAAGTCGATGCCGAACTCCTTGGCGATCTTGTTGAGCAGCGAGCCGGTCCAGCTCGACGAGCGCTCCATCACCTTGGCCCAAGGCTCGATCGCGCCCTCGCGCACGCTCTTGCTGGGATCCGGCACCACCAGCGCCGGGTCCATCTCCGGCTTGGTGCCGAGGCCGTTGCAGTCCGGGCACATGCCGAGCGGCGAGTTGAACGAGAAGCTCTGCGGCGAGAGCTCGGGGAAGCCGACGTCGCAGTGGTGGCACCACAGCTCCTCCGAGTAGAGCCGTTCCTCTCCGCCTACCACCTGGAGCAACAGGCGCCCCCCGCCCTTCTTCAGCGCCGTCTCGACGGAGTCCGTGAGCCGCGAGCGCTCCAGCGCGCCCGTCTCGGGCACCGCCAGCCGGTCCACCACCACGTCGATGGTGTGCTTGCGCTTCTTGTCGAGGCTGGGAAGCTCGTCGCCCGTCACCACCTGGCCGTCGATGCGGAAGCGCGCGAAGCCCTCGCCGATCGTCTCGCGCAGCAGCTCGCGGTACTCGCCCTTGCGGGCCTCGACCAGGCGCGCCAGCAGCAGGAAGCGCGTGCCCGGCGCGAGCTGCAGCAGGCGGTCGACGATTTCCTCCGAGGACAGCCGCTCCACCGGCCGGCCGCAGCGGTGGCAGTGCTGGCGGCCGATGCGCGCCCACAGCACGCGCAGGTAGTCGTAGACCTCGGTGATGGTGCCGACCGTCGAGCGCGGGTTGTTGCTGGCGGCCTTCTGCTCGATGGAGATCGTCGGCGAGAGGCCGCGGATGTGGTCGTACTTCGGCTTCTCCATCTGGCCGAGGAACTGCCGCGCGTAGCTCGACAGCGACTCGACGTAACGCCGCTGGCCCTCCGCGTAGATGGTGTCGAAGGCGAGCGAGGACTTGCCCGAGCCGGAGGGGCCGGTGAACACGATCAGCGCGTGCTTCGGCAGACGCACGTCCACGCGCCGCAGGTTGTGCTCGGCGGCGCCGCGGACCTCGATGGTCTCCTGGCGGGAGGGCATGGCGAACGGGAGAGTGTGGTAGGTTCGCAGCCTCGCCGCCAGCCCGGCGCATCAGCCTGGAGACACCGTTGTATCAGCACATCCTCTACACCGTCGAGGATCCGATCGCGACCCTCACGATGAACCGGCCCGAGCGCCTGAACGCGATGACGCGCCGCATGGAGGGCGAGATCAAGCACGCCGTCGCCCGGGCGGAGGCGGACCCCGCGGTGGTCGTCATCGTGCTGACCGGCGCGGGGCGCGGCTTCTGCGCCGGCGCCGACCTGAAGGACCTGCAGGCGATCGGCGAGGGCCGCGGCTTCGGCGAGGGCAGCGAGCTGCAGGCCGATCCCGGCGACCCGCAGATGGGCGACTCCTTCCGCGGCCCCTGGTCCTACCTGCTCTCGGTGCGCAAGCCGATCGTCGCCGCCGTGAACGGCCCCACCGCCGGTCTGGGCTTCGCCGCGGCGCTCTTCGCCGACGTCCGCTTCGCCTCGGAGCGCGCCACCTTCACCACCGCGTTCTCGCGCCGCGGGCTGATCGCCGAGTGGGGGATCGGCTGGACCTTGCCCCGCCTCGTCGGCCCGGCCCACGCCCTCGAGCTGCTCTGGTCGGGGCGGGTGTTCGACGCGGCGGAGGCGCTGCGCATCGGGCTCGTGAACCGCGTGCTGCCCGAGGCCGAGCTGCTGCCGTTCGTGCGCAGCTGGGCCGAGGAGCTGGCCGCGAACTGCTCGCCCGCATCGATCGCCGTGATGAAGCGTCAGGTCTACACCTCGCTCCAGCGCGAGCTCGGGCCTGCGCTCGACGAGTCGATCCGCCTGATGCAGGAGAGCTTCGGCCGGCCGGACTTCCGCGAGGGCGTGAGCTCCTTCCTCGAGAAGCGCCCGCCGAAGTTCGCGCGGATCAGCGCTCCTTCTTGAAGGCCTCGCGCGCCACGCCGATGCGCGAGGCGGCGGCCAGCAGGTCGCCGTCGGCCTCGCTGACGTCGCCGAGGCTCGCCGCCGCCGCGTAGGCGCGGAGCTGCGTCTTCGTCATGTGCGCCGCTACCTCGGGCTTCGCGGCGAGGCGCGCGGCGAGGTCCGCGGTCGCCGCGTCGAGCTCCGCGGCGGGCACGACGCGCTGCACCACGCCGTAGGCGAGCGCCCGCGCGGCGTCGATCCGTTCGCAGAGCAGCACCAGCTCGCGGGCGCGCGCGGCGCCGAGCTCGTGCACGAGCCGCGGCAGCGCCCCCCAGGTGAGGGGGAGACCGAGGTCCACCTCGGGAACCGAGAAGACGGCTTCCTCGGACGCCACGCGGAAGTCGCAGGCCAGCGCCAGCACCAGCCCGCCGCCGATGGCGTGCCCCTGGATGCGCGCGACGGTGAGCGCCTCGCAGCGCTCGACGGCCCGTGCGGCCCGCAGCCCGAGCTGGGACGCGTGCCGGCGCTCGCGCGGCGTGGCCCCGGACCCGCTCGCCTGCCGAGCGGCGTTCGGAGGGTCGCGCAGGTCCGCTCCGGCGCAGAAGGACGGCCCGCGCCCGGCCAGCACGACGACCCGCGTGGCGAAGCGCGTCTGGAGCGCTCCGAAGCAGTCCTCGATCTCCTCGAGCGCGCGGCCGTTCAGGGCGTTGCGCCGCTCGGGCCGCGCCAGCCACACCCACGTGACGGGGCCGCGCTCCTCCAGCTCGAGGGTCTCGTAGCGCGTCACGCCGCCTCCGGCGCGCGCAGGGTGATCTCGGTGATCTCGGCGGGCGCCAGCAGCCGCAGCGGGGGGCCCCAGAAGCCCGTGCCGCGGCTCACGTACAGGAGGCAGCCGTCCCGCTCGTGCAGCCCCTCGACCCAGCGCACCGCGAGCCGGACCAGGTAGCGGAACGGCCAGATCTGTCCGCCGTGGGTATGGCCCGAGAGCTGGAGATCGACACCCATCTGCGACGCCTCGGCGAAGGTGGTGGGGTCGTGGGCGAGCAGCACGACGGGCACGGCGGGGTCGCGCCCCGCGAGCGCGCGAGCGACGTCGCAGGGCGAGCCGTGGAGCCAGTCGCCGCGCTGGTCGTCGACGCCCGCCAGCTCGAAACGCGCCGCCCCGGAGCCGATCGTCACGCGCTCGTTGCGCAGCGCACGGAAGCCGAGGGCCTCTGCTTCCGCCACCCAGGCGGCGGCGCCGGAGTACCAGTCGTGGTTGCCGGTGACGAAGAACGTCCCGTGCCGCGCGCGCAGCCCGGCGAGCGGCGCCACGTCGTGGCGGAGCCGCTCGACGCTGCCGTCCACCAGGTCGCCGGTGACGGCGATCAGGTCCGGCGCCAGGGCGTTCACGCGCTCCGTGATCTCCCCGGCGAAGGCGCGGCCCAGCATCGGGCCGATGTGGATGTCGCTGATCTGAACGATGCGGAAGCCGTCGAGGCCCGCGGGCCAGCGGTCGAGGCGCAGCTCGAGGCGGCGCAGCACCGGCCCCGCCAACGCGCCGCGCAGGCCGACGAGCGTGGCTGCGCCGCCGATGCCGGCCACCGCCAGCGCCCGCAGCCGCGCCGGACCGATCGGATCGGGCTCGGTACCGGGCGGCCACGTCGCCGCAATCAGCCAGAGCAGGGCGTCGGAGGCGAGGGTGAGGCTCAGCAGCAGGAAGAGCGCGCCCATCCAGACGTACGCCGGCCAGGCGAGCCGGCGCGCGTGGCGCAGCGGGAGCAGGCGCTCCGCCGCGGGCTGGAGCACCATCGCGGCGGCGAGCAGCGCCAGCGAGACGGCGAGGGCGCTGCGCGCGGGCTCGGGCACGCCGGCGTCGAGAACCAGGCGGCCGAGCAGGTAGCGGTGCACGAGGGCGACGAGGGCGAGCACGACCCCAAGGCCGACTGCCGCCAGGACGATCCGCAGCGCGGCGCCGCGCCGGGCTCGCCCGTTCCTCCGCATCGCTTCCGTCATCCCCGCTTGCCCGCCTCTCCCTGCGGAGCCGCTAGCTTCGCCCGTCCGTTGCCGGCGCGCGAGGGGGCCGGGCGACGGGGAACCCCTTCAGTATCGCGCGGTTCCGCCGATACGTCGCTGGAGAACCCGGCATCGGGGGGAGGGGAATCATGGTCCGCCAGATCCGCCGTTTCAGCGCCATCCTGGCGCTCGCCGCCGTGCTCTTGGCACCGGCCGCTAGCTTCGCCGGCACCAACATCGACAGCGTCGGCGACGCCGGCTCGCCGCCGATGGTCGACGCGTTCCTGATGCGCCCGCTCGGCCTGCTGATGCTGGGCGCGAGCTGCGCCCTGTTCGTACCCGCGGCTGCGATCACCTACGCGGTGCGCCCGGCCGACATCGGGGTGACCTACGACATCATGGTGCGCGGGCCCGTGCGCTACGTGTTCGTCGATCCGCTCGGCTCGCACTGACCGCCGCGACTTGACCTCGGGAGCGCCCTCGGGCGCTCCCGCCTCGCGCCGCCGGCGCGCGCGCGCGTGCGCCTCCGCGCTCACCAACCCCGCAGGTCGACGCTCCAGCTCTCGAGCACGTCCTCCCCGTCGACGACGTGGATGCGCTCGTGGTAGGCGATCGTCGGGTCGACGTGCGCCGGCCAGACACGGATGCGCTCGCCCACCCGGAGCGGCCGCTCGGGCGCGAAGGTGACGTGCTCGTCGGAGCAGAACCAGACCTTGGCGCCCTCGATGTCCGGGTTGCCGTGGTCCATGCCGAGCGACTTCAGGCCGCAGTCGGCGACGGCGTAGCCGGGCGACACCGAGATCACCGTCGCCAGCACCGAGAGGGCGAGCCGGAACGGCTGGCGGAGCTTCGCGTAGGCGGTGTCCATGAGCGCGTAGGATCCGGCCTGGATCTCGGTCGCCACGCGGTTCAGGTCGTAGCTGCCGGTGCCTCCCGCCGAGACCACGTCGCCGCCGACGTCGCGGTGCGCGCGCGCCAGCAGCTCCATCGCCTCGCCCACGCGCTTCGCCTGGTCCGCACGGTCCGGCACGATCATCAGGTGGCCCTCGTAGCCCATCACCCCGCGCACCGAGAGGCCGCGGCGACGCGCGAAGTCCGCCAGCCGGCCGGCGGCGTCCGGGGCGCAGCCGCAGCGCGGCAGGCCGACGTTCACGTCGATCAGCACCTCGCGCACGCCGCCGGCCGCCGCCGCCAGGGCGGTCGCCTCCGAGTCGACGGCCAGCGTCACACGGGCGGAGAGCGCGCCGAGGCGGCGCGCGTCGAGCACCTCGTTGGCGAGCAGCAGGTCTTCGCCGAGGGCCGCGCTCGCCATGCCCTCCATCTCGCGAATCGTCGCGCAGGTGAAGCTGCGGTGGCCGAGGGCAGCCTGGCGTCGCGCCAGGGCGGTGCACTTGTGGGCCTTCACGTGCGGGCGGAGCCGCGGACCCGGGAGCGCCGCGCTCATCGTGCGCAGGTTGTGGTCGAGGGCGGCGGCGTCGATCAGCAGCGCGGGGGTCGCGAGCTCGCCGAGCTTCACACGCCGGTCCGGCTGCGCAGGCAGGCTCCGCACAGGAAGGTGCGCGAGAGGCCGCGCTCCGTCGCGCCGACGTAGACCCGTTCGCCCGGCTCGAGGGGGCGCGCGCAGCCGGCGCAGCTCGCGGCCGCGTTGGCGAGGAGCGGCTGCCAGCCGATCACGTCGGGGAAGGAGGGCTGCGGCGGGCGCGCCGGCGGCGCTTCGCGCGGCGGCGCGGCCGGGGGCTCCGGAGCCGGCGCGGCGGACTCGACGCTCTCCTCCGTGTCCTCCGCGATGTCGCCCCGATCGTCCCGCTCGTCGAAGGCGGCGCGATGGCGGGCGAAGCGCCGGCGCTGCCGGCGCGCCAGGCTCTTCACGCGGCGGCGCAGGCGCCGCAGGTCGTGCCGGGCGCCCTCCGTCTCGCCGAGCACCTCCTCGAGGAAGCCGCCCACCTCGTCGCTCACGCGCTCGACGGCGCCGAAGGCTTCCTCGAGCACGTTGCGCACCAGGTTCGAGACCGGCACGCGCAGGTCCTCGGCCGCGCGCCGGATGTCGTCGGAGAGCTGCTCCGACACCCGGGTGTGGAGCACGCGCTCCTTGCGCCGGCGCGGCTCGCCGGAGGCTTCGCGAACGCGGTCCCACTCCTCACCGGTTTCGTCCGCCTCGCGGCCGCCTCGCGGCCCGGGCGCGTCGTCGAACGGGAAATCGTCGTCGGGATCGGTTGTCACCATGTGACTCATCGTAATACATTGTGACACAAGAAGTCAAGCACGAAAGCCCGCCCCCTCGCCCCTCGCGGTGATACCCTCGCCCCCGATGGCGGCCCTCGAGTGGATCGCGGTGTCGAAGCGCTTCCGCGACCGCCCGGCGCTCCAGGGCTTCAGCTTCGCCCTGCCGGAGGGCGCATCGGTTGGCCTCCTGGGCCCGAACGGCGCCGGGAAGACCACGGCGCTGAGGCTCGCCCTGGGCTTCTGTCGGCCGGACGCCGGCGTCGTGCGCCTGCGCGGGGCGCCGCCCGAGGATCCCGCGGCCCGGCTCGGCGTGGGATACCTGCCCGAGCGCCTCGCGCTGCCGCCCCGCGCGGGCGTGCGCGCTCTGCTGCGCCTGCATGCGAGGCTCGCGGGTCTGGACGGCGACCGCACGCGGGAAGAGATCGACGCCGTACTCGCGCTCACCGGGCTCGAGGCCCGCGCGGGCGATCGCTGCGGGAGCCTCTCGAAGGGGCTGGCGCAGCGGGTGGGCTTCGCGCTCGCCCTGCTCGGCGAGCCGCGCGTGCTGATCCTCGACGAGCCGACCTCGGGCCTCGATCCGCTCGGGGTGCGCGACGCGCGCGACTGGATCCAGGCCGCGCGAAGGCGCGGCTGCTCGGTGCTGGTGAGCTCGCACGTGCTCTCGGAGATCGAGCGCACCTGCGATCACGTGGTGGTGCTCCACGCGGGCCAGGTGGCGGCGAGCGGACGCCTCGAGGCGCTGCTCGGGCCGGGCGAGAGCCTCGAGGATGCGTTCGTGCGGCTGGTGCGCCCCGGAGCCGCCGCGTGATGCCGAGCGCCCCGGCGCAGTTCCTCGCCCTCACCGGCGAGGCGCTCGGCGACGCCGTGCGGCGCCGGGTGGCCGCGGCGCTCGCGATCCTGGCGCTGCTCTCCCTCGCCGCCGTCGACAGCTGCACCGCGTGCGCCGCGGGCACCTTCACGGTGAACGGCATTCCGGTCGACGGCAGCCGCATCTTCGGCTGGACCGGGATCGCCCTCTACGCGCTGCTCGCCCTGTGGACGGTGGCGATCTCCGGCGCGCTCGCCTCGGACCACCTGCAGCAGTCCCTCGACGACGGAACCGCGCAGCTCGCGCTGGCGCGCCCCGTCGGGCGCGGCGTGTTCGCGCTGGCGCGGCTGACGGGAGCCCTCGCGGTCTCGCTCGGCACCGGCGGCGTGCTGCTCGCCGGAACGGCGCTCTTCCTGCACGCCCGCTACGGCTTCGGGCTCGGCCCCGCCGCCGCCGCCGCCGCGGGCGCGGCGCTCGGCGCCATCGTCGTCTCGTCCCTGGCGATGACCGCGTCTCTCTTCTTGCCGCGCCTCGCCACCCTCGCCGCGGTGTTCCTGGCGGTGGCGCTGATCGCCGGCGTCAACGGGGTCGCCCTCACCGGCACCGACCTCTCCGCCGGCTGGTCGGCCCTCGACCGCTTCGCGCCGCCCCTCGGCACGGGCGTCGCCCTGGCGGTGGCCGAATGGTCCGGCCGCGCGCTCCCCGCCTCGCCCCCGCTCGTCGCGGCGCGCCTCGCCCTCTGGGCCCTGCTCGGCCCCGCGCTGCTCTGCTTCTGCTTCCGGCGCCGGGAGATCTAGCTCGGCTCGACGTCCTGCCGACCGCGACCCATCCGCGGCAGCCGCAGGAGGACCCGCCTACACGAACGTGAGCCAGCGCTCGTACTTGCGGTCGCGTCCCTGGACGACGGCGAAGAAGGCGTCCTGCAGGGTCTTGGCGATCGGGCCGCGGCGGCCGCTGCCGATCTGGCGGTGGTCGATCTCGCGGATCGGCGTCAGCTCGGCGGCGGTGCCGGTGAGGAACACCTCGTCCGCCACGTAGAGATCGTCGCGCGTGATCACCGATTCGCGCACCGGGATGCCCTTGTCGCGCGCGATCTCGATCACCGAGGCTCGCGTGATACCCTCGAGCACCGTGTGCAGCGGCGGCGTGCGCAGCTCGCCGCCGCGCACCACGAAGACGTTCTCGCCGCTCGCCTCGGCCACCAGACCCTGGCTGTCGAGCAGGATCGCCTCGTCGTAACCGTCGAGCAGCGCCTCGCGCTTGGCGAGGATCGAGTTGACGTAGTCGCCGCAGGTCTTGCCCTTGGTCATCTTCGCGTTGACGTGGTGGCGCACGAAGCTCGACACCCGGGCGCGGATGCCGCGCTCCATCCCCTCCTCGCCCAGGTACTTGCCCCACGGCCACACCACGATCGCCACGCGGATCGGGTTGTCCGCCGGGTTCAGCCCCATCACGCCGTCCCCGACGTAGACCAGCGGCCGGATGTAGCCCTCGTAGAGATGGTTGGCGCGCAGCGTGTCGAGGATCGCCTCGGCGATGCGATCCTCGCCGAACGGAACCCTCATCAGGTTGATGTGGGCCGACTCGAACAGCCGCCGCACGTGCTCGGCGAGCCGGAACACCGCGGAGCGGCCGCCGTCCGTTCGATAGCAGCGGATGCCCTCGAAGACCCCGAGGCCGTAGTGGAGCGTGTGGGTCAGAATGTGGACGTTCGCGTCGCCCCACGGGACGAGCGCGCCGTCCATCCAGATCTTCTCGCCGGTGAGCTTCGCCACGCCTAGCGTCTGAGGATGCGCCGCACGAGGCCCTTGGAGCGCTGGCGGCGCATGTCGATCAGGCGCAGCTCGCGGATCGCGTCGACGCAGTCCGGATCGAGCTCGATCACCTTCTGGAACATCTTCTCCGCCGTCCCGTCCTTGCCCTCGGCCTTGTAGAGGCGCCCGAGAAACAGGTAGGGCTTGTCGCTCGACGGCGCCAGCTTGGCGCCCCGCAGCAGGTGCTTGCGCGCCAGCTCGGAGCGGCCGGCGCCCTGGGGGTCCGCCAGCCAGAGCGCCCAGCCCAGGTAGGCGTGGTACTCGCCCTCCTCGGCGTAGAGCCCGACGGCCTCCTTGAACAGCTCGACCGCCTCCGCGTGGCCCTTCTTGCGCAGCATCGCGATGCCCTTCTGGAAGGCCAGCTCGGCCTTCAGGGCGCGCTCGCCCTCGGCGACGTCGGCCTTGTCGCGCTCCTTGTCGCGCTGGGCGCGCAGGTACTCGTTGCGGCGGTCGCGATGACCGAGCGTCTCGTAGGCCTGGGAGATCACCGAGAAGACCTCCTCGGCGACCCGCCGCACCGCATCGCTCGCCCCGCTGAAGCGGTCCGGGTGGGTGCGCTTGGCGAGCGCGAAGTAGGCTTCGCGGATCTGATCGTCGGTCGCGGTCTTGGCGACGCCGAGCACCGCGAAGTGATCGCGCCCGCGCAGCCGCGCGGCGACCTCCATCAGCTCGGCGCGCAGCTTCTCCTCTTCCGCGGAGAGCGACGCGTCGTCGGCCGGCGGCCGCGGCGGGGGGGCGACCTCGCGCACCAGAGGAGGCGCGGCCGAGCGGGGCGGCGAGGCCGCCGGCGCGGCCGTGCGGAGCGGCGACGCGGCGGCCGCAGGCTTCGCCGCCTCCGCGCGTTGCGCGCGCGGCCGGCTCACCGGCTTCCCGGCCACGAACTCGATCATCTCGATCGCCGAGAGCACGTAGAGCAGGCGGCGCGAACGCTCGTCGAGGGGCAGCAGGTCCATCAGCGAGTGGTCGCCGTCGATGCGCGCCAGCAGCGCGCGGGCGCCCTCGTCGAGGTCCACGTCCTGGAAGCGCCAGAACGGCTGGCGCGACGGCGCCACGCGCGCCTCGCCGTGGTCGGCGAAGAAGCCGTCGATCACGTCGGGCGGCACTCGCGTCAGCACGCCGCGCGCGATCAGGTTCGCCGGGCTCGCCTGGAGGCTGAGCGTGTTGCCGCCCGTGAGCCGCACGCCGCGGTCGAAGCGGAAGCTCCCGTCGGTCCAGCTGAAGATCTCGAGGATCTTCTCCTCGGCCTGGGTGCGGAGCGCGAGCGCCAGATCCTCTTCGTCGAGCATGTGCATCGCGACGAGGATCTGACCCTGCAGGCCCTCGCCGCGCTTCACGCGCAGCAGCGACTCGTGCATCACGTCGAGGCTGATGCGGCCCGACGCCGCGAGCAGGTGGCCGAGGGTCTCGTTGACCAGATTCGACTTGACCGAGGTCGGTCGGCCGTCCTCGACCTGCACCTTCTTCTTCTTCTTGCCGCACTCGAGATGGACCACGCCCGTGGCGCGCAAGCCGTGGAGGTGATGGAGCAGCGCGGGAAAGGGCACCTCGCGCAGGGAGCCGGAGAGGGTAGGCCGCCGGGCCGGGGCGGCGGCCTTCGGAGCGGACTTCGGGAGCGGCTTCGCCGCCGGCCGGCGCGGCGCCGGCGCCGGCGCCGCCCGCTCGCTGCGGCGCGGCGCCTCCTTCACGGGCGCGGCGGCGGGCGAGCCGGCGCTGTGCTGCGCCACCAGCGCAAGCAGGCGATCGAGGGCGACGGGTTTGCTCACCAGGCCGGCGGCGCCCAGCTCCTTGGCACGCGTGCGGTAGGCGGGAGTCGGGGTGCAGCCCGTGAGCAGCAGCACCGGCGTGCGTCGGGACGCGGACTCCGCCGCGCGCAGCGCCTCCAGCACGGCGAAGCCGTCGCGCTTGGGCAGCAGCACCTCGAGCGTCACCAGGTCGGGGCGCAGCGAGCGGATCTTCGCGAGGGCGCTCTCGCCGTCGTGCGCGGTATGGACGTCGTAGCCTTCCGCCCGGAACGTCCGCGCCAGGATCTCGCAGTAGCTCCGGTCGGCGTCGACGCAGAGAACCTTGCCCGGCACGCGCCCCTCCCAAAACGCCCTTCCGGTCTATCGTCCGGCCGCGCCATTCGACTTGACGGGAGATCGGGGCGCCATGCCCACGCCCCACCTCGCGCGCAGGCAGGCAGGGTCCGGCGATGCGCAGCTAGCCGGCAGCTCGCTCCGACGGCCGCTCGAGCTGCTGCGCCAGGCTCTCCGCGTAGGGAGGGCGCGCGATGCCGGCCTCGCTGACGATGGCGGTGACCAGCTCGGCCGGGGTGACGTCGAACGCCGGGTGCCGCACCGGCACCCCGGGCGGCACCAGCACGCGCCCCGCGAGGGTCGCGATCTCGTCGCGCCCGCGCTCCTCGATCGGGATGGCGTCGCCGCCCGGCGTCGCGAGATCGAAGGTCGAGCGCGGCGCCGCCACGTAGAACGGGATGCGATGGGCGCGCGCCAGCACCGCGAGCCCGTAGGTGCCGATCTTGTTGGCGACGTCGCCGCAGCGCGCGATCCGATCGGCGCCCACCACGACGAGGTCCACCTCGCCGCGCCGCATCAGGTAGCCCGCCATCCCGTCGGTCACCACCGCGACCGGGATGCCGTCGCGCGCGAGCTCCCAGGCCGTGAGGCGCGCGCCCTGCAGGAACGGGCGCGTCTCGCCCGCGAGGACGGAGACGCCGCGCCCCGCCTCGGCCGCCGCGCGCACGACGCCGAGCGCAGTGCCGTAGCCCGCCGTCGCGAGGCCGCCCGCGTTGCAGTGGGTGAAGATCCGAGCGCCCCGCGGAACCAGCGGGAGCGCCGCGCGGCCGATCGCACGGCAGCAGGCGACGTCCTCTTCGAGGAGCGCCTGCGCCGCCGCGACCGCCCGCTCGGCGACGCGCGCCGGCGTGGCGCCCGGCTCCGCGAGGGCGGCGCCGAGCGCCTCGCGCATCCGGGCGAGCGCCCAGAACAGGTTCACCGCGGTGGGCCGCGTCGCCGCCAGGCGCCGCTCCGCCTCGCGCAGTCGCGCGCGCTGGGCGCCGAGGTCCGCGGCGGGCTCGGCGGCGGCGCACGCGATCCCGAATGCCGCCGTGCAGCCGATCGCCGGCGCCCCGCGCACCGCCATGGATTCGATCGCCCGGGCGACGGCCTCGACGTCCGCGAGGCGCAGCACTTCCTCGCGCTCCGGAAGCGCGCGCTGGTCGAGCAGCTCGAGCGCGCCGTCGCGCCAGCGCAGCGTGAACCAGCCGGCCTCGGCGCTCGGGGCGGGGGCGCTCACTCGGCGCGCTCCTCGCCGCCTTCCGGCGGGCCCTCCGCGGGCGGCTTCTGGAGCGACTCGAGCACCTGGTCGAGGGCGTGGAGCACGTCCTTGCCGCGGCCCTCGCCCAGCTTCTCGTCGAGGCGCTTCTCCCACTTCTCGCGGCGGCGCTCGTCCCCGGCGTAGGCCGCGGCGATGCCGGCGATCGCCTCGCGGGTGAGAGCCACGCGCGGCTCGTCGAGGGTGCCGGTCACGCTCGCGAGGGGAATGGTGCGGGCGCGCCCCGAGCCCGCACCGAGCGCCGCATCCACCTCCTCGCCGACGCGCAGCTCGCCGTGCAGGTCGAGGGCGCGGTCGGCGAGGCCGACCTCGCCGCGCAGGGCCGCGGTGTAGCCGGCGTAGACGAGCTGCAGGTCGTCGGTGCGCGCGCGGCCGTCGCGGATGCGGAAGCGACCCGAGAGCGACTCGAATTCGTCGCCGTAGTGGCGGCGGAGCGCCTTCGGGTCCTTCCCGCGGGCCGCGCTCACGGCGTCCGTGGCCTGGAAGGCGCTGCGCAGCAGCGACACGTTGCGGAGTCGCCCGGGAGCGACGTGGAGCGACACGTCGCCGCGCAGGCCTGCCAGCATCTGCTGCTTCGCGCCGAGCGGCGAGCGCAGGTCCGCCTCGAGGTCGAGCGGGCCCGAGAGCAGCTCGCGATCGCCCCCGAGGGCCGCGATCAGCGCGCTCGAGTCAGCGTCCTCGAGGCGCCCGGCGACGTGGAGCTGCGGCGAGCCGGCGAGGTCGGCGAGCTGCAGCGTGAGCGGCGCTTCCTCGCCGGCGAGGCGCGCGCGGAGCTCGCGTCCGACGATCTCGGCGCCGCTCCCTTCGAGCGTCCCGCGCAGCACCAGGTGCTCGGCGCCGAGACCCCCGAGGCCGAGCGGGTCGAGGCGCAGCGAGCCGAAGACGGCGAGCGGATCGGCCTCGACGCGCAGGCCCGCGAGCGCGAGGCTGCCGGCGAGGTCGCGGCCCTCGAGGGCGGGCACCAGCGCCTCCAGCGCGGCGGCCTCGAAGGGGGGCGCATCGAGCGTGATGCGCCGGCGCGGGGACAGCTCGGCGTCGCCGGTGGCGCGGATCCCGCCGATCTCGAGGCTCAGACTCTCCGCGCGGAGCGACGCGCCGCCGGCGCCTCGCTCGCGGCGCAGCGTGCCGCTCACGACCCCCCGAACGCCCGCCGCCTTGTGCAGCGCGCTACCGAGGCGGAGCTCGCCTTCGCTGGCGTCGATGCGGAAGGGGCCCGCGGGCGCGCGCAGATCCCCCGCGAGCTCGCCTTGCAGGCCGAGCGGGCCATGGGCCGCGAAGTCGGCGGCCGCGAGGCGCTCCGCGTCGATGCGCAGATCCATTCGGGCCCGCCCCGCGCGCGCGCTCTCCCCCTCGACTTCGAGCGTGCCGCTCGCCCGCGCGGCGACCTCGAGCGCGCCGGCGTAGGGCGCGAAGGGAGCGAGCTCGACGGAGCCGAGCTCGATGCGCGCGTCGAAGGGTCCGGCGCTACGCCCTTCCCCGCGGAGCGCGACGCTGCCGCCGCTCTCCAGAACGGCGCTCAGCTCCACCGCGACGGGAGCATCGGGCGCGCTCGCCCGGAGCTCGCCCTCCAGCTCGCGGAGCGCGAGCTGGGGCGCCGGCTCGCGGGTGCGGTCCTCGATCTCGAGCGCTCCCCGGCGCAGCTTCACCCGCTGCACGCCGAACGCGAAGCCTTCGCGCTCGGAGCGGGGCTGCGCGGGCTCGGCGGAGCGTTCGGGCTTCGGCGGCTCCGCGAGGTCGTCGCCGGCGAGCCGCACGCCCTGCTCGGTGCGGACCAGGCGGAGCGAAGCGTCCTCGACGACCAGCGAGCGCACAACGACGGCCCGCGCGAGCAGCGGCAGCAGGGCCAGCCGCAGCTCGATGCGCTCCGCCGACGCGGCGGGACCCGCGGCGTCGCCCGAGAGCCGCGCCTCGTCCAGCTCGAGGCGGGGCGGAAGCAGGCCGGCGCCCAGCGCGGTAAAGCTCAGCTCGCGCCGCGTGGCGTCGCGCACGGCCTCGGAGAGGCGCGCGCGGACGGCGTCGCTCGCCGCGATGCGCGGCAGCGCCAGCGCCAGGGCGACCAGCGCCAGGGCGAGCAGCGCCGCGAGGGCGGCGAGCGCGCGCAGCGCCCCGCGCACGCTCAGCCGAGCCGCGCGAGCAGCAGCTCGCGCACGCGCTTGGCGTCCGCCTTGCCCTTCGTCTTGCGCATCACCTGGCCGATCAGGAAGTGGAGCGCCTTCTCGTCGCCGCCGCGGAAGGTGGCGACGGCCGCCGGCTGCTCGGCGAGCACGGCATCGATCAGCGGGTCGAGGGCGCCGGCGTCCGAGACCGCCTCGAGGCCGCGCTCGCGCACGAGCGCCGCCGGGTCCCCGCCCCGCTCGAGGAGCTCGGGCACCAGGGCGCGCGCGCTGGCGGGCGTCACGCGACCCTCGTCGACGAGGCGCACGAGCGCGGCAAGCGCCTCGGGACGCAGGGCGCTCGCCTCGATTTCGAGGCTCCGCTCGCGCAGCGCCGCCAGCACGTCGCGGAGCAGCCAGTTCGCGATCGTCTTGGGGGCGCCGTGGGCGCGCGCCGCAGCCTCGAAGAAGTCCGCCAGGCCGCGGCTGGAGGTGAGCAGGCGCGCGTCGTAGGCCGAGAGCCCGTACTCCTGCGCGAAGCGCGCGCGCCGCGCCTCGGGCAGCTCGGGCAGCGCCGCCCGCACCCGCTCCACGTGCGCCTCGTCGAGGACGAGGGGCAGCAGATCCGGGTCGGGAAAGTAGCGGTAGTCGTCGGCGTTCTCCTTGAGGCGCATCACCGAGATACGCTCGCTGTCGAGGTCGAAACGGAGCGTCGCCTGCTGGATGCGGCCGCCGCCCTCGAGCAGCGCGGTCTGGCGGGCGATCTCGGCGCGCACCGCGCTCTCGACGGCGCGGAAGGAGTTCAGGTTCTTCAGCTCGGTGCGCGTGCCGAGGGGCGCTCCGGGACGCCGGATCGAGACGTTGGCGTCGCAGCGGAAGTGGCCCTTCTCGAGATCCGCGTCCGAGGCTCCGACATAGCGGAGGATGGCGTGCAGGGCGCGCAGGTAGGCGCCCGCCTCCGCCGCGGAGCGCAGATCCGGCTCGGAGACGATCTCGATCAGCGGCACCCCGGCGCGGTTCAGGTCGACGCGCGTACCGTCGCGGCCGGATCCCTCGTGGATCGACTTGCCGGCGTCCTCCTCCATGTGGATGCGCGTGATTCCGATACGCCGCGCCTCCGCTTCGCCGTCGGCCTGGATCTCGAGCCAGCCGCCCGTCGCCAGGGGCTCCTCGTACTGGGAGATCTGGTAGCCCTTCGGCAGGTCGGGGTAGAAGTAGTTCTTGCGCGCGAAGAGCGAGCGCGGCTGCACCTTGCAGTGGGTGGCGAGCGCCATGCGCAGCGCCCGCTCCACCGCCCCCTCGTTCAGCACGGGCAGCGCGCCCGGGAGCGCCAGGCACACCGGGCAGGTGTTCCGATTGGGCGCGTCGCCGTAGCCCACCTCGCAGGCGCAGAAGAGCTTGGTGCGCGTCGCGAGGTGCACGTGCACCTCGAGGCCGATCACCGCCTCGTAGCCGCTCACGCCGGGAGCTCCGGGCGGCACAGGTGGTGGTCGGTGCGGCGCTGGAAGGCGTCGGCGAGGCGCAGTGGCGTGGCGTCGCTGCCGGCGCGACCGATGAGCTGGAGGCCGATCGGCAGCCCCCGCGAGAAGCCGCACGGGAGCGAGACGGCCGGCACGCCCGCCAGGTTCACCGACACGGTGTAGACGTCGGAGAGGTACATCCGCAGCGGGTCTCCGGTACGCTCGCCGAGCGCGAAGGCGATCTCGGGGGTCGTCGGGGTCAGCAGCGCGTCGCAGCTCGCGAAGGCCTCCTCGAAGTCGCGGCGCAGCAGCGCCCGGACCTGCTGGGCCTTGCGGTAGTAGGCGTCGTAGTAGCCCGCCGAGAGCACGTAGGTGCCGAGCAGGATGCGCCGCTTCACCTCGCGGCCGAAGCCCTCGGAGCGCGAGCGCTCGTACATCTCGGTGAGGCCCGCCGCGCCCTCGGCGCGCCTGCCGTATCGGACACCGTCGAAGCGGGCCAGGTTGCTGGAGGCCTCGGCCGTGCAGATCAGGTAGTAGGTCGCGACCGCGTGCCGCGTGTGGGGGAGCGAGCACTCGCGCAGGGTGACGCCGGCCTTCTCGAGCTCGCGGGCCGCCTCCTCCACCGCCCGCGCCACCTCGGGGTCGCAGCCATCGCCGCCGAGGTACTCGCGCGGCAGCCCGACGACGAGGCCCGCGACGTCGCCGCCGAGCGCCTCGCGGGTGCGGGTGGGCGGCTCGCGCAGGGAGGTGGAGTCGCGCGGGTCGTGGCCCGAGATCGCGTCGAGCGCGTCGGCGCAATCCTCCGCCGTGCGCGCCAACGGGCCGATCTGGTCGAGGGAGCTGGCGAAGGCGACGAGGCCGTAGCGCGACACACGGCCGTAGCCGGGCTTCAGCCCGACGATGCCGGTGAATGCCGCGGGCTGGCGGATCGAGCCGCCGGTGTCGCTGCCGAAGGCGAGCGGGACGATGCCCGCGGCGACGGCGGCCGCCGAGCCGCCCGACGAGCCGCCCGGCGAGCGCGCGAGGTCCCAGGGGTTCCGCGTCGGCCCGTGCCGCGAGTGCTCCGTCGACGAGCCCATCGCGAACTCGTCCATGTTGGTGCGGCCGATCACGACCGCTCCGACCGCTCGCAGGCGCTCCACGAGCGTCGCGTCGAAGGGCGAGACGTAGCCCTCGAGGACCCGCGACGCGCAGCCGCACGGCTCGCCGGCCTGGGCGATGTTGTCCTTCAGGGCGACCGGAATGCCGTGCAGCGCGGAGCGGGCCTCTCGCCGACCGCGCTGCGCATCCGCCTCCGCAGCTTCGCGGCGCGCGCCGGCAGCGCGCAGGCCGACGAAGGCGCCGAGCCGGGGCTGGAGCGCGTCCGCTCGCGCCAGCGCCCGCTCGACGAGCTCGGCGCTGGTCGTGGCGCCCGCGTCGAGGGCACGGCGGAGCGCGGCCACCGTCTCGAGCGGCTCCGCCACCTAGCCCTCCTCCTCCCCTTCGAGCACCTGGGGTACGAGGAAGGCGGTGCCGTCGGCGTCCGGCGCGTTGGCCAGCGCCTGCTCGAGCCCCGGCCAGGGCGCGGGCCGGTCCTCGCGAAGGGGGGTGGCGAGCGCGGCTCCCGACCGCGCTTCCGAGGCCCCGGCCGTGTCCACGGCGCCGAGCTCGGCGGCGTAGCCGAGGATCGCGTCGAGGTCGCGGGCGAGGGCCTCCGCCTCGCCCTCCTCGAGCCGCAGCCGCGCCAGGTGGCCGATGCGCTCCACCTCCGCGCGACCGATGCGGGACATGGCGCCGGACTGTAGCCCTCCGTTGCGGCGCCGTCCCCCGGGCCCTAGGCTCCGCGACTCGGTGTCACAGGACGAGCTTCTGAGCTTCGACGGGCTTCCCGAGGGCCTCCGCGCAGGAATCCGGGACCTCGGCTGGAAGGACCCGATGCCGGTCCAGGCCCGCGTCATCCCGCTGATGCAGCGGGGGGGCGACCTGATCGTGCAGGCGCGCACCGGCAGCGGCAAGACCGGCGCCTTCGGCATTCCCATCCTGATGGCCATCGACCCGGCCCGGGCCGAGCCCCAGGCCCTCTGCATGGCCCCGACGCGCGAGCTCGCGCTCCAGGTATGCGGCGAGATCGAGGCCCTCGGGCGGCACCTCGGGGTGCGCACGCTGCCGGTGTACGGCGGCGTCGGCTACGGCCCGCAGCTCGAAGCCTTGCGTCAGGGCGTGCACGTGATCGTCGGCACGCCGGGCCGCATGCTCGACCACCTGAACGCCGGCCGGCTCTCCTTCGCGGCAGTGCGGACGGTGGTGCTCGACGAGGCCGACGAGCTGCTCTCCCTCGGCTTCTGGCCGGACATGAAGGAGATCCGCTCCTTCCTGCCGGCGCGGCGCCAGTCCTGCCTGTTCTCGGCCACCATGCCGGAGAAGGTGCTGGCGCTCTCGCGCGCCTTCCTGAACGAGCCCGAGTTCGTCTCGATGGTGGAGGGGCACTCCTCGCCCACCGAGATCGAGCACTTCTACTACCTGACGACGGCGCAGGAGAAGGAGAAGAACCTCGCGCGCATCCTCGAGTACGAGGAGCCCGACAGCGCCATCGTCTTCTGCAACACCAAGGACGACGTCCGCTACGTGACGGCCTTCCTGCAGCGCTCGGGCTTCGACGCGGACCAGATCTCCGGCGACCTCTCCCAGGCGGCGCGCGAGCGCGCGATGGGGCGCATCAAGGCGGGCGAGCTGCGCTTCCTGGTGGCGACGGACGTCGCGGCGCGCGGCATCGACATCAGCGACCTGTCCCACGTCATCGGCTACTCCTCGCCCGACTCTCCGGAGGTGTACCTGCACCGCACCGGCCGTACCGGCCGCGCGGGCAAGGCGGGCGTCGCCATCTCGCTGGTGTCGGGCCTCGACATCGGGAACTTCCGCTACCTGATGAAGGTGAACAAGCTGACCATCAAGGAGCGCGCGCTGCCCACCGACGCCGAGCTCGCCGCGCGCCTGCGGGAGCGGCTCCAGGTGAAGGTGGAGCAGGAGATCCGCCACCTGTCGCCCAGCGACCGCGTGCTGCGCGTCGACCGCTTCCTGCCGGTGGTCGAGTCGCTGGTCGCGAGCGACGAAGGCCGCCGCGACCTCGCCGCGATCTGCGGCAGCTACCTGCGCGAGCACCGCCCCGAGACGGCGGTGCGCGAAGTGGAGGAGGAGACCACGGACGTAGCCGCCAATACGCCGCCCTCCCGCGCTCCCGACGGCCCGCGCCGCCGCCGCCGTCGCCCCGGCGGCCGCCCTCGCCGCTAGTTTAGAAAGGGGACGGACTTAAGAATTTAGAAACGGCCCCGCGGGCAATTCTAAATTCTTAAGTCCGTCCCCTTTCTAAATCGCGCCGAGGGTGGTGAGGGCGTGGGCGGCGGCGGTGGACCAGCCGCGGTTGGCGGCGGGGCTGGCGGGGCTCGGGTGGGGGATGCCGCCGACGGCGATGGGCTGGCCGGCGAGCACTTCGCGCGCGCGGGTCTCGGCGAAGCGGCCGATGCCGACGACGAGGCGCGGGCGCAGGATCTCGAGGGCGCGGCGCAGCGAGGCGTCGCAGGCGGCGAGCAGCGGCGCGCGCTCGGCGGCGGGTAGCTGGTCCGGCGTGCGGTTGCGGCCGCTGGCCTCGAGGAAGAGCAGCGGGCAGTAGTTCGCGACGAAGAAGCGCGCGAAGAACTTCTCGGGGGTGCCGAACCGCTCGCGCACGAAGCCCCAGAGGCGCTGTCCGCTGATCTCCGTGCGCGGGCACGCGAAGCCCTCGACCGGTCTCTTCGGATGCTCGGCGGGGGGGCGCCTCACCGGCGACTCGATGCCGAGGAAATCCCGCACGGCGGACACCGCGCCGAACGGGACGCCGGTCTGCGCCATGCCGAAGGGACCCGGGTTCATGCCGAGCAGCACCACCTCCTTGGGGCCCGCGCCGTAGCGCCGCAGGTACTCGCGATGGGGCGCCCGGGCGTAGCGGAGCGGGTTGTAGACGTGGGTGACGGGCGCGCCGAAGCGCAGCCGTTCGAGCGCGCGGGCGAGCGCGTCCGCGACGGCGAGCAGCGGCGGATCGCCCGGGCGCGAAGCCGCGGAGCTCACGCCCCGGGTGCGGCGGAGTAGCGCACGCCGTCGAGCTCGAGGGCGCAGGCGGCGGGGTCGAGCACGACCGCGGCGCCTCCGAGCAGGGCGGCGAAGCGCGCGGGAGCCAGCGCCCCTTCCGCCGCGCAGGCCTTCTCCAGCTCGGCGATCGCCGCGGGGTCGGCGGCGCTCGCCAGCACGCCGTCGCGCGCGCGGCGCACGCGTCGCTCGGCGCCCGCCAGGGCGACCTCGGCGAGCTCGCCCGTCGCGTCGGCGAACGAGAGCGCCGCGCGACCGCCCGCCGGCCGCCGCTCGCACCACTCGATCGCCTTCTGCACGCCGTCGCAGCGCTGCAGGCAGTCCTGCGCGAGCAGCAGCGCGGGAGCGGCGCAGGCCGCGAGCTCCGCGCCGGACGCGGGGAACGCCAGGGCCGCGACCGCCAGACCTCGCTCGTTCACGCCCGCGAGCGCAGGAACCAGCGCGGGAAGCGCGACCTCGACCGAGCGCCAATCGTGCTCGGGGGCGCTGCGGCGCACGATCCAGTGCGCGCCTCCCGGCGGCCGCGGCAACCCGCGCGCCAGGAGCGCGCCCGCGCCCCGGCCGCCGCGCCCGCGGGCCCGATCTCGCGGGCGAGAAGCGCAGCCAGCGCCCTGCGCGAGACACCCGCGCCGCGCGCGAGGCCGGCGAGCCGCTCGCTCATGTGCGGGAAGTACCGCAGCGCGTCGCGCTCGCTCCGCGCGGCGAGGCCCCGCGCGAGGCCGAGCCGCTCCGCGACCGAAAGCTGCGCCAGCGCGGCGCGCACCGCCGCGCGCAGCGCCTGGCCCTGGTCCAGCCCGAGGTCCCGCGGCGCGCCGTCGCAGGAGACGGCGGCCGGCGCTCCCGCGCTCACGTCAGTGGCCGCTGCGGACCGGCGGCCAGGGGAAGCACCTCGTTGAGCGCGCCCGTGCGGTAGCCCTCGAGATCGAGCGAGACGAACCGGAAGCCGAGGGGCTTCAGCGCCGCGACCATGCGCTTCGCCATCGCCGGGTCGAGCGCGCGCGGCAGCTCCGCGGGGTCGATCTCCACCCGCGCGAGGCTCCCGTGGTGGCGCAGGCGCACCTGACGGAAGCCGAGGGCACGCAGCCGCTCCTCTCCGGCCTCCACCTGGCCGAGCCGCTCAGGCGTCACCTCCGTGCCGTAGGGAAGACGCGAAGCCAGACACGCGGAAGCCGGCAGGTCGGCCGTCGGCAGGCCGTGGGCGCGCGAGAGCGCGCGGATTTCCTGCTTGCCGAGGCCGACGTCGAGGAACGGCGAGAGCACGCCGCGCTCCTCCGCCGCGCGGTGGCCGGGGCGGAAGTCGCCGCGGTCGTCGGTGTTGACGCCGTAGGCGACGGCCTCGAAGCCGAGCTCGTCGCGCACGCGGCCTAGCACTTCGAACAGCTCGCTCTTGCAGTGGTAGCAGCGGTCCGGCCGGTTGGCGCGATACGCGGCGCTCTCCATCTCGCGCGTGTCGACGAAGCGGTGCGCCAGCCCGAAGCGCCGCACCACGTCCTCCGCGACTGCGCGGTGGCTGGCCGGGTAGGAGGGGGAGAC
>Ga0105106_10000789_pt1 | contig 22470 bp, 13 predicted proteins | sample PPLLaktember2015_5_FD_79109 | JGI IMG/M metagenome (GOLD analysis project Ga0105106, IMG submission 79109) | Freshwater sediment microbial communities from Prairie Pothole Lake near Jamestown, North Dakota, USA - PPLs Lake P8 Core (1) Depth... | ecosystem: Environmental > Aquatic > Freshwater >...
CGCATCCCCAAAAAGCCAGGTAACGGCTATCAGGCGAAAAGGCAAAATCACTGCTTGCAATCTCAGTATTCGGAAGAGCATTGTGAATCACACCCGGTTCCGAAAGATCAAGCCACATAGGCCCCGAAGGAGCAAAGAGCAGACCCTCTTCATTTGGGGCAGCTTCCTGGAAAGCAATCAGCCTGCCATCTGGGGAGCGTTCGCAGAACAAATTCCAGGGATTTCCCATTGGGGCGCGGCCCAAAAAGTAACCATCTGCAAATATCTCGGCTTCGTCCCCCGGCTGGGCAGCTGGGCGTGAGATTGGCGCCCATTGAAATTCCAGCTTGCTCGTCTCTGGATGGAATCCGGGAGGAGGCGCGTCATCAGAGTCCAAACGCTCTCGTGGATTCAGCCCCGTCCTGCTGGTTGAAAACCCGCTGGAAACTGCATTGCGCCGGAGCGAATCCCAATTGACAGGTTGCTTCCAGAAGAATGTGGAAGAGACCACTTTTTCTGGAAAACGCGCTCCAAATTCAAGGTCGAGCACATACATTTCAGCACCTACGATCCCCCGATTTGGATCTGCGTAGGACTCCCAACGCAGCGCTATCCCGGTCAGGGCGTCGATCCAGGCGCGCTCCCGAGTTTCGCCCTCCACCATCCGTTTGATGACCAGGATATCCCGGTCAAACATCTGGTCGGTGAAAGCAATTTCCAGGCTGCCGCCTTCCGTCGAAAACCAGCTCCCAAACAGTAAACCGCTGAGAAATGTGCCGTCTTGCAGGCTCCGCCGTCCTGGGTAACGGACATTCGGAGCAACTGTCAGCCGGGGGTCATATTCATTCAATACTGCACCAGACAAAAAATTTTGGGCAAATTGATAAGACAAACCGGTGAGAAAATCGACCTCAAACATCTGATCGTCCTGGATATACAAGGCAGTCTCCGGGCGGATCGTTGAGCCAGCCAGAACCAGGCGCCGTTCCGTGGGATTTTCCGGGCTCCAGTCCTGGAGCCACATCTGGGTGCGGTACGTGCGCGGGGAGCCAATATATCCAGCAGGTCCATATTCCACAAGCTGGGCATCTACCCAGACCTGCCCAACGATGCTACGACTTTGTCCAATCCGCAGGCGAATGCGTTCCTCATCCGCATTGAATAAAAGGGATTCGAGGACTGGGGGGGTTGGGGAGATCGTAGGCGTGGGAACAGGGGTTGCAGTGACATGCACTTGCACCGGAACCAAACGGGTCACGACCACCTTGGTTACTGGTCCTGGATGCAGCTCGGCATTCGATGATAACGTCTGGGTAAATCTCCCAACGAGGGCGATAAACACCAGGATTACCAGGCCTAAAGCAGCCTGTTGAAAGCGGCTGATCCGCTGGCTCAGCCAGCGTTTCTTCGCCAGTCTCGACTGTAACATGGACTCCAGTTTGGCTGAATCCAGGCTTGCCGCCGGCTCCGCATCCCAGTGATGCTGAAAGTAATTACGGATCCAGGCGTGATCTATTCCGTGTGAGACAACCAACCTGGGGAATTCCTCCTTAAAACGTCCCGTAGCCATCTTCAACCAAGAGGCTACTTCGGCCCGGCTTGCCCCAAGCGCAGTAGCCGTTTCCAGTTCTCCCAGCTCGAAAATGAAAATCAAAATTGCAGTCAGGCGAGCTTGCGAAGGCAAATCATCGTATGCCAGGAACAAAAGAGTGCGGTCTTGAGTGGCGGGAGAGATCGGACCTCGTTCCAGCGTCTGTACCAAGGAGATGGGAAACGAGGCGCCTGGATCGAAATTGCGCGCATCTTGACTGATCTTTCGACAGAGCTCGATCTCCAGGGAGAATAGCCAGGCGCTTACATTCGTGCCTTCGTGATACTTGCCTCTTTGAGCAACCGCTGCCAACAGGCTTTCAGAAACGGCCTGCAATGCAAGAGCGCCATCCCCCAACAGGGCATAAGCCAGCCTGTACAGGCTGGCGCCGTGCTCGCTGACCAATACCTCCAGCAGGATCTCGGAGGAGGTCTGGGATCCAAGCAGCATCCATTCCAAATCGGGTGAGAGTCGCGGATCCAGTTCTAACATGCAGATTCCTGTTTAAAGAAAGAACGAGACTGGTCAATTTAATTCTACCACTATGATGTATTTCGTACGAATTACCCCATCCAGGGAGAAAACAAACCCATTCTCCAAGGCGACTCAGGGGAGCTAGCCTGCGAGACCTTCTTTTCCAGGTATACTTAACCGCGGAGCATGCATCATGGACCTTCAACAGACAAGCTTGCTCAATGTAACCCACCTGCTCAATGGATTGATCATGGTGGCGTTACCAGTTGGATTGGGGATCCTGCTCACCCGCAAATTCAAGCAAAACGGGTCGCTGTGGTGGATTGGAGCAGGTACTTTCATTCTCTCCCAAGTTGGGCACATTCCTTTCAATGCAGCCTTGACGCGCCTGTTCGAGCGCGGCATTCTCCCGGCGCCTCCTCAGGCGTGGTCGTTGGTTGTCAATGCAGTAATTTTAGGCCTTAGCGCCGGACTCTGGGAAGAGCTCACCCGTTTTGCCACCTACCGTTGGTGGGCAAAGGATGCCCGCTCCTGGCGCAAGGGCATTCTGGTGGGCGCCGGGCATGGAGGCATAGAAGCTATCATCCTGGGCTTGCTGGTGCTCGTCACTTTCATTTCGATGCTCAGTCTACGAAACGCCGATCTGGCAACCATTGTTCCCATCGAAAGCCTCGAGCGGGCTCAGGCTCAGGTAGCTGCCTACTGGGGTGCTGCCTGGTATGATAGCCTGCTCGGCGCTGTGGAGCGCCTGTTTACCTTACCGGTTCAAATTGCGCTTTCTATCCTGGTTTTGCAGGTCTTCACACACCGGAGGATGCGTTGGCTGTGGTTGGGGTTGGCAGTAGGCTGGCACGCTTTAGTCGATGCAGCAACCGTATATACACTCGTTAGGCACGGGGCATACTTCGCAGAGGTAGTTGTTGGCATATCCAGCCTCCTGAGCCTGGGGATGATTGCTGCCCTGCGATCTCCAGAACCGGTTCCTTCAACGCAACTGGCTGAGACCCCGATGCTCGTCACAAATCAACCAGCAGTCATCCAACCCGTTGAGGAAACCACAGAGAACCTCGAAAAAACGCGTTACAATTAAATGTCTCCAAAATAAAATGGGAGCCGCATAAATGATTCTTACTGATAAATTAACCAAAAAATTCGGGGATAACCTTGCCGTTGACCGCCTGGACCTGGAAGTTCACGAAGGGGAGGTTTTTGGATTTTTAGGCCCCAACGGAGCCGGTAAGACTACCACAGTGAGAATGCTCACCAGCCTGATCGGTCCAACCAGCGGCAGCGCCAGGGTCAATGGCTTTTCCATCGGTAAGGATGACACACAAATACGCTATTCCGTGGGCATTTTGACCGAATCCCCCGGCATGTACGACAACCTGAGCGCAGAAAGCAACTTGCAGATTTATGCAAATTTGTATGAAGTAAAGGATGTGCGTGGCCAGGTGGAGAAGTATTTACGCATGTTAAGTTTATGGGATCGCCGGCTGGATGAAGCCGGTACTTTCTCGAAAGGCATGAAGCAGAAGCTGGCAATTGCGCGCGCTCTGCTGCACGAGCCTCGTATTCTTTTTTTGGATGAGCCGACTGCCGGGCTGGATCCGGAAGCCGCTCGTCTGGTGCGCGATTCAATTGAGGAGCTGCGCAAAGAGGGTCGCACGATTTTCTTGTGCACACACAACCTAGATGAAGCAGACCGCTTGTGCGACCGGATTGGGGTCTTCAAGACCCATCTCCTGGTTGTGGACACTCCCGCTAACCTGCGCACCCAGTTGTTCGGACGTAAGGTGGTATTTCACCTGCGTACAGTCCAGGAAAACCTGGTATCCACGCTGAAAGCCTTGCCTTATGTCAAAGATGCCAAAGCCGTGGATAACAAACTGGTGGTAACACTGGACGATCCGGAACAAAATAACCCCAATATTATCCGTTCTCTAATAACCGCCGGAGCAGATATCCAATTTGTCGGCGAATTAAGGCATTCGCTCGAAGATGTATATTTGCAGCTGGTAAAAAACAATTAAAAGATGAAAAAAATTAAAACCATCATCCGTAAAGAATGGGCCGAAGTATTCAAAAACCGGCTTGTGCTGTCTACCGTCGTATTTCTCCCCCTGCTGTTCACTGCCATCCCCTTGATCATGTTGTTCGCTACACGTGGTACGGGGGAAGACGCGCTGACTAACGATATGCCGGCCCAGTTCTCCCAGTTTTGCCCCGAAGGTCTTAGCGGCGGAGAATGTTTCCAGGTATACATGGTCAACCAATTCATGCTCATGTTTATGATGACCCCGTTGATCATACCGGTCAACATTGCTGCCTATTCGATAGTCGGAGAAAAGACCACACACAGCCTCGAGCCGCTCTTGGCTACGCCCATCACCACCGCTGAACTGCTGACGGGTAAAAACCTGGCGGCGGCTATCCCGGCTGTGGTGGCGACCTGGATCGGATTCATCCTTTACATCATCGGGGCGTGGATTATCGTGCAATCGCCGCGCGTTTTGACGGCCTTGTTAGATCCGATGTGGTGGATTGCGGTTGTCGTGGTCGGTCCGCTTCTGGCAATCCTTTCGGTGAATTTCAGCATTATGGTGTCCTCGCGTGTCAATGATCCACGCGTCGCTGAGCAGCTTTCAGCAGTGGTCATCCTCCCCCTCCTGGCATTGTTCTTTGGGCAAATATCCGGGTTATTCTACATCAATCGCCAATTGATTTTGCTGTTTGCCGCTGTAATGCTGGTATTGGATGTGTTGATGGTTTATTTCGCAGTCCGCCTCTTTCAGCGTGAAACTATTTTGACCCGCTGGAAATAACAAGGTAGCGATGAACAAGTATCGCTTTCAATTGTTGCTTACATTGGGCCTGATCCTTTCGATTTACGGGAGCGCCCTTGCGCAGGCTGAGGAACTTAAGCTCAGCCTTTCGCGTGATTTCGGTTATTCTTCTGGTACTGGCAGTATCCAGGGCCGGTTTTCGATGAAAATCAGCGGCCCAGAAGACCTGGTGCGCGTAGTCTTTCTCATTGATGGGCAGTCGGTTTATGAAGACAGCGAGGCCCCCTTCCGGTTTCAATTTACCACCGACAGTTACAGCCTGGGCATCCACACCTTGAATTCCGTTGGCTATACATCCGGCGGGCTCGAGCTGCATTCCAACGAATACCGCCGGGAATTCGTCTCCGCCGAAGAAGGATGGAAAAGCGCCGGCAAATTCGCTATCCCCATTTTAGCTTTTTCTTTGGCAGTCATGGTTTTGTCATTCGTGCTGCCGACTCTTCTGGGCCGCGGCAAGAGAACGGCTCTGCCTCAAGGAGCGCCGCGCAATTACGGCTTCTCGGGCGGAACCATCTGCCCAAAATGCGGGCGTCCGTTCGCCATGCACTTTTTCGGAATGAATTTATTAGTCGGGAGGCTGGACCGCTGCCCCTACTGCGGTAGGTGGAGCCTTGTCCGGCATAGAAGCCTGGCAGAGCTGCGCGCGGCTGAGCTTGCTGAGCTAGAAAACGCCCAAACCGATACCCAGCTATCCGCCGTCGGTGAAGAAGAAAGACTGCGCAAAGATCTGGAAGATTCGCGCTTCCACGATGCCTGAGAGTAAAATTTAGCCGGGGCTGGATCTATCGGGGGATCCCAGTTCTACCGCCCGCGCTGGATCGGTAATCCACTCGCTCCAGGAACCAATATAAAGTTTCGCTATCCCAAGGCCGGCATGCGCCATCGCCAACACATTGTGCGCCGCAGTGACCCCTGAGCCGCAATAGAAAATTGCATGCTCTGGCTCAACGCCTCCCAACAAAGCCTGGAATCGCTCTCTCAGTTCACCTCGAGAGCGGAACAGCCCGTTTTCAGCCATGTTCTCCTGATAGGGCGCTGAAACCGCGCCCGATATGTGACCAGCGACGGGATCGATGGTCTCATTTTCTCCGCGATAACGATCCGCGCTGCGCGAATCAAACACACGCCAATCGGGATTCAGGCGCACGCGCTCAACATCCTGCCAGCGTGCGAATATCTCAGGTTGTAGGTGAGCTTGAAAGTTCCGGTGAGAGCGCCTTTCTTCCCCAAATCGCTCCTTAAAACCAGAATTCCGCCATTGCGGCCAACCGCCATCCAGCACGGCTACCGCATCATGCCCAAGCCAGCGCAGTATCCACCACAGACGTGCGGCTACTCCCCCGCTGGCGCCGGGCCAGTCATCGTAGGCGACCACCTGAACACCTGCCTCGATGCCCCAGCGCGAAAACGCCTCTATGGTCTGCTCCACCTGGGGCAACGGGTGCCTGCCGGTGACACCGGGAACAACGGGTGCGCATAGATCATGATCCAGATGAACATACACAGCTCCCGGGATATGGCTCTGTAGATAATCGCGATGTCCGCTGGAAGGATCGCCCAGTGAAAATCGACAGTCGATGACTGCCCAATCTGGGTCTCCCAGGTGGGCATTAAGCTCCTCAGCGGAAATTAAAGTTGTGAACACCATCATCACCTCTTCAGGAAATGACCTGCATCTCACATGAGTATACCAGAAGGATAATATCCGCCAATTACGAGCTCACCACATAATCGAAGCTGGCTTCCCTGTTCTCTGTCTTCTTAAAGATTGCTTCCAGGAATCAATCGTGAGATAATTTCTCTACACACTATCATTCTGCCCTGGCTTACACGGGTGTTCATGTTAGAATAACTTGTTTGTTATGCTCCCAGTTATGTCATCCAATCCCGCCAACCCCTCGAGCGATCGCCTGGCTCTGCTGTATCAGCTCAGCCAGACATTTAATTCATCCTTGGACCTGGATGAAGTGCTGAACCGCGTGCTCGATGAAGTCATCACTGCTATCCACGCCGAGCGAGGCTTCGTGATGCTCAAAGAGAGTGATAAGCGTCTCGTCTTTCGCGTTGCCCGCGGCCTGGATCAAACCTCCATCGCTGAACCTCAATTCCAGGTATCTCTGAGTGTAGTCGAGCAGGTAGCTCGCAACGGTCAACCTCTGCTGACCAGCGATGCTCAGGCGGATGAACGCTTCAATTTGAGGCAGAGCGTGATGTTCCTGGGTCTGCGCTCGATCCTGTGCGTTCCCCTCAAGATGAAAGACCGCATCATCGGCGTTATCTACGCCGATAGCCGCTTGCAGTCCAGCATTTTCTCGCCCCAGGATCTGGACCTTTTGAATGCAATAGCCTCGAGCGCGGCAATTGCCATTGAAAACGCCCGCCTCTACCAGGTTGCGGTTGAAAAAGGTCGTATCGAACAGGAATTGCAGATGGCTCGCCGGGTTCAGGTCAGCCTGCTTCCTCGCGAGACTCCCGAAGTGCCAGGCTGGAGATTCGTCACACGCTGGCGCCCGGCGCGTGAAGTGGGCGGCGACTATTATGACTTTATCCAAACGTCAGAAAACCAGCTTGGCTTTCTGGTAGCCGATGTAACCGATAAATCGATTGGAGCAGCGTTGTTCATGGCATTCACGCGCAGTATCGTCCGTGCGAACATGGATCACGCTCCTTCACCAGCAGCGGGTATTCAGCGCGTCAATGAGCTCATCTGTAGTGAATCGGATCAGGGTCTTTACGTCACCTTGTTCTACGCTGAGGTGGACCCGCTCAAGGACGATTTCACTTTCGTAAATGCAGGTCATAACCCCGGATTGCACTGTAGCCATTATGACACAGGCGAACTACACCGTCTGATGCGCCTCACCAGTACCGGAATGCCGCTTGGAGTCGATTTCGATAGCTCTTACACGCAACAGACCATTCATATGAAACCGGGCGAATTGGTATGTCTTTACACCGATGGCGTTACCGAAGCGATGGATGCAGACGAGAACCAATTTGGCCTGGAGCGCCTGGAGCAAACGCTCATTGCCCACTGCCACGAACCCGCCGAGCGCATCCTGGACGCCATCGATCAGGCGCTGCACGATTTTTGTGGATCTACCCCCGCCTCCGATGATATTACCGTTCTGATCGCCAAGCGGTTGTAATTGGTTATGAGCACACTTCTCAAAGACCGTTATGAACTTATCCGCCAATTGGGTCAGGGTGGTATGGGCGTGGTATATGAGGCTCATGACAATTTGCTGGATCGCCAGGTGGCGGTGAAGCTCTTAAGTGAAAACAGCCAATCTCGTCTGGGCAGTGAAGGTCGCGCCCGTTTGCTGCATGAGGCCCAGGCGGCCGCCCGCTTGAACCACCCGAATGTAGTCAGCATGTACGATGCTGGAGAAGATAAAGGCTCCTTCTTCCTGGTGATGGAGCTGATCGATGGCGAATCCCTGTATGACAATAAGCCGCAGGACCTGGATGAGATCATCTCGATCAGCCGCCAGGTATGCGCTGCCTTGAGTCATGCCCACCAGCACGGAATTATTCACCGCGATCTGAAACCAGAGAATATTATCGTCACCTCTTCCGGTAGAGCCAAGCTTACGGATTTTGGGCTAGCGCGCTCTCTGACCACCCGCCTGACTATGGATGGCCTGATCGTTGGCACAGTTCTGTACCTGGCGCCCGAAATTGCCCTGCGACAGTCATACGATGGGCGATCCGACCTGTATTCCCTGGGCGTGATTCTTTATGAGCTTTGCACAGGCTGCTTGCCGTTCAGCGGAGAAGACCCTCTAGGCGTCATTTCTCAACACCTCTACGCGCCGGTAGTGCCCCCGCGCGCCCACCGTCCTGAGATATTCCCCGATTTAGAAGCGCTCATTCTCCAACTTTTGAGCAAGCGCCCAGAAGATCGCCCCGCCTCAGCAGCCGATGTAGTGCGTATTTTGGACGCCTTAGGAAAACAGCTGCAAAGCGCAGTCGATAAAGACGCCGCTTTACGAGAAATGCCTCTCTTGGATCGCATCGTGCGCGGCCGGATGGTTGGGCGCGAGGGTGAGCTCGCAGAACTCAATTCTGCCTGGCGTAAAACTCTAACTGGCGCGGGTCAGGTTTTGTTAATCAGTGGCGAACCTGGGATCGGAAAGACCCGCCTGGCTCGCGAGCTTGTAGCTCAGGCAGTGGTTTCCAGCGCGAAAGTATTAAGCGGGGTTTGTTATTCCGAAGGCGGTATGCCTTATGCCCCTTTGCCGCGACTCATACAGGATACCCTGGAACAACCTAACTTCAATATTCAAATTCCGGAGCTCATCCTCAGCGACCTGATTAAATTTGTACCGGCGCTGCGCTCCCGTTTTCCCGAATCACCGGCTGGACTCTCGTCTGGTGTGCTATCCGAGCAGCAGAATATCTTCGAGAGCGTGGCTGCTTTATTTACGTTGATGGCAGCCGAGAGCCCGGTCTTGTTATTCATCGATGACGCCCATTGGGCTGATAGCGGGACGTTATCACTCCTGCGTCACCTGGCGCGGCGTGGCCGTGAGCTGCGCCTGCTCATCCTGTTTACCTACCGTGAAATTGAGCTGGAAGAAAACAGCCCATTCCAGCTCCTGTTAAACGATTTGATCCGGGAGCGTTTATCCCATCGCATCAAGCTGGCTCGCTTTGATCGCAAGCAGACGGATGCTATGTTGGTTTCTCTATTGACGCCGCGTGGCGAAATCGAGCCAGCCCTGGTCAAAGCCATTTTCTTGGAAACGGAAGGCAATCCATTCTTTATCGAGGAGGTATGTAAGACCCTCTTCGAAGAAGGGAAATTAACCTTTGTAGACGGAAAATGGACGGCTCCTGGAGAAGATACAGTCGTGATTCCACAAAGCGTGCGAGTCACGCTACAAACCCGCCTATCCAGGCTGCCGGAACGAACCCAGGATGTGCTCCGCGTGGCAGCCGTGATTGGGCGCGAATTCGATTATGCTACTGTTAAACAAGCCTGCGCACTCGAAGAAGAGGAGCTGATCGAAGCGCTCGAGATTGCCGAGAGAGCCCAAATCATCACAGAAACTGGCGTCAGGCACAGCAACTTGATTTTTTCTTTTGTGCACGGGTTAATCCCGGCAACTTTACGGGAGAATACCAGCGGCTTGCGGCGCCAACGACTTCACCGGAGTGTTGCCTCCGCAATTGAAATACTGCGCCCTGAAGATTACGAAACCCTGGCATATCAGTATGAGAAAGGCGGCGATTCGGATAAAGCCTTTTTGTACACCGTCCGTGCTGCTGACCGGGCTTTAGCAATCTACGCCAATCAGGAAGCTGCGCGCTACTACCGCTCTGCGCTGCAATCGACAAAGGGGGATACCGCTCCGCTGCTTGCGGGCCTGGGAGAAGCCCTTTTCCGCCAGACCTATTATCAGCAAGCCAGTGATGTCTGGCTGCAAGCTGCCGAACTTTACCGGGAAAACAAGGATTATGATCAACTGGCTCGATTGCATGCCCGCATTGCCCGCGCCGCCTGGTATGCCGGCGATCCACAGCACAGTCTGGATATCTGTTTGAAAGGGCTTGAGGTCATTCCTCATTACATGGAACTTGAAACTTCAGGGGTGGTGACCTTGCTCCACGAAACTGCCCGGGCATATCGCTTCACCAATCAGCCGGATAAAGCCAAACCCCTGTGTCAGCACGTCCTGGAGATCGCCCGCCGCTTGGACCTGGTGGAAGTGCAGGCCGAAACCCTGGCGACTTTGGGAATCCTGCCCAATCAGCCAGAGGAAGCCGCTCGAGCGGCTTTGGAAGAGGCTGTGGCAATTTCCGAATCGGCAGGGCTGTTGGTCACAGCCGTGCGCGCTCACACCAATCTGGGTGAACACCTGCGCTTCATGGGTTTATTTTCTGAAGCGCGTAAAGAGTTCCAACGCGGGCGTGAGCTGGCCCAGAGGATCGGGATCGCAGCCTGGGAACACGACCAGCTTGTCGCAGTCACTGAGCTTTCATTTGATCTGGGCGACTTCAAAGCCATTGACGAAGCCCTACCGATTCTAAAGCGCCTGCAAGAGGAAATCCCCAATCCCGAATACTCCAGGCTGCTCTCCCGCACGATCCAGGCGCGGTTGCACCGCTTCAAGGGCGAATGGAAAGAAGCTGTGTTGCAGTTGAATGAATGCCTCGGGCTTGCCCGCCAGCGTGGCATGACGTGGATGGCAGCCGGGATAAATGTCAACCTGGGGGATCTGCTCCTGGAAATGGGAAACCTGGAAGAAGCAGAGCGGGTGCTGAACACTGACATAGGATCCATAGAAGATATTCAATACATTGACCAGTTGATCCAAATTTTCACCTTTGCTGCCGTTTATATGCGTCAAAACCGCCTGAAGGATGCCCAGCAACTAATGGAGAAGGGTCGGGCAATGGTTAAATCCCAACCCACCTTCAGCGGACAGGCGTATTTACATTATGCCGAGGGTCGTCTGGCAGTTGCAGAAAAGCGTTGGGAAGATGCTTTCCGTTTATTTGAAGAACTGGTCCAGCTTACGGAACAGCTCAATACTCGCTGGTACCAGGCACGCGTATATCACGAGTGGGCACAGGCTTACCACCTTCGGAACCTCGAGGGAGACTCGGGTCAAGCCATAAAATTGCTTCGCCGGGCATTAGAAATATATAGCGATCTCAATTTGCCCCAATTCATGACGCTGGTTGAAGAAAAGCTGCAACAATTAATCAGCCAGGAAGATAAAAGCTCTCGTCAGGAGGAATAATGTCACAATTTTCCGGGCCGTTAATGGAATTTCACATTTCGCGGCAAGCACGCGACCGCTACCAATTTGACCAGACACTTTTCGCCTTAAGCGGCAATGTGATCTTTGCCAATTTCCATGGGGCACGTCTGTTTGCACAACGAATGAACCAGAAACGCGATCTGGTGAATTTCCCTGAGCAAGCCATTCGCGCTGGGCAAATCAACGCTCTCGGGTTGGTCGATGAAATTTTACATGTTGTGGTACAGGAATACCGGCAGCAGCGCAACCCGCAAGTGATAGCTCAAGCGCTCGAGCATCTGTACCAGAAAATGGGCAAGGCCCAGGTCGAGCGCGCCTTGCAGCTGTTCGCTTTGGAGTTCCCTCCCATGCCGGTCTACCGGCGCGAGATGGACCTGGAAACCTACCTGGAAGGGGCTACTGATGGGGTTCCCCATCGCCACGTGGTGCTTGAGGAAATGTTGATGCTTTGGGTCGCCAATGCCAACCCGGCATGCGCCCCCTATGCTGAATTGTTCGAGGATGCCACACTAGAGGCGAACTCCGCCTATGCGCAAATCATCTCTTCCTTGCATACTTTCTTTGATTCCCAGCCGACTTTCGGTCCGGATGATGAGAGCCTGGTCGATATGCTGCGAAGTCCCGCCATCCATGTACCCAATTCGCTCCCCGGACAGCTTGAATTTATTCGCACCCGTTGGAGTAGCTTGCTGGGGCAATACCTTTACCGGCTGCTTTCCAGTTTGGATCTGATTAAAGAAGAAGAGAAGATCTATTTTGCAGGTCTTGGGGCCCCTCCCTCTCTGGTGTACGAATTTGCTGGTCAGGAGCTGGAGATGGAACGCTTCAGCCCGGATCGTGAGTGGATGCCCAGCGTAATCGTTCTGGCAAAAAACGCTTACGTTTGGCTCGATCAGCTTTCCAAGCAATTACAAAGCCCGATTTCACGGTTGGATCAAATACCTGAATCCGAGTTGGAAAAGCTTGGGCGCTGGGGATTTACCGGACTGTGGCTGATCGGACTGTGGGAGCGCAGCCAGGCGTCTAAAACGATTAAACAATTGCGCGGTAATCCGGATGCCGTAGCCTCGGCTTATTCCTTATACAATTATGATATTGCCGCAGACCTGGGGGGCGAGGAGGCTTATAAAGTCTTACGGGATCACGCCTGGAAATACGGCATCCGCCTGGCTTCAGATATGGTGCCGAATCACATGGGCATCGATTCTCGCTGGCTCATCGAACACCCCGACTGGTTCGTCTCCCTGGATTACAGTCCATTCCCATCCTATAGCTTCAATGGGCCGAATCTATCCAACGACGATCGCGTAGGAATTTACCTGGAAGATCATTATTACAATAACTCCGACGCTGCAGTGGTCTTCAAGCGGGTAGATTTCTGGTCTGGACGGGAAAAATATATATATCATGGCAATGATGGCACATCCATGCCCTGGAATGATACTGCCCAACTTGATTATCTCAAGGGCGAGGTGCGGGAAGCAGTTATCCAAACCATTTTACACGTAGCGCGTAAATTCCCCATCATCCGCTTCGATGCGGCTATGACCCTGGCGAAGAAGCACTATCAGCGGTTGTGGTACCCGGAGCCCGGTTCTGGAGGTGATATCCCCTCCAGGGCAGAACATGGTCTCACCCGGGAGCAGTTCGACGCAGCCATCCCGCAGGAATTCTGGCGCGAGGTTGTAGACCGGGTCGCTCAAGAAGTACCCGATACCTTGTTGCTGGCAGAGGCTTTTTGGCTGATGGAGGGTTACTTCGTGCGGACCCTGGGTATGCACCGGGTGTATAACAGCGCCTTCATGAATATGTTGCGCGATGAAAAGAATCAGGAATACCGCCTGGTGATCAAGAATACGATAGAGTTTGATCCGGAAATTCTGAAACGCTATGTAAATTTCATGAATAATCCGGACGAACGCACCGCCGTCGACCAATTTGGCAAAGGGGATAAATATTTCGGCATCTGTACGCTAATGGCGACCTTGCCGGGGCTGCCTATGTTCGGGCATGGGCAGATCGAAGGCTTCACCGAAAAATACGGCATGGAATTCCGCCGCGCATATTGGGATGAGCAACCGGATAGCTATTTGATCGATCGGCATGTGCGCGATATCTTCCCCTTGCTGCGCAAACGCTACCTGTTTGCAGAGGCGCGCGATTTTCGGTTGTATGACTTCATCTCTGCAGGAGGGGGCGAGCTGCCTGAAGGGGCTGTGAACGAGGATGTTTTCGCCTATTCCAACCGCGCCGGGGATGAACGCGCCCTGGTCATTTACCATAACAGGTTCGCCACTACCCGCGGCTGGGTGCGCACATCTGCCGCTTATCCCGTAAAAACTGGTGACGATGCTTCCAGCCGGGTGCTGGTGCGGAACTCGTTAGGCGAAGGCCTGAGACAAGGCAACGATCCCGGGCAATACACCATTTTCCGGGATCATGTGACCGGATTGGAGTTTATCCGCAGCAGCCAGGAACTGCACCACACGGGGTTGTTCATTGAGCTGGAGGCCTATAAATATCACGTTTTCCTGGATTTTCGCCAGGTCCAGGAAAGCCCATCCCATCCTTACGGCCAATTAGCAGTCTATCTAAATGGACGGGGAGTGCCCAACATCGAAGATGCGTTAAAAGGGATTTTCTTGCAAAATGTGCACCATCCCTACCGTGAGATCGTTAACGCCGGCTATTTCCGTTGGTTGATCGATCACCGCGCCCCTACCCCAACCAAAGCAAAGGCCAAAACCACCCGTCAGGAACACATCGAAAGTCCCACGGTGGATCAGGAAACGATACTGAACGAATTCGAAGGTAAAATCAGCGCCCTGTTGTACGGGGTTAAAGAGCTGACCGGAGGTCCGGGAGAAGTCAATGCCCTTGCCAAACGCTTGCGCAGCGAGGCGGCTGCCTTGTTATCGCTCCCATCCAGGAATTCCGAGCGGAAATTGGGGACCGCCATTAAATATCTCCAGCTGGGTATGTTGACCAGCGGCGACGCCCAGACCTGGGGGGTATTGATCGCCTGGTTGGCAAGTCACCGCCTGGGTGAGATCAACATCCTCCCACCCACCCCGGCTGAGCAAGCCGTTGAAACCAGCCGTAGTTGGCTGGATGAATGGCTGTTGGGCAAATTCATTGCCAGCGCTCTGCAGGATTTGGGCCTAAATTCAGCCAATGCCTGGCGTTCCGTGGGGCTGGTCAAACTGCTTACCGGTCACCAGGCATGGTTTGCCGCGGTAAAAGATCACCCGCAGGCTGCCTACCAGGCGCTGCAGAGCTGGCTGCAAGATAGCGAAATCCAGCAATACCTGGGTGTCAACCGCTACCAGGGAATCCTCTGGTACAACAAAGAATCCCTGGAGACATGGTTGTGGTGGATGTTCACTATGACATTCATCCAGATTCGAGCCGAACAAGAGCAGGCGGGCAGCGCCAACATCCTGGCCTGTTTCAAGATCATCCAGGCTTTGCTGGCTGCTGAAAAAGAATCTCGTTTCCAACTGGATAAGCTGTTGGATGCAGCCCGTCCGGGTACTCGTTGACCTGCGGCTTGCTCATCCATGCGGTTGAACTGAATACAGCTCGTGGATATCCAATGACAGGGCGATGCATCCGTTGAGGTTGCATCGCCCTGTCATAAGTATCTATCCAAGAAATTGAGGGGTTGGGGTGTGGGGCGGCGCAAAGTGCCGCCACACACCCCACTCTCCCGAATTTCCGGATAGGTTCTATTTAAAATCCATATCTAAATAACCTTTAAAGACGGGAAGCAGAATCAACCGAAAAACCGTCGGATGTACAGTCACCTCAAATTGACTCTCCGCTAAACCCCGATCGTCATCAATTACACGCATGATTACCCTAAATTCACCAGGCATCGGGTAAAGATGGCACAATTGGAAGGTGTTGCCCTCCAAGGCAATGGGCTGCGGTCCACCTCCTTCGCCATAATCGACGCTGGCGGCCCATAAATCTTCTCCAGGATCGCTGAATTCAACCGTGCGGCTGAGTACCTGGCCCGCCCGAATTTCTACCGCTTCTACAACTTCGATTTGCGGGGTCACATTGACCAGCGTAACCGTCAACTGTTTGGTGGCAATCCCCCCTTGCTCATCCTCCAGAGTGAAGATCAGCGGATACTCATCCTGAGCAGTATTGGTCGGGTTGTCATCCAGATAACCATGGGTTTCAGTGAAGACATGCGTGCCGTAAGGATACTGGACTGTGCTGGTTATGCCATCGCCCCAACCCAACCTCAGCACATAGTCGCCGGGTTCACCGGGGTCAAGGATTTCTCCGGTAACCGTCAGGAGCGCGCCTTCCGGGACCGAGGCTGGCGCCTGAAGCGATTCCAACTGGGGCGGAAGATCGTCCTCCTGCGCCCAAGTTAAGGTTTTGTGCCGATTAAGGTCATCAACAACTGGGATGAGGCCCACAGAGCCGCCAGGCAGTCTGCCCGCCTCCGTTCCGCTCACGGCATTTCCTCGGCCGTGGAGTATTATATGCGGGCTGGAAAAATTGGCGGATATAAGAATTGGCTGGGGATATATGGAAGGGGAATCGCCCACTTGAGAAGGGTACGGCGCTGACCAGCATCCACCCAAGATGATCGCCAGGAAAATATACCCGCCTGCCCAGTATCGACGTCTAAAACCCAGCAATCTTACACTCCCGGTGGTTTGGAAACGAGATCACCCAGGAACGGATTAAATCATCGCCTTCCAGGCTCAAGCTGCTCGAGAGATGCTCGCCGGAAAACTGATTTGCAGTTAATCCCCAGCGACGATGCGCCCGTCGATCACCGCTCTCTGCATGTGGTGTTTGAATACCCGATCGCCGCGGAGTGTACTGCGCTGGCTGCTCACCCTGTGCAGGTCAGCCAGCATGTAGGTCTCCAAATCCACGCCGGTAGCCATGCGGGTGAGCCGGACTGCCTGGGCAGCATAGGCGATGTTGTTGCGTGGCTCGATACGGTCGAAGTCTTCAAAGAAAAAGCCGCACGAAGTGAACATACGCTGGCGTTCACGCTGGGCCTCTAACAGCAGGTGAAACTGGACGACCAATTCTGCCGGCAGACGCCGTCCCGCCACTTCTGTGATTAATTCTTCAACACGGAGTTTACCCAGCATTACTTCGATATATCGATGTCGCAATTCCCAGGGTTGTTCGATGTGGGGGCGAACCGCTTGTAAATACACATCATCTAATGCCGAAGCCAGGCTATTGAACGCCGTGCGCAAGGATTTCTTCCACTGACCATCACCGGGAACGCATCCGCAGCCAGCCATCCAACGAGTAACTCCATGTGGGCAGCTCCAGGAAGTGTATTCGCGGAGGTACACCCAGTGGCGTGGGGGGTGGTTTTTCAACCACAAACCGGGAAAAGTAGGCTGGAAACCTCCGTAAGCACTGGCGCCATCTACCAGTCTTGCCAGGAAACGATCGCGCCAGGGTTGGTGATGCCCGTACAGCTCCCCATCGGATGCCAAAAGCAAAAGCTGCGGCTCGCCCTTCTGCATCTTCTCAGGAATAAAATTGGAAGCCAAATTGTTAATGGCGAAAGCGTCGGCATTGATCGTGAGAGAGGGGTTAAAGCTGATGCCGCCGCTGAGGTCGTGGTGATAAAAGAAAACCGCCATACGCTTGCCCCGTGGCAACGCCACCCAGTATGGCTCGGTGACATCCAGGTTGTCTCGATCAGCCTGCCAGGGCGCCAGAATGGTAAAATTAATTCCCTGGTCGGCTAATACCGACAGTGTTTCCAGATCGACTGCGGTTTCTGGCAGCCACATCCCTTGTGGCCGGCGTCCAAAGCGGTGCTCGAATTCAGCAATTCCCCAGGCAACCTGGGTAACCTTATCCTGGATAGTAGCCAGGGGCAGGATGGTATGATTATAGGCCTGGGCAATAGCATTTCCCACGCCATAACGCTGGAAATTAACCCGATCCTGTGCAGCTATGCGCCGAATCGTCTCTGAATCATGAGTCGACATCCATTGAAACAAAGTTGGCCCGACGTTAAAACTGATATGCTCAAAGTTCCCTAACTCTGCGTTGGGACGGTAACATTCAGCGTGGATTCGTTCGTTCCAGTTGGGGAAAGGAGAAGCCCCAGGTTCAACCGGAATCATACCGGTGAGCGGGTCTTCGCGGGGAGGTTGGTAGAAGTGAGCGTGGATGCAGAAGTAGTTTAGCGACATTCAATTATTTCATTAAAGTTATCACATTCATAGCGAGGCATCAAGTGATGAACATCACATTGTGGTTCAAATTAACCGGTCGGATCAGGTAAAATATATCCATGCCCTGGAGGATTTGTTTGGATGAAGCGTAAGATCAGAGTCCTTTTCTTAGCAGCGGAGGCAGATCCGTTCGTTAAGATTGGCGGGCTGGGAGATGTAGCCGGCTCCCTCCCCGCTGCTTTACGAGCTCTTGGCAAGGTAGATATCCGCCTGGTAATCCCCTTTCACGCCGCTATACAGCACTCCTGGCTTCACCTTCGTCACGTTGCTGCTTTCGATATCCCGCATGCTTCCGGGGCGTTACTTGCAGATGCCCTGATCACCGAAATAAACGGTCTGCTGGTTTACTTGATCTCCGGCGCGCCGATCCATTCCCAAGTCGGGGTATATTCTTCTGATACAAACGCAGACGGGCATAAATATACGTTTTTCTCCCTGGCTGCCCTGGAATTGATGCGCATCCTGGACTGGGTACCTGATATTGTGCATGCAAACGACTGGCACACCGCTCCGGCAATCTATGCTCTGGGTCGTGAGCAAGGCCCATTCTTTAATAACACTGCCACCGTATTGGGGTTGCACAATCTCCCCTATTTAGGCAATGGCGCAGGACCGGCCATGAATGCCTTCGGTCTGCCGCCCTCTACAGATCCGGCCTTACCATGGTGGGCTCAGAACATGCCGCTCCCGCTGGGGCTGCTGACCGCTGATCATATCGTGGCAGTTTCGCCAACCTACGCTCAAGAAATAATGACCCCCGAGTTTGGCTCCGGGTTAGAAGACTTCTTGCGCACACGCGCCGCCCATATATCCGGCATCCTGAATGGCTTGAATACCGAGCGATGGGATCCAGCGAAAGATGAAGCTCTGGTCGAAAATTATACATCACAATCCCTGGAAAAACGCGCCGCGAATAAAAGAAGTCTGCTAGATGAATTCGGCTTGAATCCAGATCCCAGTTTGCCCTTGTTTGCGGTCGTCAGCCGCTTGGATCCACAAAAGGGTATAGACCTGATCCCCCCAGCGTTCGCGCAAATCAACGATCTCCCCTGGCAAATTATCATCCTTGGCACCGGGGTCGAGCCTCTGGAGTCCGCCATGCGTGAATTCGAATCGGCTTTCCCGGCAAGAGTTCGGGCGGCTATCCGTTTTGACACGAACCTCAGCCACCGGATTTACGCTGGGGCGGATGCACTGCTCATCCCTTCACGCTACGAGCCGTGCGGCCTGACTCAGATGATCGCCATGCGTTACGGATGCGTACCCATTGCCCGCTCGACCGGGGGGTTACGAGACACCATCCAGGATCTGAATGCCTCCCCACCGGTCACAGGTTTTCTGTTTAGAGAGACGGATGCCGACCAATTGGCAAACGCTATCCATCGCTCCATCCAGGTTTTCTCAAATCCGGCTGCCTGGGAAGCCATCCAGCAGAACGGAATGCTTCAAGATTTCTCCTGGGAGCGCTTTGCCCGCCAATACCTGGAATTGTATCAATCCTTGTTATAGAGCTTCAAAAGAAATCATATCCCAGATTATTTCATAGTCATAAGGTCAAGGAGGCTTTGATGGCGACCAAAAAGGGCACAATCAAAATTAGACGCACCGTTCTTGCATCAAGTCAGGATATTTATCGCGCATTTACGCACGCCAGCGCATTTTGCGAGTGGCTGTGTAATGTGTCAGAAGCAGATGCTCATGAAGGTGGGCGGCTTTATTTGTGGTGGAATAGCGGCTATTATGCTAGTGGAGAATACGGTTCCTTGCTGCCGGACGAACGGATCGTATTCTCTTGGCATGGACGAAATGAGCCAGGCATTACCCAGGTAAAAGTGATCCTGAAACCGGCTGAAGATGGAAGCACCCAAATTACTTTAACACACAGCGGATTGGGAATCAGCAAGGAATGGCGCCCGGTCGCGCGTGAATTCCGGCGCAGCTGGAAAAGAAGCCTCGAAAACCTGCAATCCGTCCTGGAAAGCGGCATCGATCTGCGGTTTGCGAACCGGCCCATGATAGGTTTTAGTGGTGGGGAAGAAATCGACGCCGCAAAAGCTGAAAGCCTGGGGCTCGCGGTGACCAAAGGGGTGCTCATCACTGGCGTGGTTGACGGTTTGGGCGCGCAAACTGCCGGTCTGCAGAAAGGCGATATTCTCGTCCGCCTGGATGGAAAGAAAATTACCAATTATGGCAGTCTGTTCTCCGTCCTGCAATCGCATCAGGCTGGCGATACGATCAAAGCTATCCTATACCGAGGCGATGAGAAGCTCAAGTTCAAAATACAGCTCTCCCCGCGCCCGCTCCCCAGTGTTCCAGAATCTGCACAAGCCCTGGCTGAAATCGTGCAAACCCATCACGGTCAAATCATCGATCGTTTGGGGAAATGCCTGAAAGATGTGGAGGATGAAATCACCTCTCAACCTTTAGCGGATGGTGAATGGAGCATCAAGGATAATCTGGCCCATTTGATCGCCGTGGAGCGCGATATCCAGACCTGGATCACCAGTCTGATCGAGGGACAAGAAATTACGAATATTTACCACACAAACCTGACCGCTCGTCTCACTGCCATGACCACTGCTTTCCCAACAGCACAGGCTTTATTGGAAGAATTGGATCGCAGCCAGACCGAGACGGTTGCCCTGTTACGTATTCTGCCAGCAGAATTGGTCGCCCGTAAAGGCAGCTTCTGGCGCCTGGGTTTCAGCGTGCAGGATAACCATGATCATACCCGCGAGCATATCGAGACCATTTGTTCCAGTCTAAACAAGGGCAATACTCCCTGAGGAGCATATCATGAAGACTCGAGCGGTCATTCTGGCAGGAGGCGAAGGCTCACGCCTGGGGATCCTCACCGCCAAACGCACCAAGCCGGCTGTGCCTTTCGCCGGTAAGTATCGCATTATCGATTTCACCCTGTCGAATTGCGTGAATTCCGGAATTTTCGATGTCATGATTCTGGCTCAATACCGGCCCCATTCTTTGATCGAACACATCGGAGCAGGTGGGCCCTGGGATCTCAACCGGGACTTCACCGGAGGTGTGCGCATCTTCTCGCCGTACAAGGCACGCGGCTCTTCTGAGTGGTATCTGGGGACCGCTGACGCGGTGCAACAGAATTTTCGTTTTATCAAGAACACCAGCCCTGACCTGGTATTAATTCTTTCAGGCGACCACATTTATCAAATGAACTACGATGCTATGGTCGCATTCCATATGGACCACGGCGCCGACCTGACCATGTGCACCATCCGCGTTCCAATGGAAGAAGCCTCACGTTTCGGGATCGTCGGAACGGATAAGGAATTCAACGTCACTTCTTTCGTAGAAAAACCGGCCCAACCCCCTTCCAATATGGCTAACATGGGTGTGTACCTGTTCAATCTAAAAGTGTTGGACCAGTTACTATGGGAAGACCGGGAAAAGACCGGTAGCACTCATGATTTCGGCAAAGATATCCTGCCTCGCATGGTCGCCAGGGGGATGCGCGTCATCGCATACCCGTTTAGCGGCTATTGGGTAGACGTTGGGACCGTCGATTCCTACTGGCAAGCCCACATGGACTTACTCACCACCCCGCCTCCGATTGATCTCAATGACCGCTCCTGGATCATACACACGCGTACTGAGGAGCGTCCGCCTGCATGGATATCGAAAGACGCCCAGATCGGGGATAGCATGATCACAGATGGCTGTGTGATCGGGGTGAATGCCCGCATTGCACGCAGTGTGATATCCCCCGGAGTGCGGATAGAGCCAGGCGCAGTCGTTCTCGAATCAGTTATTCAAACGGATGCAGTTATCCATGCTGGAGCCGTGGTCGAGCGCGCGATCATCGATAAGCGCGTGACCATCGGTGCAGGCACTCGCGTGGGTGGGCAGCATCCAGAGTTGCGTATCGTCATGGTGGGCAAAAACAGTCAGGTTCCTGCAAATTTCACCATCCAACCGGGTGCGGTGATTGCAACAGACGTCATCCCCTCGGATTATCTCTCTGATACCGTGCGCGAAGACGATTACATCCAGACACAGAGGTTACCCTATGAATTATAAGCGTTCCTCCGGCATCATCCTGCATCCCACCAGTCTTCCTGGGAATTTTGGAATTGGCGATCTCGGTCCTGCAGCGTACCGGTGGGTAGATTATTTAGCCAGTACGGGTTGTAATTTATGGCAAATTTTGCCTCTGGGACCGACCGGTTATGGCGATTCACCCTACCAGTGTTTCTCGGCTTTCGCAGGCAATCCCTTCCTGATCAGTCCCGAAATCCTGCTGAAAGAAGGTCTGCTCCTTCCTACCGATCTTGACGACACTCCTGATTTTCCTCAACAACGCGTAGATTACGGAGCAGTGATCCCCTGGAAGCTCGCCCTTTTGGACCGCGCGTACAAGAATTTTGAAAACCACCCACCTGCCGGCTACCCAGCGGAATATGAGGCTTTCCGGCATTCGCAGGCAAGCTGGTTGTCGGATTTCGCATTGTTCATGGCATTGAAAGAGTATCATGGGGGAGCCTCGTGGGTTACCTGGTCTCCCGTTTTACGCGATCGTGATCCGCAAGCCTTGA
>Ga0105106_10000790_pt1 | contig 22470 bp, 12 predicted proteins | sample PPLLaktember2015_5_FD_79109 | JGI IMG/M metagenome (GOLD analysis project Ga0105106, IMG submission 79109) | Freshwater sediment microbial communities from Prairie Pothole Lake near Jamestown, North Dakota, USA - PPLs Lake P8 Core (1) Depth... | ecosystem: Environmental > Aquatic > Freshwater >...
CCTGCCCCAGGAAACCGCCGAAACCCCGGGCCGGGTGCTCCCGGGGTTTACGGACGAGCTGCGGGTTGCGACCGGCGACGGGGTGCTGTCGATTCTCGAGATTCAGGGCGAATCCGGCAAACGCCTGTCGATCCGGGACTTTCTGCGGGGCTGCGGCCTGCCCCCCGGTACGCTCCTGGCCTGACCGGCCCCAAGCCTTTTACCCTCTGCCACCGGAGCCTCGCCCCCCCAAGGGCCCGCCCATGTCAAACGACCCCCGCCAGACCGCACTGTGGGCGCTGACTGCCCTCGAGACCGCGCCCGAGACCCTCGACCGGGTCATGGCGACGGCCTTCGAGGCCGCTCCGCACCTTGACCGCCGCGACCTTGCCCTGACCAACGCCCTGGTTTACGGCGTCCAGCGCTGGCGCGGCCGCCTGGACTGGATCATCGCCCACTTTTCCAGGACCCCCCTGGCGCGCATGGACCCGCCGATCCGCAACCTCCTGCGCCTCGGCCTGTTTCAGATTGCCTTCATGGAGCGCATCCCGGTTTCCGCCGCGGTCAACACCGCCGTCGAAATGGCCAAGCAGACCGCAGCCCCCTGGGCGGCCCGATTTGTCAACGGCGTGCTGCGCAACGCCGCCCGGGGTCTGGAGGGCGTGCCCTTCCCGGACCTGTCAAGCGACCCGGTGGGCGCCGTCGCCGCCGGCAGAGCCTTTCCCCGCTGGCTGGTCACGCGCTGGCTGCAACGCTTCGGGGTCCAGGAGACCCTTGCGCTGTGCGACGCCGTCAACACGATCCCCCCCATCACCCTGCGCACCAACACCCTCAAAACCTCACGCGCAGCGCTGCTGGCGGCGCTGGAAGCCGCGGCCGAAGACCCCCGGCCGACCCCTTACGCCCCCGAGGGCATTCGCTGCGACCGGCTCAAAGAGGCGCTGGCCGAACTGCCGCCTTTTCAGCAGGGCTGGTGCCAGGCTCAGGACGAGGCCGCCCAGCTGGTGACCCATCTGCTGGATCCCCGACCGGGGGAACGGGTGCTGGACGCCTGCGCCGGGCGGGGCGGCAAAACCGGCCACATTGCCCAGCGGATGCAAAACCACGGCGACTTAGTGGCATTAGACAGCGACGGCCGGCGGCTGGCGGAACTCGAAGCCGAGCTCCAGCGGCTGGGGGTCACCTGCGTTAAAATCACCCCCCACGACCTCTCGCAGCCGGCCGACCGCCTCAGCGCCGAACCCTTTGACCGGGTGCTGCTGGACGCCCCCTGCTCGGGCCTGGGGGTGCTGCAGCGCAACCCGGACACCAAATGGGCCGCCGAGCGCGCCGATCTGGGCCGCTACCGGGAGCGCCAGCTGCGCTTTCTGAAAAACCTGGCGCCGTTGGTCAGGCCGGGCGGCTGCCTCGTGTATGCGGTCTGCAGCCTGGAGCCGGAGGAAACCGATGCGGTTGTCTCGGCCTTTCTCAAAGCTGTCCCCGGTTTTGACCTGGAGCGGCCCGCGGCGGACGATCCGCTGGCGGCCGGCGGTCTGGTGGATGCCGCGGGCGCCCTGCGCAGCCTGCCCCACCGGCACCACATGGACGGGTTCTTCGCCGTCCGCCTGAGGCGCCGGCCGTGATGCCGCGGGTTCTCAAATTCCTGGCGCTCGCCGGGTTGTTTGTGGGCCTGGCCGGTGCCAGCGCCTACCTGACCCTGACGTTCATCATTCGCAGCCAGGATACGGTGGTGGTCCCCGAGCTGGTCGGCCGGCACGTGGTCTATGCCCTCGAGGTCTTGAGCGATCTTGGGCTCAACACCCGCGTCAAGGGCTCCGAATTCAGCCCCGACGCCCCCAAGCACAGCGTGCTCTTGCAGGATCCCGCGCCGGGAGCCGAGATCAAAAAGGGCCGCGACGTCCGCCTGATCGTTTCCAAGGGTCCGGAAACCCTGGTAATGCCAAATCTCACGGGCCTTTCGAGCCAGCAGGCCCGGCTGATTCTGGAGGAAAACGGGCTTTGCCTCGGCCATCTCAGCCGGGTCTTCAGCCCGCGCATGTTCGCCGACGGCGTCCTGGCCCAGGTGCCCGCTGCCGGCAGTGGCGTCCGCCACGACCGCTGCGCAAATCTGCTGATCAGCGCAGGCCCCCGGCCGGCGGCCTATGCGATGCCGGATCTGACCGGGCTCGGGCTGGACGACGCCATTCTGCTGAGCGAGCGCACCCATCTGACCGCCGGGCGGGTGTCGGTGCGCTACGACCCCGATCACCCCCTCAACGTCGTGATCGGCCAGGACCCAGCCAAAGGCTCGCGGGTGACCGCCGGCGCCAGCGTCCAGCTGGTCATCAACCGCTCCAGCTTGCCGGCGGACCCCGCAGGGATGTCGCAAGCCGCCGAGGCGCGCCTTTTTCGCTTCCGCCTGCCCGAGGGGTTTCTCAAGCAGCGGGTGCGGGTGCACTGCAACCTCTACGGGGTCGGGACGGATCTGGCGAACGATTATTTCCGGCCGGGCCACGAAATCTGGCTACTGGTGCCCGCCGAAGCCTACCCCAGTCTGGTGGTTTATGTGGATGAAAAGCCGGTGCAGGCCCGCTGGCTCGAAGACTGAAAACCGGCGGCCCGTACTTGCTTTTTCGGCCGTGCGGGTGTTAACTGCCCCAACCCGCAGCCACCTCCCCGGCCGAAAAACGGGCGGGGTTCAGGCGCCGCGCAACCGAGGCTTGAAGGAGATTGCCACATGAAACTGATCGCCCCCTCGATCCTTTCCGCCGATTTCAGCCGGTTGGGCGAGGAGATCCGCACCGTTGAAGCCGCCGGCGCCGACTGGATTCACATCGACGTCATGGACGGCCATTTCGTTCCCAATATCACCATGGGCCCTCTGGTGGTGGAAGCCGTGCGGCGATTGACAAAACTGCCCCTGGACGTGCACCTGATGATCGAAACCCCGGACCGCTACATCGCCGACTTCGCCCGCGCCGGGGCCGATTTGATCGCCGTGCAGGTCGAGACCTGCGTCCACCTTCACCGCAGCGTGCAGCTCATCCGTGAGGCCGGTGTCAGGCCCGGCGTGGTCCTCAACCCGGCCACGCCCCTGGCGACGATCGAGTGGGTCCTCGCGGATGTAGACTTTGTGCTGGTGATGAGCGTCAACCCCGGTTTCGGCGGCCAGCAGTTCATCCCGTCCAGCCTTGAGAAAATCGCCCAACTGCGGATGATGATCCAGACCCGCGGCCTTTCGACCCTCATCCAGGTGGACGGCGGCGTCAACGCCGGCACCATCGCCGCGGTTGCCGCCGCCGGCGCCGATGTGTTCGTCGCCGGTTCGGCCATCTTCGGAAATCCGGACTACGCAGCCACCATCGCCAGCCTGCGGCCCCTGATCGGCGCTTAGGCCTCAGGCGACCCCCGGGCGGTTGTTCTTGACAGCCAGGGCCATTTTTCATATTCTTTTTAGGTGGATGCTGGAATTCGCCGATGTCCCGCCCCCTTGGCGCTAGTGGCGGCCCGCCCCGCCGGGAGGAGGTTTTATGGCTCGCCTCAAGGACCTGCTGCGCAAGACGGAGTTCCACATTTTTCTTTTCTGCCTTTTTTTCCTGCTTTTCAGCTGGCCCCTGCTGACCCTGATCGAGAAAACCCGCCCGCCAATCGGTTTTCTGTATCTTTACCTGACATGGTCAGCATTGACGGTGGTGCTGGCGGTGATCGCACGCCACTGCCGGCCGTCGCCGACCGACCGCGACCCCCCAGCGCCGCCGAGGGAATAGCCATGTTCGATCCCCTGGTCGCCATGCTCGTATTCCTGCTTTACGCCGGGGCCCTTTTCCTGGTCGCCCTGTGGGCCGAGCGCTGCGCCGCCTCCGGCCGGAGCCCCGCCAACAACCCCTGGGTCTACGCCCTCTCCCTGGCGGTTTACTGCACCGCCTGGACCTACTACGGCAGCGTCGGCATCGCGGCCTCCTCGGGGCTGCTCTTCCTCTCGGTCTACCTTGGCCCCACCCTGGGCATTATCCTCTGGTGGCAGGTGCTGCGGCGGATGGCGCTGATCAAATCCCATCACCACATCACCAGCATTGCCGACTTCATTTCGGCCCGCTACGACAAATCCGAAACCCTTGCCGCACTGGCCACCGTGCTGGCCCTTTTTGCGATCATCCCTTACGTTTCGCTGCAGCTCAAAGCGATCATCAGCACTTTTGCCCTGATCACCACCCCGGGCCAGGGTTTTTCGGCCTGGATCGGCGGCCACGTCGGCCCCATCGTGGTGGCGCTGATGATCGTCTTCACCATCATCTTCGGGGTTCGACGTCTGGACCCCACCGAGCGCCACGACGGGATGGTGATGGCCCTGGCGGTCGAATGCGTCGTCAAGCTGGCGAGCCTCCTGGTGGCGGGTGTTTTCGTCACCTATTTTCTTTACGACGGCTTTGGGGACCTTTTCCAGCGGCTGGCGCAAAGCCCCCATCACGCTCTGTTTTCGCTCAGCGGCAGCGCCGCCTCGCCCTACCTGCTGTGGACCACCTACCTTGTGCTGGCCATGTCCGCCAGCCTGTTTCTGCCCCGCCAATTCCACGTTGCGGTGGTGGAAAACCCCAACCCGGACTTTATTTCCTCGGCAATGTGGATCTTTCCAGTCTACATGCTGCTGATCAACCTTTTTGTCCTGCCGATTGCCGCCGCCGGCCTGCTGCAGGGTCTGCCAGCCATCGCGGCCGATACCTTCGTCCTGGATCTGCCGCGGAATCACGGCAAGCCCTGGCTGGTGATGCTGGTCTTTATCGGCGGTTTTTCGGCCGCCACGGGCATGATCATGATCAGTACGGTCACCCTCTCCACCATGCTCACCAACCACCTGCTGCTGCCACTGGTCCGCTGGGTGCCCTGGCTGGGTTTTCTGCGGCGCCACCTGCTGCGCTGCAAGTGGGCGGCCGTGGCCCTGGTGCTGATACTGAGCCACGGCTTCGAGCGCTTGATCGGCCAGACCTTCATGCTGGCCAATATCGGGATGATCTCCTTTGCGGCGGTCTTCCAGTTCGCCCCGGCCATCGTGGGCGGCATGTTCTGGCGTCAGGCCAACAAATGGGGCGCACTGGCGGGGTTGACGGCGGGGTTCGTGACGTGGCTTTACACCCTGCTGCTACCGGCCCTGATCCGGGTCGGCTGGTTTTCGCGCAGCATCCTGGAAAACGGGCCCTGGGGGCTTGCGGCCCTCAACCCCGAGAGTCTCTTCGGCCTGCGGGGGCTGCCGGCGCTTTCCCACACGCTTTTCTGGTCCTTTTTTTTCAACGTCGGCGCCTATGTGCTGGTGTCGATCTGGCAGGAGCAGAGCCCCACCGAAAAACGCCTGGCATTGGCCTTCAGTGGTGAAGGCCGGGATGCCGCCCTGCCCCCTGACAGAGACCGCCACACGGCCAGCATCGACCTGGCGGCCAAACACCAAGAGATCGGAAAGGTCCTGCAGCGCTACTTGGACGAAACCGAAGCGCAGTCGATCCTCGCCCGCTGCATGGCGGCATCCCACCTGGACGGCAAAGCACGCATCACCATCGTCGAGCTGATCAAGCTCCACAGCGAGGTCGAAAAATCCCTGGCCGGGGCCATCGGCGCCCCCGCCGCCCACAAAGCCCTCACCGGCTCGGCGGTTTTCACGCCTCAGGAGTCCCTGGAACTCAGCGAGGTATACACGGACATTCTCGCCAGCCTGCGCATTTCCCCCGAGGAGCTGTATGCCAAGCTCGATTATTACCGCGAAAAGGAAGCCCTCCTGACCAGCCACGCCGCCGAACTCCAGGAGTACAGCAAGGCGCTGGAGCTGCGCATCCTCGAGCAGGAAAAAACCGAGGCGGCCCTCGCCGAAAGCGAAGCCAAATACCGCAGCATATTCGAAAACGCCCCCGAAGGCATCTTCCAGGTAACCCCCGAGGGTCAGATGATCAGCGCCAGTCCTGCGATGGCGACGATCCTCGGCTTCGACTCGCCCGCCGAACTGATGGCGGCCCTGGAGAGCATCGGCAAAAACACCTATGTCCAGCCTGAGGATCACCAGACCCTGATGGCGCGCCTGACCACCGAAGGCGTGGTCACGGACTTCGAGTGCCAGCTCAGGCGCCAGAACGGCAGCCCCGTCTGGACTGCCATCCGGGCCCGGGCGGTGCGTGCCGCCAACGGCAGCCTCCTGCTGATCGAGGGGTTTCTCCAGGACATCTCCCAGCGCAAGCGCTCCGAGGCCGCCCTGCAGGAGGCCTACCGCAATATGGAACAGCGGGTAGCCGACCGCACCGCCGAGCTGCAGGCCGCCAACCGTGAACTTCTGACGGCCAAAGAAACCGCCGAGGCCGCGACCCGGGCCAAAAGCGAGTTTCTGGCCAACATGAGCCACGAGATCCGCACGCCCATGAACGGCGTCATCGCGGCGGCCGAACTGGCCCTGAACGACGAGCTTCCCACCAAGACCGCCCATTTCCTGAAGATCATCCAAAGCTCGGCAATTTCACTGCTGGGGATCATCAACGATATCCTCGACTTCTCCAAAATCGAGGCCGGCAAGCTTGACCTGGAGGCCGGCCCGTTCAACCTCGAAAACGCCTTGGACGGTGTCACTAGCATGTTTCTCAACAAGGTGGCCGAAAAAAACCTGGAGCTGGTCGTGGCGATCCACCCCGAGACCCCCACCGACCTGGTCGGCGACGCCCTGCGCCTGCAGCAGATCCTTAAAAACCTTCTGGACAACGCCATCAAGTTTACCGAGAAAGGCGGGGTGATCGAACTGGGGGTGGCGCCGTCCGAAGGCGAACCCGGGGTGCTGCAGTTTCATGTCCGTGACAGCGGGGTGGGGATCGACCCCACATACCGCCGCACCCTGTTCAACCCCTTTACCCAGGAGGACGCCTCGATCACCCGCAAATACGGCGGCACCGGTCTGGGGCTGTCCATCTGCAAACAGCTGGTGGAAATAATGGGGGGCACCATCGGGGTTGAAAGCACGCCGGGGGCCGGCAGCACCTTCCGCTTCACGGCCTGTTTTGAAGAACGCCGCGCCGTGGCCGCGGCCGGGGTGCAAAGCGCGCTTGCCGGACTGCGCCTGCTGATGGTCGATGACTGCCCGTCGGCCCTGGCGGCGCTGAAAACCATGACAAGCGCCTGGGGCCTGCAGGTGGACACCGCCACCAGCGGACCGGAGGCCGTCGGACGCCTCCGGGAGGCGGCCGCCGAGGACGATCCGTTCGAACTCGCCGTGCTGGATCAGAAAATGCCCGGGATGGACGGTCTGGCGACCGCCCGCCGGATCCGCGCCGAGATCGACACCCCGGTGCCGCTTCTGCTGCTGGCGGCCTTCGGCCGCAACAACGACCGCGGTACCGCGCTGGCCGCCGGCATCAGCGGCTTCGTCGCCAAGCCGGTCTACCCGACCTTGCTGCTGAACGCGATCCTGACGCTTTTCGGAGAGCCCCGCAGCGGCGATCGCCGCGCGGCCACCAGCCCCGCGGCGGTCGACGAAAGCCTGCTGGAGGGCGCGCTGATCCTGGTGGCCGAAGACACCCCCACCAGCCAGGAAATCGCGCGCGCAGTCCTGGAAGAGGCCGGCGCCATCGTCGAAATCGCCCCGGACGGCCGCCAGGCCGTTGCCGCCGTGAGCCGCGGGCGCTTTGACGCCGTGCTGATGGACGTTCAGATGCCGGTCATGAACGGACTGGAGGCCGCCTCCCGGATCCGGCAGGACCCGCGCCACGCCGAATTGCCCATCGTGGCCATGACCGCCCATGCCCTCGAAGCTGACGAGGAGCGCTGCCGCGCGGCCGGGATGAACGCCTGCATCGCCAAACCGGTCAACCGCGACGCCCTGTGCACGGTCCTGGGAAAGCTCCTGGAAGGCCGCAGCGGCCGTTCCCGGCAGCTGTCAAGGCCCCAACACGCCGGACGGCCCAAGACGATCGCCCTTCCGGACCGCTTGCCCGGCCTGCAGATCCGTGCGGCCCGAACCGCGCTGGGGCTGGACGCCGCGATTTTCAGCGGCATCCTGCAGCGCTTCGCCCGCGACAGCGCTAAAACCGCCAGCCGCATCGAAGCCGCCCTGAACACGGCAGACCGGACCACCCTGCGCCAGGCCGCCCATGCCCTCAAAGGCAGCGCCGCGGCGATCGGCGCAGCCGAACTGGCGGCAGCCGCCCGCGAACTGGAAACCGCGGCGGCCGATCCAGCGGCCGACGCCGCCAGCTTCAGCCCCCTGTTTAAACGCCTCCAGGCCGCCTTTGACGAGGTCCATCAGTCGCTGGCGACCCTGGTGCAGCCTGCGGAATCGGAAGCGGCCGAGGTGCCCGGTCGCCCCTGCGATCCTGCCCTGCTGCGATCGTTATTCGGCGCCATGCAAGACGCCCTTGAAGTCGCCGACCCGCAGGCCATCAGGCACGCGGTCAACGCCGTGCGCGCGCATCTGGACCCCGATACCTGGCATGAGCTGGACGACTGCATCAATGCTTATGAATACGACCGGGCCCTGGCCGTCCTGCGGACCGCCGCGGCGGACCTGGCCGATTTTGAAACCGCCGAAGGAGAAGATCTTGCAGAACCGTGAAGCCCTGGTACTGATCGTTGACGACAACGCCACCAATATCGACCTGCTGGTGAACACCCTCAAGGAGGACTACCGGCTGGGAATCGCCAAAAACGGCCCCAAGGCGCTGGAGTACGCCGCACGGCACCACCCGGACCTGATCCTGCTGGACATCATGATGCCGGAGATGAACGGCTACGAGGTCTGCACCCGTCTGAAAGGCGATCCGGCCACCATGGAAATCCCCGTGATCTTCATCACCGCCCTGGACGAACCGGGCCGCAAGACCCACGGGTTCGAAGTCGGCGGGGTCGACTATGTGACCAAACCGTTTCACGCCGCCGAGGTCAAGGCCCGGGTGCGAACTCACCTGACCCTTCAGCAGATGCGCAAGGATCTCAGCAACCAGAACATCGTGCTCGAAAAAAAGGTCAACGAAAAAACCGCCGAACTCCAGGCCATGCTCAATGCCACGGTCAAATCCATTGCTTTCGCCCTGGAAATGCGCGACCCATACACCGCCGGCCACCAGCAGCGGGTTGCGCACCTGGCCTGCGCCATCGCCGCAAAGCTGGCGCTCCCCGACGAGCAGATCCAGGCCATCCGCTTTGCCGGCATCCTGCACGACATCGGCAAAATCCGCATCCCGACCGCGATCCTCAACCGGCCCGGGCGGCTACTGGATGTCGAAATGGAGATGATCAAGCTGCACCCCCAGGTCGGCTTCGAAATCCTCGAAAACATCCCGGCGCCCTGGCCGCTGGCGGAAATCGTTCACCAACACCATGAGCGCCTGGACGGTTCGGGCTACCCGCGGAACCTGAAAGGCGACCAGATCCTGCGCGAGGCCACCATCCTGTCCGTCTCCGACGTCGTGGAAGCCGGCAGTTCCTACCGCCCCTACCGCCCGGCCCGTGGCATTGACGTGGCCCTGGAGGAAATCACCCGTCACCGCGGCGTGCGCTACGCGCCCGATGCAGTCGACGCCTGCCTGGAGCTTCTGCAGAAGGAAGATTTCAGGATTGAACCATCCGAGCTCCGGGCCTCCGGCCCGTCAGAAGGAAAACGGCAAGCATGAACAGACGGTTGCACGCATCGCTTTTCATCGGTTTGCTCCTCCTGGCAGCGGCCGTGGGTCTGCCCCCCGCTGCCCGCGGCGGAGAGGATCTGCAGGAGGTCCAGATCGGGGTCCTGGCCAAGCGCGGCGTTGAACGCTGCCTGGAAAAATGGACCCCCACGGCGGACTACCTCTCCAGCCGGATCCCCGGCAAACGGTTTGTCATCATCCCCCTGGAGTATGATCAGATTTTGGATCCGGCCCAGCTGGCGACCCTGGATTTTATTATCTGCAACCCCTCGATCTACGTCGATTTGGAGATCGGGTACGGCGCGATGCGGATCGCGACCCTCAAGAATCTTCACCTCGACAAAATCTTCACCCAATACGGGGGCGTGATCTTCACCCGCCGGGAGCGCAGCGACATCCGCAGCCTGGAGGACCTTAAGGGCAAGTCCTTCATGGCGGTGGAGGAAAACTCCCTCGGAGGCTGGCACGCGACGTGGCGCGAGTTTGTCGCCCGCGGCATCGACCCCTACCGCGATTTGAAAGACTTTCACTTCGCCGGCACCCACGACGCCGTCGTCCTGGCGGTTCGCGACGGTCTGACCGACGCCGGAACGGTGCGCACCGACACCTTGGAGCGGATGCAGGCTGAAAACAAGATCGACCTCGCGGACTTTTTTATCATTCCCGTGGACGGCGTTCCCACCGCGGATCTGCAGTTGGTCTACTCAACCCGCCTGTATCCCGAATGGCCGATCGCCAAAATGGGTCGCACCGCCGACGAACTGGGCGTGCCCGTGGCCATCGCCCTGCTCCAGCTCACGCCCGACAACCCGGCGGCCGTCGCCGGGCGCTACGCGGGGTGGACCATCCCGCTCAACTACCAGAGCGTACACGACCTCCTGCGGGAACTGAAGATTGGACCCTACCGTGACCTGGGCAAGATCACCTTTGCCGACGTGCTCAAAAAGTACTGGTACTGGCTGGAGTTGATCGCGGCCGGGTTTCTGATCCTCGCGGGTTTCACCGTAACCATCATGAAGCTCAACCGGCGCTTGAAGACCTCGCACTTCCGCCTGGAGGCCGAAGTCGGCGAGCGGCGTCTGGTGGAAAAACGCCTGATCCAGGCCCGGGACCAGGCTGAGGCCGCAACCCGCGCCAAGAGCGAGTTTCTGGCCAATATGAGCCACGAGATCCGGACCCCCATGAACGGCGTGATCGCCGCGTCCGAGCTGGCGCTCAGTGAAAAACTGCCCGAAAGGGCCGCCCACTACCTCGAAATCATTCACACCTCGGCCTATTCCCTGCTGGGGATCATCAACGACATCCTGGATTTCTCCAAGATCGAGGCCGAAAAAATGGCCCTGGAAATCCGCCCCTTCATGCTGGACGAGATCCTCGACCGGGTGGTGGACGTTTTCCACATCAAGGTGGCCGAAAACCACATCGAGCTGCTGGTGGATATCGATGCTGGAACTCCCAAGGCGTTGATGGGCGACCCCCTGCGCCTTCAGCAGATCCTCACCAACCTGGTCAGCAACTCGGTCAAATTCACCGATAAAGGCGGCGTGATCCTCGTCGGCCTCAGCCCGGCGGAAACCACCGACAACAAGGTTTTTCTCAAGTTTTTCGTCAAGGACAGCGGCATCGGGATCGCGCCGGAGTACCTGCCGCTGCTGTTCCAGTCCTTCAGCCAGGCGGACGCCTCCTCAACCCGCAAATACCAAGGGACCGGCCTGGGGCTGGCGATCTGCAAGCAGTTGGTGCAGATGATGGGCGGGTCCATCTGGGTGGAAAGCGAGCTGGGCAAGGGCAGTACTTTTTATTTCACCGCCGGGTTCGAACGCTGCGCAGGCCCCCCGCCGCCGAAGTTCGTTCCGCCTTCAGACATCCAGGGGCTTTACGTGCTGGTGGTGGACGACTGCAACGACAGCCTCGTGATCATGCAGAAAATGCTGGAGAGCTTCGGGTTTCACGTGCGCACGGTCGCCTCGGCCGAGGAGGCCCTGGAGCGCCTTGGGGGAAACCAGACCGGCGAAAAGCCCTTCGACCTGATCCTGATGGATTGGCGGATGCCGGGCATGAACGGGATCGCCGCCGCCCGCCACATCCGCCGCGACTTGCAGCTCAACACCGTCATCATCCTGATGACCGCCTTCGAGGACCAGAGCGTTCGCAGCGCGGCCCAGGAGGAGGGCATCAACGGTTTTCTGGCCAAACCGATCTACCAGTCGGAACTGTTCAACGCCGTGATGGACGCGTTCGGCAAAACCGCCTTAAAAAGCGAACCCACGCGAACCCGCTTCACGACCCGGGCCTCGATCTACAAGGAGCGCCTGCGCGGCTGTCGGGTCCTTCTGGCCGAGGACAACCCCACCAACCGCGAGATCGCAACAGCGGTGCTGGAATCCGCCGGTATCCAGGTGAAAACCGCCGCCAATGGCCGCGAAGCGCTTGCCGCGGTTCAAGCCGGCGCTTTCGACGCGGTCCTGATGGACATCCAGATGCCCGAAATGGACGGCTTCGAGGCCACCCGGGCGATCCGCGACACCCAGGCCGTCCAGCACATTCCGATCATCGCCATGACTGCGCACGCCATGAAAGGCGACGAGGAAAAATGTCTGGCGGCGGGGATGGACGGCTACGTCTCGAAACCCATCAATCAGGACCGCCTTTTTCACACCCTCTGGCGCACCATCAAGCGCCCCCCCTTATCAGCCGCCTGTCCGCTGCCGGAAACCGCACCGGCGCCGGCCGCAAGCCCCGACGCGCAGCCCGCTGCAGCCGGCGAACTGCCGGACAGCCTGCCGGGAATCCGGGTTCGCCAGACCCTGGAGGCCCTCAGCATCGACCCGGCCACCTTCCGCCGGATCCTGGTCGGGTTTGCCGAGCACAACATCAACACGACCGCCACCCTCGAGACCCTGCGGGCCGGTGGCGACCACAAGGCCCTGCGCCAGGTGGCCCACAGCATCAAGGGCAGCGCCGCCAATATCGGTGCAACGCACCTGTCGACGGCCGCCCGGGATCTGGAGAAAACCCTGGCGAATTCCGCAGCACCGGACGCCGCGATCCTTTCTGCCCTGACAGCCGCCGTGGGTGCGCACCTGAACGAGGTGATAGCCGGGATCAGCGCCATTTCACCGGTGCCGGCGGCGGTCGCTGGCGAGCCGGCGGCGGTCGACCCGGCCAAACGGCAGGACAAACTGGCCCAGCTGGCCGAGGCGCTCCAGCTGGCGGACCCTGAAACCATCCCGCCGCGCTTCGCCGCCGCGCGCCCGTATCTGCCGGCGGCGTTGGCGGCTGAGTTGGATGCGAGCATCGGCGCCTACGAATACGACAAGGCCCTCGAGCGGCTGCAGGCCGCCCTTGCAGAGGCCTCTTGAGAGGCAAGCAAGGCAAACGGCGTCGACCGCGCCGTTCGGGGCGGCGGCAATCTCAGGGGCGGCGGGCGGCCTCCCGGGCGCGACGCTTGACCCGCAGCAGCCCGGGGCTTTGATGAAGGTACATCAGGGAAGATGAGAGGCCGGCATCGATGAATTCCTGCTCCAGCCGGTCAAAGAGGATCGGGCGGTCGGGCCAGGTGAAGGTGCTGGCCCTTTGCTTGAGGGTTTCCCAGGCGTCCCGCAGGACCGGCTGCTGGTCGAACACCCGGTGCTGGGCGGTGTCGCAGATAAAACGCTCGCACACGATGGGTTTCAGGCGCCAGCGGCAGCCATCGCCGCCGAGGTAGACGCACTTGGCGCCCACATGGGGCCGTTCCAGAAGGGCCTGCAGGCTTTCGACCTGCGCCTCCCCGGAAACCAGCACGTTGAGGACCACGTCGGCAAAGAAGGTGATGATGCCGTCGCGGGTGCAGCAGGCGCTCAACCGGTTGCTGAAACAGGTGAGCGTGCAGATTTCGCTGAAATGGGCGGCCAGAAACGCGGTCATCTCCACCCGCAGCGCGAGGTAAGGCGCCGCCTGCCGGCGCAGGCGGTCCTGCTGGGCCGGCCCCAGATGCGCCAGGTGGCTGCGCACCAGGACAAGGGCCTCGAGCTGTTCGCGCTGGTAGGCGCTGGGCTCGGGCAATGGGCGCTGCGCCACTTAGTGCGCCTTGTGGCCGCAACAACTCCCGGGGCCGGCGCAGCCCGCGTGGCCCGGCGCGGACCCGCAGCAGGCGGTGTCCCCCGGGCCGGGCAGGGCGTGCCGCGAGGCGCCGGAAAAAGAGGAATGCGCCGACAGCAGTTTTTTGAGACGGCTGCCGCCGCACGCCGGGCAGACCGGCGCCTCGGCGGCAGCGGTCATCAGGATTTCAGACGTTTGACCGCAGTCGGGACAGAGGTAATCGAAAAGCGGCATAGCTCACCCCCCCTTAAAGTTTCCGACCGTTTCCGGGCTGGTAGTCCTCCAGGGCCCGTTGCAGGGTCTTGGCCGCCAGCCGGATACAGTCCTGTTTCTGATCGGGAATTACCACCAGGGACCGAAAGATGTCCGCATCGCGAATCAAGCGGGCATCCGCCAGGCTGGCGCCCTTGACCATGTCGGCAACCGCCATCGCGGCGGCCACCGCACCGGGGCAGCCCATGACCTCGAACTTGGCATCCTGAATCACGCCGTCCGCAATTTTGAGGTACACCCGCATGGTGTCGCCGCACTCTCCGGTGACTTCACTCACCTGATCGGCATTCGCCAGTTTCCCCATGTTGGGCTTGTCGAGATAATAGGCGATGGCCTTGTCGGAATACCCCGCGCTGGCCAACATGTCGTGCATCGCGTTAAAAGCAACCGGTTCGATGGTCGGATTGTTGCTCATTTCTCGCTTCCTTGAAGAGTTGACGGCAGGTCGGTTTCCGGTCGGTGCAGTCTGTGCCGGCGGCGTTCAGTGGCTGCAGCCACCGTCCTGGCTGTGCCCGGCGCAGGTAAGGGCCGGTGTGAAGGTCGGCAGACGTTCGGCCCGGATCAAGGCCAGGTTTTCGGCCACCGTGCCCTCAACCGCCCGATAGGCCTGAACGCCGGCGTCATTCAGTTTGCGCAAGGCACCGCCGCCGATCCCGCCGACCACCACGGCGTCCACCGAGGTGCCCGCAAAGGCCTTGAGGGGCTGGCAATGGCCGTGAAGATGGTCGCGGTCGGGGTTGACTATCGTTTCGCAGCTGCCGCTGTCGCTTTCAACGATGATAAAAAAAGGGGCTGAGCCGAAGTGGCCGTAAACCGGGCTGTCGAACCCGCGGTCCTCTTGGCTGGGAAAGGCGATACGCATGGTGATCTCTCCTGTTTAAAAAGACGCCCGCTGGGATCTGCACCCGCGGGGGGTAAATGGCAGCGGGGCGGAACGCCGCCCCACGTCAACGGGCCGAATTTAGGGCAATTCCACACCGGTGTCAAGGCCGGGTGCGCCCAGCGGAGGCTGTTTTTTTCCCCGCCCCCAAAACCTGGGGGGCCGATAAGGTGGGTTCAGGTGTTGCCGACCCCCCGCGGGACCGGTATCGGTCGAATTCAGCGCCGGCGAAGTTAAAAATGACCTCACCACCCGCAAATCATGTTTGAGCCTGGCGACTTGAAACATGCCGCAGCCGCTGCGGGTTGCAGCGCGGCGCGGCGTTTTGGACTATGCGGGGCGTCATCAAGCCTTGCCAACCCCCGTTGACTCCGGTATATCATTCGCTCCGCACGCGTCTGAAGCCCCGAAAAACAGGATAAGGAAGCTCGCAGCCCCCATGACCGTCAACCCCCCCATCGCCGTGGTGGCGATCGCCGGCGTTTTCCCCGGCGCCCCGGACGTGGAGACCTTCTGGAGAAATATCCACGGCAAAGTCGACACCTGCTGCGAGGTCCCCCCGGAGCGCTGGATCGCGCCCCCGGCGGCCATGCTAAGTCCGAGCCCCCAGCCGGACCGGGCCCTCACCCGCCGCGCCTGTCTGGTGGGCCCGCTGCCGGTGGACCCCGTCGGCCTTGACCTGGATGCCGACCTTCTGGCGGCGCTCGATCCCCTCTACCATCTGGTACTCAGGACCGGCCGCGATGCGTTCGCCCAATGCCGGCACGCGGCGCTCGACCGGGAGCGCATCGGCACCATCCTGGCGGCCATCATCCTGCCCACCGACGCCGCCTCCAGGATCAGCTGGGAGCTGCTCGGCCGCCCACTTGAAACCCGGCTTTTCGGGCAGGCTTCGGCTCCGGCCGCACTCGACCGCCATGCCTGTCTGGCCGGGCGGGTGGCGGGTCTGCCGGCTGCCCTGCTGGCCCGGGCGCTCAACCTCGGCGGCGGCAGCTACACCTTGGACGCCGCCTGCGCTTCATCCCTTTTCGCCGTCAAGCTGGCCTGCGACGCACTCCAGGCGCAGCGTGCGGACGCCATCCTGGCCGGCGGCGTTTCGCGCCCGGACTGCCTTTACACCCAGGTGGGCTTCAGCCAGTTGCGGGCGCTTTCGCCCTCGGGCCGCTGCGCCCCCTTTGACCGCAGCGCGGACGGCCTCGTGGTCGGCGAGGGCGCCGGCATCCTGGTGTTGAAGCGATTAGCGGATGCCCTGGCGCATGGCGACCGGATTCACGCCGTGATCCGCGGCATCGGACTTTCCAACGACATCGACGGCAGCCTCCTGGCGCCTGCCAGCGAGGGCCAGCTGCGGGCCATGCAATCCGCCTACGCGGCCGCGGGCTGGTCACCGGACGCGGTGGACCTGATCGAGTGTCACGGCGCCGGCACCCCGGTGGGGGATGCCACCGAAGTGCGCAGTCTGGCGTCCCTGTGGGGTGGACTGGCCTGGCAGCCGCAGCAGTGCGCCATCGGGTCGGTCAAATCCATGATCGGACATCTGCTCACGGCCGCCGGGGCCGCCGGGGCCATCAAAACCCTGCTGGCCCTTCAGCACCGCACCCTCCCGCCCTCGCTGCACTTCAATACCGCGCCGGCCCAAAGCCCGCTGCTGGACGGCCCGTTCCGGGTTCAGACAGACCCCGCCGTCTGGGAGCGGCGTGCATCCGACCAGCCCCGCAGAGCGGCCGTGAGCGCCTTTGGCTTCGGCGGCATCAACGCCCACATGCTGCTCGAAGAGTTCATCGAGCCCGATCCGGCCGTGCCCCCCCCCGCCCGCACCGCCCGCGCCGCGGTCGAAACACCGGACCCGGCGCGGCCGGCGGTGGCCATCGTCGGCATGCAAACCTTTTTCGGACGCCTGGAGGGGTTAAGGGCCTTTCAGGAAGCCGTTTTCACCGGCGGCCCGGCCATCGCCCCCAGGCCGCCCCTGCGCTGGAAAGGGGCTGAAGCCACGGCCGCAGAGATCCTCGGAAACGCCGGCAGCCGGGGGGCCTTTCTGGAGACCCTGACGGTGGGGGTCGGAGAGTTCCGCATCGCCCCCAACGAAATCGCCGATCTCCTGCCCCAGCAGCTTCTGATGCTCAAGGCCGCGGCCGGCGCCATGCAGGCCTCCGGCTTCGACGGCCGGCCGGAGCAGCCGCGCATGGGCGCCGTGATCGGGATCGACTTCGATTTCGCAGCCACCGATTTTCACCTGCGCTGGCGCCTCCTGCAAGCCGCCGCCGCGTGGAACGCCCGCCACCGCCTCGGCCTCGACCCCCAGGCGGTGGCACGCTGGCAGGCCGACCTGGCCGACGCCTGCGGCCCACCGCTGACCGCGGTGCGCACCCTGGGGGCGCTCGGGGGCATCGTCGCCAGCCGGGTCGCCCGCGAATTCCGCCTGGGAGGCCCGACCTTCACCGTTTCAGCCGAAGCCGCGGCCGGTGTGCGGGCGCTTGAAATCGGCGTGCGCGCGCTGCAGCAGGGAGAACTCGACGCCGTCCTGGTGGGCGCCGTGGACATCAGCGCCGATGTCCGCAACCTGGCCGCACGCCACGGCATCCGCCCCTTGGGTGCCGGCGGCGCCGTGCGTCCGTTCGACCGCGGGGCCGACGGGACCCTGCCCGGCGAGGGCGCCGTGGCGCTGGTGCTCAAGCGTTTGGACCAGGCTTTGACCGACGGCAACCGCGTCTATGCGGTGGTCGGCGGGGTCGGGGCCGCCGACGGGGGCGCCATTCCCACCGGCTTGCCCGGCGAAGCGGCCTACTGCCGGTCCCTGGGGCGCGCCCTGAGCGACGGCGGTGCATCGCCCGCATCCGTCAGCTACCTTGAAGCCCACGGCAGCGGCGACCCGGCCGAAGACGGCCTGGAGTGCGCGGCGCTGCACCGCTTTTTTCAGCAACCCGGGCAAGCGGCCGCCCCCGCTGCCTGTGCCGTCGGCAGCCTGAAAGCGATCGTCGGCCACACCGGCGCGGCCGCAGGCCTCGCCGGGGTCGTCAAGGCCGCCCTTTGCCTATACCACGACATGATCCCGCCGCTGCCCGGTTTCAGCGAACCGGCTGATGAGCGCTGGCATCACGGCCCATTTCATTTCCCGGCCTTCCCCCAGTACTGGGTGCGCGACCGCCGCGACGGCGCGCGCCGCGCCGTGGTCGCGACCATAACGGCCGACGGGGGCTGCATGCACGTCCTCCTTGAGGGGGTCGAATCAGCGCCGGCCGCAACTGCATATGAAAAAACTGACCCAGGGGGCCGCCAGCCGGCAGGCGAGCTGCCCTGCGGGCTTTTCGGCGTCAGCGGCAGCGATCGCGAGGGGCTCGCCGCCGGTTTGGAGCGCCTGGAAGCCCACGTCCGACAGCAGGGGCCGGCTGCCACGATCGAATCCCTGGCCCGCAGCTGGCACCAGGCCGCGCCGCCGGACAGTGCCGCAGCCTTGGGGGTGGCGATCATCGCCGGAGACCCCGACCGGCTGCCGCACTGGCTCGCCGAGGCCCGCAGAGCCGTCCGGGACGCTGCGGCCGTGCGCTGCAACGGCCCGGAAGGCGTCTGCTTCACCCCGGCCCCGCTGGGTCCCGGCGGCGCGGTGGCCTTTGTGTACCCCGGCAGCGGCAACCATTTTCTGGGCATGGGGCGGACCATCGGCGTGCGCTGGCCCGCGGTGCTGCGCCGCATGGACGCCGCCACGGCGCAGCTGAAATCCCAGATGCTGCCCGACTGCTTCCTGCCCCGCCGCACCACCTGGGGCCCCGGCTGGGAAAAGGATGCCGGCGCGCGGATTGCGGCCGACCCGCTGCAGATGATTTTCGGGCAGGTCGTGCACGGCGGCCTGATGACCACCCTCGTGCGCGAATTCGTCGCCGCCCCGGACGCCGTCATCGGGTACAGCCTCGGGGAATCGGCGGGCCTCTTCGCCCTGGGGGCATGGCCGGACCGGGGGCAGATGCTCGAGCGCATGGCCGCCACCGATCTTTTCAGCACCCAGCTGGCCGGTCCCTGCCGTGCCGCGCGAAGCGCCTGGCAGATCCCCACCGACCAGCCCTTCGCGTGGACCGTGGCCGTCGTGGACCGCGCCGCGGAGGCCGTTCGGCCGGCGGTCGCCCGCCAGCCCCGCGCCCGCCTGTTGATCGTCAACACGCCCGACGAGTGCGTCATCGGGGGCGACCGCGGACCGATCCAGGCCGTCATCGCCGAATTGGGCTGCAACGCCTTTTTTCTCGACGGGGTGGTCACGGTCCACTGCGATGCGGCCGAGCCGGTGCGGCGGGCCTACCGCGACCTGCACCTTTTCCCCACCAGCGCGCCGTCCGGCATCCGGTTTTACAGCTGCGCGGCGGGGAGAGTCTACGCGCTGAATGCCGAGAGCGCCGCCGATGCGATCCTCGCCCAGGCCTTGCACGGATTCGATTTCACGGCCACCGTCGAGCAGGCCTACGCCGACGGCCTGCGCATCTTCCTGGAGATGGGCCCCCAGGCGTCGTGCACCCGCATGATCGGCCGGATTCTGGCCGACCGGCCGCACCTGGCTGTCTCGGCCTCGGTGCGCGGGGAGGACGAAGCGCTCACGGTGCTGAAGCTGCTGGGGCACCTGTGGACCCATCGGGTGCCCTTGGACCTGGATTTCCTTTACGGCCCCGGAGACCCTGCGGCGCCGCGCGCGACCTTTCCGCGGGTGGTCACGGTCGCCCTCGGCGGGTCGACCCCCCAACCGCCGGCACCGCCGGCCGCTGCCGCACCACCGGCGCCGGCTGCGGACCAGCCCCACCCCGACGCTACGGCTGCAGGTACCTTCAGCGATCTAGTGAGTACCGTCGGCGCGGCCGCCGGCGCCACGGCCGAAGCCCACCGGCGCTTCCTGGATTTCGCCGACCAGGCGCAGCAGGGCTATGCCCGCGCCTTCGACCTCCAGACCCGGCTTCTGGCCGAAATGGCCGCCGACAGCGGGCCCGTGCACCTGCCGGACGAGGCCGCCGCGCGAAGTGGGATCCCGCCCGCGGCCGGCCAAAGCCTGCAGCCTTCAGCGCCGCCGGCCTATGCCCGCGAGATGTGCATGGAGTTCGCGGTGGGCTCCGTGGCCCGCGTGCTGGGACCCGAATTTGCCGCGGTCGACGGCTACCGGGTGCGGGTGCGCCTGCCCGATGCGCCCCTGATGCTGGTGGACCGGATCGTTGCGGTGAGCGGCGCCAAGGGCTCCCTGGGCCCCGGCCGCGTGGTGACCGAGCACGATGTCCTGCCGGGTGCCTGGTATCTCGACGGCGACCGCGCGCCGGTGTGCATCGCGGTGGAGGCGGGTCAGGCCGACCTGTTTCTGTGCGCCTACCTGGGGATCGACCTCGCCGTCCAAGGCCGGCGCGCCTATCGCCTGCTGGATGCCAAGGTGCGCTTTCACCGCGGCCTGCCGCGGCCGGGGGACGTGATCCGCTACGAGATCGCCATCGACCGCTTCGTGCGCCAGGCGGAGACCTGGATGTTCTTCTTCCGTTTCGAAGGCTGGATCGGCGACGAACACCTCATCAGCATGCGCGACGGCTGCGCCGGCTTTTTCACCGAAGCCGAAGTCCAGCATTCCGGCGGGATCATTCTGACCGAATCCGACACCCGCCCCGCGCCCGGCAAACGCCCGGCGGATTGGTCGCCGCTCGCGCCCCTGGCGAGGGAAAATTACGACGACGGCCAACTGGAGGCCCTGCGCGCCGGCGACCTGGCGGCCTGCTTCGGGCCGGCCTTCGACGGGCTGCGCCTGGCGCCCGCGCTGCGCCTGCCGGGTGGGCGGATGCACCTGATCGACCGGGTCCTGGAACTCGACCCGGCCGGCGGCCGCTTCAGCCTCGGCAGCATCCGCGCAGCGGCCGACATCCATCCGGACGACTGGTTTCTGACCTGCCACTTCGTGGACGACCGCGTCATGCCGGGCACCCTGATGTACGAGTGCTGCGGGCACGCCCTGCGGGTGCTGCTCCAGCGGCTGGGCTGGGTCACGCCAAAGGACGGGGTCGCCTATGAGCCGGTGACGGGCGTGGAGGCCGTGCTCAAATGCCGCGGGCCGGTCACCCCGGCCACCCGCCAGGTGGTCTACGAGGTGGCCCTGCGCGAAATCGGCTACGGCCCGGTGCCCTATGCCGTCGCCGATGCCGTCATGTATGCCGACGGCCGCCGGATCGTCGCCTTCGAGGGGCTTAGCCTGCAGCTGAGCGGCATCACCCGCCCGGAAGTAGAGGCTCTGTGGGAATCCCGGCACCGGCAGACGCCGCCGGCGGGCGCCCTGCAGGCCTCGCACCCCCAGGGACGGCCGGAGCTCTTCACCCGCGACCAGCTGCTGGCCTTCTGCATCGGCAACCCGTCCGAGGCCTTCGGCGAGCCCTACCGGGTGTTTGACCATGACCGCTTTATCGCCCGTCTGCCCGGGCCGCCCTACTGCTTCATGGACCGCATCACGGCCGCCGAACCGCCCCCCTGGGAGCTGGCGCCGGGCGGCTGGATCGAAGCCGAGTACGACATCCCGCCCGACGCGTGGTACTTCCGCGCCGAGCGCAGCGGCAGCCTGCCGTTGTGCGTCCTGCTCGAAATCGCCCTCCAGCCCTGCGGCTGGCTTGCGGCCTACGCCGGCTCGGCCCTGAAATGCCCCCATGACCTCCAATTCCGCAACCTCGGCGGCAGCGCCCGCCTGCAGCGCGAGCTCTTCCCGGAGAGCGGCACCCTCAGCATGCGGGCCCGCCTGACCAAGGTGGCCATGGCCGGCGACATCATCATCGAGAAATTTGAGTTCCAGGTTCTGGCCGGGGGCGCGATGGTCTATGACGGCGACACGTCCTTTGGCTTTTTCACCCGTAAAGCCCTCGCCAACCAGGTGGGTCTGAGGGAAACGCCGCCGGCCGCAGCCCCCACCGGTGCAGATCCCGACGGGGCCCAGCGGCTGGCGGACGATCGTCCCCTGGCGCCGGACGACCCCCACACCAGCCCCGCGGCATCCCTGGCCATGCCGGCCCGGGCGCTGCGGATGATCGACCGCATCGAGGTCTTCCATCCTGACGGCGGTCCCCGGGGGCTGGGCTACGTGCGCGGCACAAAGACGGTGGATCCCGCGGAGTGGTTCTTCAAGGCCCACTTCTATCAGGACCCGGTCTGCCCGGGGTCGCTGGGGATCGAATCGTTCATCCAGCTCCTGAAATTTGCGGCCCTCCGCCGATGGGAGCACCGGCGCGACACCCATCGCTTCGCCCTGGCGGCGCCGGCGCCCCATCGCTGGACCTACCGGGGGCAGATCACCCCCGCCAGCCGCCAGGTGGTGGTGGAGGCGCTGGTCACGGCCGTGACCGAAGGCCCCGCCCCGGCCCTCCAGGCGGACGGCTATCTTCAGGTGGACGGCCTTTACATCTACAAACTGGAGGGCTTCACGCTCCAGCTGGTGCCGCGTTGAAAGCAGACCCCACCCTTGAGCTTTGGGGCACCGGACCCTATATTTTAGGGCTGGCGCCGTCTGCCCGCACCGCCCGCGGCCTCCGGGCCACGGCCGCGCCGGACGACGGCTGGATCCCAAACCTCTAAGGACGGTGGCTCGCGGACGTCTTTAATTGAACGAAATACAGCTATTTTGATGGGTTAATCCTGTCCGCGATCCCGGGA
>Ga0105106_10000791_pt1 | contig 22448 bp, 22 predicted proteins | sample PPLLaktember2015_5_FD_79109 | JGI IMG/M metagenome (GOLD analysis project Ga0105106, IMG submission 79109) | Freshwater sediment microbial communities from Prairie Pothole Lake near Jamestown, North Dakota, USA - PPLs Lake P8 Core (1) Depth... | ecosystem: Environmental > Aquatic > Freshwater >...
GAAGGCCGCCTCGACCCGCTCGGGGAAGCGCGTCATCGCCTCGGACAGCGCGCAGACCTGCGCACCCGCCGGCAGTGCGCCGATCGCGGACATCGCCGGCGCGAACACGCCGTCGACGAACACCAGCCAGTGCCCGCCCTCGTCGCCGCTGCGCAGACCGTCGATCGCCGCCTGCGGCGACGAGCCCGCCTGTGCGACGACGAAGCGCTGCTGCCCGAGGAACGCGAGCGAGGTGTGTCGCCAGTTCTCGAGCCGGTTGGTCGGCCAGCCCTCGTCGGCGAAGCGCTCGATCGCACGCTGGCGGATCGTGGCCAGCCACGGCAGGCCTGCGCCCGGCAGCCCCGCCGCCTGCGTGCGGAACGCGGCCAACCAGGTGTCGATGTCGCTCATCGCGCCGCCCCGCCACGCGCCGCGCCGGCGGTCGCCGGCGAGGCGCCCTGTCCCGCCTTTGGCGCATCGGCGGTCCACGCGTAGCCGCGCTGCTCGAGCTCGAGCGCGAGCTCCGGCCCGCCGGAGCGCACGATCCGCCCCTGCGACAGCACGTGGACCTTGTCGGGCACGATGTAGTCGAGCAGGCGCTGGTAATGCGTGATGACGATCATCGAGCGATCGGGGCTGCGCAGCCGGTTCACGCCGTCGGCCACGATGCGAAGCGCGTCGATGTCGAGACCCGAATCGGTCTCGTCGAGCACTGCCAGCCTCGGCTCGAGCAGCACCATCTGCAATATCTCGTTGCGCTTCTTCTCGCCGCCCGAGAAGCCCTCGTTGACCGAGCGGTAGAGAAATTCCTCGCGCATCCCGACCGCCTTCATCTCGGCCTTGACGCGCTTGAGGAAGTCCATCGCGTCGAGCTCGGGCAGGCCGCGGTGGCGGCGCACCGCGTTGACCGCCGACTTCAGGAAGTAGGCGTTCGAGACGCCCGGAATCTCGACCGGATACTGGAAGGCGAGGAACAGGCCTTCGCGGGCGCGCTCCTCGGCGGGCAGCGCGAGCAGGTCCCTGCCGTCCCAGGTGACCGTGCCGCTGTCGACCTGAAAGCTGTCGCGGCCGGCCAGTACCTGAGCCAGCGTGCTCTTGCCCGAGCCGTTGGGCCCCATGATCGCGTGGACCTCGCCCGACTTCACCTCGAGGGTGAGGCCGCGCAGGATCTGCTTGCCGTCGACCGAGGCGTGCAGGTCGTGGATATTCAGCATGTCGATTCTCTCCGTTAGCCGATGCTGCCTTCGAGGCTCACGCCGAGCAGGTTTTGTGCCTCGACCGCGAACTCCATCGGCAATTCCTTGAATACTTCGCGGCAGAACCCGCTCACGATCATCGACACCGCGTCCTCGGCCGTCAGGCCGCGCTGCATCGCGTAGAAGAGCTGGTCCTCGCCGATCCGCGAGGTGGTGGCCTCGTGCTCGACCTGCGCCGACGGGTGCCTGACCTCGACCGTCGGGAAGGTGTGCGCCGCGCACTTGTCGCCGATCAGCAGCGAATCGCACTGCGTGTAGTTGCGCGCGCCGACCGCCTTCGGCGTGATGCGCACCAGGCCGCGATAGGTGTTGCTGCCGTGTCCGGCGGAGATCCCCTTGGACAGGATCGTGCTGCGCGTGTTGCGGCCGATGTGGATCATCTTGGTGCCGGTGTCGGCCTGCTGCCGGTGGTTCGACAGCGCCACCGAGTGGAACTCGCCCACCGAGTCGTCGCCGCGCAGGATCACGCTCGGGTACTTCCAGGTGATCGCCGAGCCGGTCTCGACCTGCGTCCACGAGATGCGCGAGCGGGCGCCGCGACAGTCGCCGCGCTTGGTCACGAAGTTGTAGATGCCGCCCTTGCCGTCCTTGTCCCCCGGGTACCAGTTCTGCACCGTCGAGTACTTGATGTGAGCGTCGTCCATCGCAACCAGCTCGACCACCGCCGCGTGCAGCTGGTTCTCGTCGCGCATCGGCGCCGTACAGCCCTCGAGGTAGCTGACCGACGCACCCTCGTCGGCGACGATCAGCGTGCGCTCGAACTGGCCGGTGTCGCGCGCGTTGATCCGGAAATAGGTCGACAGCTCCATCGGGCATTTCACGCCCTTCGGGATGTAGACGAACGAGCCGTCGGAGAACACCGCGGAATTCAGCGCCGCATAGAAGTTGTCGCCCTGCGGCACCACCGAGCCGAGATACTTCTGCACCAGCTCCGGGTGTTCCTTCACCGCCTCGGAGAACGAACAGAAGACAATGCCGTGCTCTCCGAGCTGCTTCTTGAACGTGGTGGCCACCGACACCGAGTCGAACACCGCGTCGACCGCGACGCCGGCGAGCCGCGCGCGTTCGTGCAGCGGGACGCCCAGCTTCTCGTAGGTGCGCAGCAGCTCCGGGTCGACCTCGTCCAGGCTCTTCGGACCGTCGGTCTTCGTCTTCGGCGCCGAGTAGTAGGCGATGTCCTGGAAGTCGATCCTCGGATAGTGCACCTGCGCCCAGGCCGGCTCGGTCATCGTCAGCCAGCGCCGGTACGCCTGCAGACGCCATTCGAGCATGAACCCGGGTTCGTTCTTGCGGGCCGAGATCAGGCGGATCGTGTCCTCGGACAGCCCTTTCGGAATCGTGTCGCTCTCGACGTCGGTGACGAATCCGGCCTCGTACTCTCGGTCGAGGAAGGTGTCGAGCTTGGTGGTGACGGCAGTCATGGTCGGGTACTTCCTGTCAGGGGGCCGCGCGCGTCGGCTGTGTATCGGGGGCGCGCATCCGGTGCAGCACGACCGGGTGCTCGGCCGGGTTCGGCTGCACCATGTCGGCCAGCGTCACGCCCTCGAGCGCGCGGCGCACGACCAGGCTGATCTTCTGCCAGTTCGCGCGCACGTGGCAGCTGGTCTCGATGTCGCACAGCCCGTCGGTGGCGCTGCACTCGGTCAGTCCGAACGGCTGGTCTTCGAGCGCATCGACGATGTCGGCGATGGTGATCTGTTGCGGCGCGCGGGAAAGCGAATAGCCGCCGTGCAGCCCGCGCACGCCGGCAACCAGCTCGCGCCTGGCCAGGCTCTTCAGCACCTTGCTGACCGTCGCACGGCCCAGCCCCAGCGTGGTCGCGAGGTCGTTCGCGCTGAACAGGCGCTCGGGATGGCTTGCCATCTGGCTCATCACCATCGTCCCGTAATCCGCGAGTCTGCTGATCCGAAGCATCGCTGCCAATCTCCGCGTCTGGCATTGCGGGGATCGCGCCAGCACGGGTTAAACAGTACCGTTTTGGTACTGTTTGTGTCAACCGCGCTGGCAACGGGGTTTCTGGCGGCGCGTCGCCGCAGGTCAGCGTCAGCGGTGAGCGCCCGGACGGCGGCCGGAGTCGTGCCGTCAGCGTCGGGGAACGATCGTGACCAGCTCGGGGTCGCCGGCATGCTCGACCAGGATGCGGCGCACGCGATCCTGCCAGAGCTCGCGGAACAGCGCGACCTCCTCCGGTTGCGCGTCGCCGCCCACGCAGCGCGACATCGCCCAGGCCATCCGCGGATCGCCCGGCACCCGCTCGAGCCGCAGCGTCGCCTCGACCGAACGCCCGTCGTCGAGCCGGGTGAACCGGGCTTCGCCCTCGTCCAGCGGTTGCTCGAAGAACAGCCGGTCACGCCGGACAAAGCGCCCGCCGATGCCCCTGAAGCCGCCGTCGCCGGCCGCCCCGGTGATCAGCCCGAGCACCGATGCGATCACGCCCGCGACACCGGCGTCGCGGGCGTCGCGGCAATCGACGCGAATCTCGCCGCGTTCCGGCAGCACCTGCGGGTCGGGATACAGCGCACGCAGCGCGGCGCGCGCCATCATGAACGCGCCGGCCACCGTCGGACACGAATGCCCCGCCAGCCTGACCGCGTCGACGTATCGATACTCGACGATGCCGCCTTCGGCAGCGCCGAGGAACTCCGCCAGTGCGTCGTGCACCACGATCGCAGGCGCAGCGGCGAAGAAGGCCGGCGTGTTCGGCGCGTGGGGCACGGTTGACATGGCTGGCCTTGTCGTGAATCGGGAGCGTCTCCATGCTAGCAACGATCGGACGACAGCGAGATGCAGAGCCGCGTTCGCGCCATGGTCGGCGGCTGCCGGCAGCGCCTCTGCGCAGCGCCTCTGCACCGCGAAGGCTGCCGGACAGTTGCCGTGCTCGCTCGACGAAGAGGCCGCCGCACCCGGGTTTCCCCGCAGGGAATGGCGTCGCGCCACGCCGGGCCATTTCGAAATCGGCTATCTGCACCCTCGTCCCCGTTGTAGAACGTCTGGCACGCCAGTAAACTGAAACTGTCAGGCAGAGCCTGCCCCTGACAGGAAAGGAATTCTTCCCGTGCATCCTCCGCCATGGCCGGCGGCCCAGGGCAACGGCGAGAGGGAGACGCATGGACGTCAGCGAGACAAGTGAGGGCGACGTCACGGTCGTGACGGTCAGGGGCCGTCTCGACAGCACGACGGCGCCGGGTTTCGCTGAACGACTGTCGCGCACGCTGGACGAACCGCGCCGGCGGCTACTCATCGATTTCTCCCAGCTCGAGTACATCAGCAGCGCCGGTTTCAGGGTGCTCCTCGTCGCCGCGAGGCGAGCGTCGGAGAGCAACGGCGCGATCGCGCTGTCCGGAGTCGCGGGGAAGGTGCGGCAGCTCTTCGATCTGGGTGGCTTTCTCGATCTGTTCCAGATCTGCGGAACACGCGCGGAGGGTATCGCCGCCCTGCGCTGACGCGAGCAGCGGGCTGCGCTGCCAACGGGCGGGGACACCCGGCCGGCGAGGTTCGACGAGCGGCCGCCGAAGCCGCTGCACGACAAGGGAGGAGGTCAATGGGTCGACGCCATTTCCTCGGCAGTGCGACTGCTGTCGTCGCCGGCGCCGCTGCGGTGCATGCACCCCATGTCATCGCGCAGCCCAAGGTGCGCTGGCGGATGCCGACGACCTTTCCCGCATCGCTCGACGTGCTTCACGGCTCGGCGCAGCGACTGGCCAGGCTGGTCGAACAGATGAGCGCTGGCCGGTTCGCGATCGAGGTCTTCCCGGCCGGCCAGCTGATGCCCGCGCTGAACGTCTTCGACGCCTGCTCGCAGGGTTCGGTCGAGGCGTTCATGGGCGCGTCGTACTACTGGGACAGGAAGGAGCCGGCGGCGCAGTGGTTCTGCACCGTGCCGTTCGGCATGAACCCGCAGGGCATGGCCGCCTGGTACGCCCATGGCAACGGGATGGCGTTGTGGGAGGAGACCTACGCAGCCTTCGGGCTCGTGCCGCGGCCCGGAATCGGCATTGCGCCGCAGATGGCGGGATGGTTCCGCAAGAAGATCACCAACGTCACCGACTTCAAGGGCCTGAAGATGAGGATCCCGGGCCTCGGAGGCCATGTGGTGGCGAAGCTCGGCGGAACGGTCGTGCTCACGCCGGCCGACCAGATCTATGCGGCGCTGGAGCGGGGCGTGATCGATGCCTCCGAATGGGTCGGGCCCCACGACGACCTCAGGCTGGGCCTGCAGAATACCGCGAGCCATTACTATTACCCGGGCTGGCACGAGCCCGGCACCACGCTCGAGTTCACGTTCAACAAGAAGGCCTATGACGCGCTAGCCGCCGACCTGAAGCAGATCCTCGACCATGCCACCGCCGCGGTACGCGCGTACGCGATCCCGGAGTGGGAATTCAAGAACGCGAGTGCGCTGGCAAGGCTCAAGTCCGAATACAAGGGCAAGGTCGAGATCCTCGCGCTGCCCGACCCCGTGCTGCACGACCTGAAAGAGGTCTCGACCGAGGTGGTGCGGGCCGAGTCCGAAAAATCGCCGATGGCCCGGCGTGTCTACGCGTCGTTCACGGACTTCCAGGCCCGGATCGGCGATTGGGGACAAATTTCGGAAGGCGCCTACCAGAGGCTCGTCGCAGGCTGACGCTCCAGGCGCGAACCGCTGCCAGCCATGCACCACCACGCTTGCGATCGGGAGTACCGCAAGCTCGCGCGTGCGGCGGGCGCTGCCGCCGCCGTCCCGGCATGGCTCGCGCCGCTCGGAGCGCCGGCACAGCAGGCCGCCGGCCCGCGCATGATCGGCGTCCTCACCGAGGCATTGGCCGCCACCCATCCGACCGTCGAGGGGCTGAAATCCGGCCTGCGCGAACTCGGCCTCGAGGAAGGGCGCGACGTCGCGTTCGACATTCGCTTCAGCCAGGGCGATGCCGACGCGCTGCGCAAGGGCGCCGAAGCCTTCGCCAGCTCCGGGGTCGACCTCATCTTCACGATCAACGACGCCGCGACGCGTTCGGCGCAGGCGGTGACGAAGACGATCCCGATCGTGTTCACGCTGGTGCGCGACCCGGTCGCGGCGAAGTTCGTCGACACGCTGGCCGAGCCGGGCGGCAACCTGACCGGTATCTCGAGCCTCACCGCCGAGCTCGCCGGCAAGCGCCTGGAGATCCTGAAGAACCTCGCCCCGAAGGCGCGCCGGGTCTGGGCGATTCACGACCGTGACGACCCGGTCTCCCGCGCCGCGGTAGCGAATGCGCAGGCCGCGGCGACCCAGCTCGACCTTCAGCTGGTTTCGCGGCCCGTCGACACGAGGAACGCGCTGGCCGGCGCCGTGAAGGAAATCCGCCCCGGTGACGCCGTCCTCGCACCGGACGGCGGGCGCCTGGACATCGCGCCGGCACTCCTCGAGGCCTCGCTCGCCGCTGGGGTGCCGGCAGTCTTTCCCGCGACGCTCTACGTCGGCTACGGGGGGCTGGTCTCGTATGGCTCGGATTTCCATGCGGAGGGATTCCAGGCAGCGCGACTGGTCGAGAGGATCCTTCGCGGCGCACGCCCGCAGGACCTGCCGGTGGAGGGTGCCGACAAGATCGATCTCGCGATCAACCTGAACACGGCGCAGCTGTTCGGCCTCGAGGTGCCGCGCAAGGTGCTGCTGCGCGCCGACACGATTCGCCGATGACGGTCGGGCGCGTCCAGGGCTCGCTGTTCAGGAAGTACCTGCTGGTCTTCCTGCTGCTGGTTGGCGGCCTCCTGACGCTGGCGAGCCTGGTCGACTTCTACTTCTCGTACCAGGAGGCCAAGCGCGCCCTGGTGCGCGTGGAACGCGTGAAGGCGCAGGCAGCCGCACAGCGCATCGACGGGTTCGTCAAGGAGATCGTGCATCACGTGCAGGCCACCACGCGCGCCATCGCCGACGATCCTGCAGTCGCGCCGCCGCGCAGTCGCGACCGCGCCTGGCGCGAGACCCTCGCCGCGGCACTCGCCGAGCAGCGCGAGATCGACTTCGTGCGCCTGCTGCGCAGCGTCCCGTCGATCGTCGAGGCACGCTACCTCGACGTCGCCGGCAAGGAGCAGATGCGGGTGTCGCGGATCGGACTCGACGCCGTCGCCAGCGGCCGGGACTACGGTCAGGCGGCCGCCTTCCAGGCCGCCCGATCGGGCACCACGTACTTCGGCCCGATCTACTTCCGCAACGGCGCCGAACCGTACATGACGCTGGCGCTGCCGGCCGATGAGTCGGCGCTCGAGGTCATCGTCGCCGAGGTCGGCCTGAAGGCGATGTGGGACGTCGTCGCGCGCATCCGCGTGGGACGCGTCGGCTTCGCCTACATCGTCGACGGCGAAGGCAGGCTGATCGCGCATCCGGACCAGGGCGAGGTACGCCGCGGCCGAGACGTCACCGACATGGCGCAGTTCCGGGCTGCGCAGGCCGCGGCTCGCGCCGCGTCGGACGCCGACGCCGAGCCCCTGGTTGCCCACGGGCTCGGCGGCGGCGAGGTGCTCGCCGCGTACGCCGCCATTCCGACGCCGGGCTGGTTCGTGCTGATCGAGCAGCCCCTGTCGGAAGCCTTCGCACCACTGCAGGCGACGATCGTGCGTAGCGGCGCGATCCTCGCGCTCGGCCTGCTCGCTTCGGTCTTCGCGAGCGTGCTGCTCGCCCGCAGCATGGTCGCGCCGATCAGGGCGCTGCGCACCGGCGCCGAGCGCATCGGCGCCGGCGACCTGTCTCACCGGATCGACGTGCGCACCGGCGACGAGCTCGAGGCGCTCGGCGCCGAATTCAACCGGACGGCAGCACAACTCGAGGAGTCGTACCGCGACCTCGAGAACAGGGTGGCGGCGCGGACCGGCGAACTGTCGCGATCGGTCGCCGAGCTACGCGCGCTCGCGCAGGTGAGCCAGGCCGTCGGGTCCTCGCTCGACCTGGAGACAGTGCTCGCCACGATCATTTCCCACGCGGTCCGGCTCTCGGGCGGCGACGCGGGCACGATCTACGTGTTCGACCCGGCCGGTGAGGTATTCGTCCCGCGGGCCAACATCGGGTTGAGCGACGCCCTGGTGGCCAAGCTGCGCGAATCGCGCATCGGGCCGGGCGACACCGTGGTCGGCGCCTGCACCGCCCAGCAGCGCCCGGTGCAGATCGCGGATCTCGATGCGGCGCGCGAGTACCGGTTGTACGACCTGTTGCGCGGCAGCGGCTTTCGCGCATTGATCGGCATCCCCCTTCTTCGCGAAGGGCACGCGCTCGGGGCGCTGGTGATCAGGCGGCGGGAAGCCGGCGAATTCCCGCCATCGCTCGTGTCGACGCTTGAGACGTTCGCATCGCAATCCGTGCTCGCGATCCAGAACGCCCGGCTCTTCCAGGAAATCCGCGAAAAGAGCGCCCAGCTGGAAGCGGCGAGCCAGCACAAGTCGCAGTTCCTGGCCAACATGAGCCACGAGCTGCGCACGCCGCTGAACGCGATCATCGGCGTGAGCGAGATGCTCCTGGAGGACGCGCACGACGACAAGGCCGACCATCTCGTCGAGCCGGTCGAGCGCATCATGCGCGCGGGCAAGCACCTGCTCGCACTGATCAACGACATCCTCGACCTGTCGAAGATCGAGGCCGGCCGAATGGATCTGCACATCGAGTCGTTCGCGGTGCGGCCGCTGGTCGAGGACGTGGCCGCGACCATACGCCCGATGGCCGAGAAGAACGGCAACGAGCTGCTCGTGGAGTGTGCGCCCGACGTCGGCTCGATGCGTGCCGACCCCACCCGTTTGCGCCAGGCGCTGCTCAACCTCGCCGCCAACGCGGTCAAGTTCACCGAGAAGGGTCGCGTCGCCTTCTCGGTCGCGCGCGAATCCGAAGCGGGCCGCGACTGGATTGCCATGCAGGTCACCGACACCGGGATCGGCATGACCCCCGAGCAGGTCGGACGCCTGTTCCAGGAATTCGTGCAAGCCGATGCCTCGACGACGCGACGATACGGCGGCACCGGACTGGGCCTGGCGATCAGCCGTCGCTTCTGCCGGATGATGGGCGGAGACATCACGGTGCAGAGCGCGCCGGGCCGAGGGTCCACGTTCACGATCCGACTGCCGGCGCTCATGGACGCGGACGAAGGGGCGGCGCCCGTGCCGGCACCGGCGCGCCCGGCGCAGCGAACCGCCCGGCCCGACCCATCGGGCGCGGTCCTGGTCGTCGACGACGATCCCACGGTGCGCGAGCTGATGCAGCGTTACCTGGAAAAGGAGGGCTTCGTGGTACTGACCGCGGCCAACGGCGTCGAGGCCCTGGCCCGCGCACGCGAGTCGCACCCGGCAGCGATCACGCTGGACGTGATGATGCCCGACATCGACGGCTGGACCGTGCTCGCGGCACTGAAGGGAGACCCTGCGCTCGCCGACATACCGGTGGTGCTCGCCACCATCGTCGACGACCGGCAGCGCGGCTACGCGCTGGGCGCCACCGACTATCTGGTCAAGCCGGTCGATCGCGAGCAGCTCGCGCGCATCCTGGGATCGCACCGCGAACGGCTGGGCGCCCGGGTGCTCGTGGTCGACGACGACGAGCTGGAGCGCAGCGCGATGCGCCAGTCGCTCGAGCGCGACGGGTGGCAGGTGAGCGAGGCCGGGAACGGTCGCGAGGCGCTCGAGCGGCTCGCTGCGGCCCGCTTCGACGTCATGGTGCTCGACCTGATGATGCCCGAGATGGACGGGTTCGAGCTGCTCGCGGAGCTGCGCGGCCACGACCGGTACCGCGGCATTCCCGCTGTCGTGCTCACGGCGATGGACCTCAGCGACGAGGACCACCGCCGGCTCGACGGCGCGGTCCGCCGCGTGGTGCACAAGCGCGCGCAGCCGCGGGACGAACTGCTGCACGAGGTCAGCGAAGCGCTGGCGGCCTGCATCGTCCGGCGAGACAATGCCTGAAGCGAACCCGAGGGACCGAAGCGTGAAGATTCTCTATGTCGAGGACAACGACGACAATGTCTTCGTGTTGAAGAACCGGCTTCAGCGCGCCGGGCACGTCGTGCTGGTCGCGACCGACGGCCAACAGGGCGTTGCGACGGCGCTGGAGCAGCTGCCCGATCTCGTGATCATGGACCTGAGCCTGCCGGTGCTCGACGGCTGGGAGGCAACGCGCCGGCTGAAGGCGATGCCGCAGACGCGGCGCATCCCCGTGCTCGCGCTGTCGGCGCACGCGATGAACGGCGATCGCGAAAGAGCGCTAGCGGCCGGCTGCGACGACTTCGACACCAAGCCGGTCGACTTCGCCCGGCTGCAGGGCAAGATCGCCACGCTGATCCGCGGCGAGGGGCCGACTTGAACGCAGCCGATGCCAGCCTCCTCGTCGTCGACGACAACGAGGACAACCGCTACACGCTGGGCCAGCGCCTGAAGCGACTCGGCTACTCGAGGATCACGTTCGCGAACGACGGGCGCGCGGCACTCGAGTCGATGCGCACCGAAGCTTTCGACCTGGTGCTTCTCGACGTGATGATGCCCGAGCTGAACGGCTATCAGGTGCTCGAGCAGGTCAAGCTCGACGCGCGCCTGCGCCACGTGCCGATCATCATGATCTCGGCGGTCGACGAGGTCGAGAGCGTGATCCGCTGCATCGAGCTCGGCGCAGAGGACTACCTCGCCAAGCCGTTCAACCCGACCCTGCTGCGCGCCCGTGTCGGTGCCAGCCTCGAGAAGAAGCGCCTGCGCGACGAGATCGTCGCCCACCTCGCCCGGATCGAGGAGGAGCTCGCCTCGGCGCGCGAGATACAGCTCGGCATGGTGCCGCACGAGTTTCCGGCGCCGCCGCCGCCCGCCCGCCTGGACGTGCACGCGGCGCTGCATCCGGCCCGCGAGATCGGCGGCGACCTGTACGACTTCTTCTATCGCGATCCCCGGACGCTGTGCATCGCGATCGCCGACGTCGCCGGCAAAGGCGCGCCTGCGGCGCTGTTCATGGCGCGCACCAAGACGCTGCTGCGCATGGTCGCGACGCTTCTGCCCGGCACCGACGCCGCGCCACCGCACCCGGACGAGGTCGTCGCCAGGGTCAACCGCGAGTTGTGCCGCGACAACCCGACGCTGATCTTCGTGACGCTGTTCCTCGCCATGCTGGACCTGGACACGCGCACGCTGTCCTACTGCAATGCGGGCCACAACATCCCGTACCTGGTCGGTCGGACCGGCGACCTGACGGCGCTCGACGGCGCGCGCGCCAAGCCCCTCGGCATCGGTCCGGACTTTGCCTACCAGCGGGCAGAGCGCCGACTGACCGAGGGGGACTGCGTGTATCTGTTCACCGACGGCATCACCGAGGCGACCGATGCACACGGCGCCCTGTTCGACGAGCGCCGGCTCGAGCCGGCCCTGCGCGCGAGCGCCGGCGCGCCTGCCCGGCAGGTCGTCGAGTCGACCATCGCGAGCGTGCGCGAGTTCGTCGGCACGACGCCGCAGTCCGACGACATCGCGGCGATGGCCGTGCGGCTGCTCGAATAGGCAAGCCGGAGCGTGCAAAGAGCATGGACAGGAGCGCTCCCGGGCATGGTCGACTCGAGATCGTCATCGCCGACCGGCTCGACGAAATCGGCCGGGTCGCTTCGGCGCTCGACGAGTTCGCCGCGCGGTTCGCATTGCCGGCAGACGCGGTCATCGACATGCAGGTCGCTCTCGACGAGGTCCTGGCGAACGTGGTGAGCTACGCGTACCCCGAGGGCCAGGGCGGCGCGCACCGGATCCGGATCGTGCTCGCCGCGCACCCGGACGCGCTCGAGGCCGAAGTGACCGACGACGGTGCACCGTTCGACCCCGCTATTGCCGGAGCACCGGAGCGGGATGCGCCCCTCGAGCACCGGAGGATCGGCGGGCTCGGCCTCCACTTCGTGCGCAACCTGATGAGCGAAGTGAAGTACCAGCGCATCGGTTCGCACAACAGACTCGTACTGCGCCGGCGGCTGCGTGGCAGCGACGGCGGTTCGCTCGATCAATGAACCAGACGATGGCAGCCTCGGGCGCGCGCCAGTTTCCTTGAAGAAGCCAGCTCACATCGCGCACTGGGTCGACGAGACGCCGCCGCTCGGCGTGACGCTGCTCAGCGGCCTGCAGCACGTCGGGATCATCTCGATCGCGCTCGTGTATCCGCTATTGCTCGGCCGCGCGGCCGGCTTGTCCGCGGCAGGAACCGCCGACCTCCTCGCCGCCACCATGCTGGTGCTGGGAGTCGCCGCCCTGCTCCAGAGCCTGCCGCGCGGCCCGGTGGGCGCCCGCTTCCTCTGCCCCCCCGTGTGCACCGCCGCCTACCTGGCACCGGCGGTCCTGGCGGTCAAGACCGGCGGACTCGCGCTTGCTTTCGGCATGACCGCTTTCGGCGGGCTGGTCGAAGTGGCCGTGTCGCGCGTGCTGCGTCCGCTGCGGCCCTACCTTCCGCCCGAACTCTCGGGCCTCGTGGTCCTGCTGGTGGCGGTTAGCGTCGGCAACCTCGGATTCCGCAGCCTGCTGGGCGTCGACACTGCGCACCCCCCGGACGCGCGCGAACTCGTCGTGGCCGGCCTCACGCTGGCGACGATGCTCGGTTTCAGCGTGTGGAGCCGGGGAGCCGCGCGCCTGTTCTGCGCCCTCATCGGCATGGTGGTGGGCTACGCGGCGGCCTGGATTGCCGGAATCCTCACCACGGCCGACTTCGAGGCGCTGGATGCGGCCACGCTCGTCTCGGTGCCCAGATTCGCCGCGCACGGTTGGAACTGGGATGCGGCGCTGGTGTTCCCGTTCGCCATCGCCGCGCTCGGCACCGCGATCCGCGGCGTCGGCGACATCACCATTGCCCAGAAGATCAACGACACCGACTGGGTCCGGCCGGAGATGCGATCGGTGAGCGGAGGCGTTCTCGCCAACGGCATGGCCAACGTGCTCGGCGGCCTGCTCGGCGCGCATGGCGTGAGCACCTATACCAGCAGCGTCGGCCTGTCCGCGGCCAGCGGCGTGACCAGCCGCCGCGTCGGCTACGCGATCGGCGGGATGTTCGTGCTGCTCGCGTTCACGCCCAAGGCGAGCGCGCTGTTCCTGATCATGCCGCGACCGGTGATCGGCGCAGCGACGCTGTTCACGGCGGCAATCATCTTCGTCAACGGCGTGCAGATCGTCGCCTCCCGGCTCATGGACGCGCGCCGCACCTTCGTGATCGGGCTGTCGTTCATTTCGGGTCTGGCGGTCGACGTCTATCCGGGCTCCTTCAGCGGACTGCCTGCCGGCATCCTGCCGGTCTTCGCCAGCTCGCTGGTTCTCGGCACCGTGACCGCGCTGCTGCTGAACCTGTTCGCGCGCATCGGCGTGCGTCGCACGCAGCGGCTCGTGGTGGACCCGGGAGGCTTCGACCCTGCGGCCATCGAGGCGTTCATGGAGACGCAGGGCGCCGCCTGGGGCGCGCGGCGCGACGTCGTCGACCGCGCCAGTTTCAGCCTGACGCAATCGATCGAGACGATCGTCGAAGCGTGCGCGCCGGCGGGCGCGCTGGATGTCGAGGCGACCTTCGACGAATTCAACCTCGACCTTCGCGTCTCCTATGACGGCCCGCCGCTCGAATTGCCCGAGTCGCGGCCGACGAACGAGGAGATTCTCTCATCGGAGGAAGGCGAGCGTCGTCTCGCGGGCTTCATGCTGCGGCGTCACGCGGACCGCGTGGCGGCGACCTTCAAGGGCGGGCGTACGAGCGTCCTGTTCCACTTCGACCACTGACCGGCGTCGCCCTACATCGGCATTTCGGGTTCCCCGCCACGCTCCGGCCTGCTCTCCGGAATCTCGGTCATCGTCGCTTCGGTCAGCAGCAATACGCTCGCGACCGACACCGCGTTCTCGAGCGCGACCCGCACCACCTTGGTCGGATCGATGATGCCGGCTTCCACCAGGTCGACGTACTCCTTGCGTCCCGCGTCGAAACCGAAGTTGCCCTTGCCTTCGAGCATTCGCGCGACTACGACGCCTCCGTCGACCGCCGAGTTCTCGGCGATCTGGCGAGTTGGCGCCTCGAGCGCGCGCTCGAGGATCGCAACCCCGGTTCGCTCGTCGCCTTCGCACTTCGCCTTCTCTTCGCGCACCGCGTCGACGCAGCGCAGCAGCGCCAGCCCGCCGCCCGGTACGATGCCCTCGGCCACGGCGGCCTTGGTCGCGCTGATTGCATCGTCGAGCGCTTCCTTCTTCGATTTCATCTCGGCTTCGGACGGAGCGCCGACACGGATCACCGCGACGCCTCCGGCCAGCTTGGCCACCCGCTCCTGCAGCTTCTCGCGGTCGTAGTCGCTGGTGGCCTTCTCGATCTCGCGACGGATCTGCTCGACACGACCGTCGATCAGCTTGCGATCGCCGGCCCCGCCGATGATCGTCGTGTCGTCCTTGTCGACGACCACACGCGCGGCGCGGCCGAGCTGCTCGAGCGTCGTGTTCTCGAGCTTCAGGCCCAGTTCCTCGGAGATCACCTGCCCGCCGGTCAGGATCGCGATGTCCTCCAGCATCGCCTTGCGGCGATCGCCGAAGCCGGGCGCCTTGACCGCGCAGCTCTTCAGCACGCCGCGAACCTGGTTGACGATCAGCGTGGCGAGCGCCTCGCCCTCGAGCTCCTCCGCCACCACCAGCAGCGGACGGCCGGCCTTCACGACCTTCTCGAGCAGCGGGATCATGTCGGCCAGCGCTCCGATCTTGCGGTCGCACAGCAGGACCAGGCAGTCCTCCAGGACCGCCTCCATGTTCTCGGGGTGGGTGATGAAGTACGGAGACTGGAAACCGCGGTCGAACTGCATGCCCTCGACCACGTCCAGCACCGTCTCGGTCGTCTTCGATTCCTCGACCGTGATCACGCCTTCGTTGCCGACCTTGTCGATGGCCTCGGCCACGAGTTCACCGATCTCTTCGTCGTTGTGCGCCGAGATCGCCGCCACCTGGGCGCGCTCCTTGCGGGTCGCCACCGGCCGCGAGAGCGCCCGCAGCGCCTCGATTGCGCGCCTGCAGGCGCGATCGAGGCCGCGCTTGACGTCGATCGCACTCGCTCCGGCGACAACGTTGCGCACGCCGTCGGCAAAGATCGCGTGCGCCAGGATCGTCGCGGTGCTCGTACCGTCACCGACGACGTCGCCGGTCTTCACCGCCGCCTGGCGCAACATCTTCGCACCGAGGTTTTCCTCCGGGTCCTTCAGGTCGAACTCCTTCGCGATGGTGACGCCGTCGTTGCAGACGATCGGGTCGCCCCACTTCCGGTCGATCAGGACCGACTTGGAGCGCGGACCGAGCGTCACGCGGACCGCATCCGCGAGCTGCGCCGCGCCTCGCAACACCTTCTCGCGCGCAGCCGAACGGAACAGAACCTGCTTGTGTGCCATGCGTGACTCCTCCCGGCTCGATCGACCGGTTACGAATACCCGAATCGCGTCGCCGTGGCTTGACGCATGTCAACACCCGCGGGACGCCCTCCGGCGGACTCGCCGGCAACCTTCTGGCAGCCCGAGGCGCAGAGATCCGGCAAGCAGATCAGGGTGAGAGTCGGCCGAGTTGCTCCGGGCGGCGGGCGCCGGCCGATCGCGCGCGACCGGGCGCCGGCCCGCCCGACAACCCGTCGAAGCAGGTGGACAGCAGCATCTCTACGATCGCCTCGTCCGGATAATTGCCGCTCGCCTTCAGCAGCCCGAGCACCGGGTCGCAGGCCCGGGCGAACAACGTGTAGAGCATCACCTCGGGTGGCAGCTTCGGGTTCAACTGCCCCGCCTTCTGCGCCGCGACGATCCAGGCGCCGAGCAGGTCGCTGACCTCCATGAGCCGGTCCATGTAGCCCTTGTCGGCGATCAGCGCCGAACGCAACGCCGAGTTCTGGGCAGGCAGCGACGGCATCTCGCCGGCCAGCTGCACCTGCATCGTCCAGCGCGCCGCGGCCCTGAGCCGGTCCAGCGGCGACGCCTTCGTATCGGCCTGCAATCCGCCGAGGAACGCGAGCGCGCGGTCGAGCACCTGCACCATCGCGGCCGCCGCCAGCGCCTCCTTCGAGGCGAAGTGCTTGTAGAGGCTCGCCTTGGCGATGCCCACGTCGGCCGCGACCTCGTCGACGGTCATCACGTCGAAGCCTTTTTCGGCCAGCAGGCGATTCACCGACGCGAGGATCGCGTCCTCGCGGGCGCGCAGCACCTGTTGGCGGAACGAAGGACGGGTCATGCGGCAATCATATACCGGCTCGGCAGGTTTTGTACATACCGGTTGTATTATATTCTAATAAGTACAGAAAAAGACCATAGAGTTGACATTGTGAACTGATTAGTACAAATTGCGTCCTGACCGGTTCACGGCTGGAGCCGATGGCCGGCTCCGCTCGACCGCGACTTCCCTCCCCCCTCGCCCCCCATACTTCAGGAGAACTTCGATGTTGCACTGGATCAAACGGCTTGCCGCAGTCTCCGCAGTCGCCCTCTTGGCCGCCTGCGGCAGCGGCGATGACGACCCCGCACCGCCCGGGACGCTCGCCGAAGTAGCGACCTCGTCCGGCTTCAGCGCCCTGGTCGCCGCGGCCGACAAGGCCGGCCTGGTGCCCGCGCTGAACGACAACGCCGCGAGCCTGACCGTCTTCGCCCCCACCGACGCGGCGTTCGCCTCGCTGGCGAGCACGCTCGGTTTCCCGAGTGCCGCCGCAATGGTGACGGCGCTGGACGGCCCGACCCTGGCGAAGATCCTGCAGTACCACGTCCTGCCGTCGAAGAAGGTCGCGGCCGACCTGGTCGCGGGCGGCGCCACGCAGCCCACGCTGTATGCGTTCGAGGGCGCCCCGACGACGCTGGCCCTGAACACGTCCTCGGGGGTCAGGATCACCGACGAGGTCCTGACCGATGCCATGGTGACCACCGCCGACGTGGCCGCCAGCAACGGCGTGATCCACGTGATCGACAAGGTGCTCGTGCCGCCGGGCGTGCTGAACATCGTGCAGATGGCCCAGCTGAATCCTGCCTTCTCGATCCTGGTCGAAGCCGTCGTCACCGCCAACCTCGCCGCGACCCTCTCGGGTGGCGGTCCGCTCACGGTGTTCGCGCCGACCAACGACGCGTTCGCAGCGGCGCTGACCGAACTCGGCGTGACCAAGGACCAGCTGCTGGCCGATCCCGGCCTGGCCGGTGTCCTGACCTATCACGTGGTCGCCGGCGATGTGCGTGCCGCCGACGTCGTGGCGCTGACCAAGCCTGCGACGGTCACCACGGTGCAGGGCGACACGTTCTCGGTCGGCACCGACCTCGGCATCATCGACGGCCGCAGCCGCGTCGCGACGCTGCTGGCCACCGACGTGGTGGCCAGCAACGGCGTCATCCACGTGATCGACAAGGTGATCTTGCCGCCGCTGTGATCGCCGCCATCCCGAAAACGCATCCGCATCCCGCTACCCGGCTCCCCGCGAGCCACCCCTGAACCAGGAGTCATCCATGAAGAAGCTGTTCGTCGTCACCGCACTCTCCCTCGCCGCCCTGTCCGCGCAAGCGAAGGACATCGTCGACACCGCCGTCGGCGCCGGCAAGTTCAATACGCTGGCCACCGCGCTGACCGCGGCAGGCCTGGTCGACACGCTCAAGGGCAAGGGCCCGTTCACCGTGTTCGCGCCGACCGACGAAGCCTTCGCGAAGATCCCGAAGGACCAGCTCGACGCGTTGCTCGCCGACAAAGCGAAGCTGACCGCGGTGCTGACCTACCACGTGGTGCCGGGCAAGGTCATGGCCAGCGACGTCAAGGCCGGCAAGGTGAGGACGCTGCAAGGCTCCGAACTGAGCATCGGTACCACCGGCGGCGTGACGGTCGACGCTGCGCGGGTCACGGCTACCGACATCGTGGCCGACAACGGCGTGATCCACGTGATCGACACCGTCGTGCTGCCGAACTGAGCGTCGGCAGACGGTGCCGCGCAACCCGCCGGGGTTGCGCGGCACCCGCTGGAGCACGATCGAGCCGGCCGGGACGCAATGTCACCGGCCCGCCGCGATGAGTCGTCTCAGCTCCTCGATCGCAGCGCCCCAGGCCCGTTCCTGCGGCAGCAGGACGTGATTGCCGCTCTCCAGCAGGACGAATCGGGCACTATCGCGACCTCGCCTGGTCAAGACGCAGACCGTGCCCCTCGTGTCGGTTCATGCTGCGGCATTCAGTTCCGTTTCAGCTTCGCGCCCGCAGACTGGCGCCCGTCGCGAGGCAGTTCGCGATGCAACCGCCAGGAGACGATCGATGAAAGCAGGATTGATGAAGGCAGGTCACGTTCTCGGCTACGTCGGCATTCTGACTTCGGGCGCAGCCCTCGGACTCGCCACGGTCACGGCCGTTCTGTACCCTCTGCCGTGAACGCGCACACCCCCGGCGCCCGGCGTCGTCGGCGCCATGCAAGCAACGGGAGTCCGGTCATGGACAGGCGTTACCTGGTCGCCAGCCTCATCGCCGCCACGCTCGGCGGGGCGGTCCTCGCCGCCACACCCGCGTCGGCCAGCGACCGCGTTCGCCAGCAGGAGGTCCGCCAGTTGCGCGAAAGTGGCAAGATCCTGCCGATGGAAGAGATCCTGACGCGTGCCCGCGCGGCGCAGCCCGGCCAGGTCGTCGAGGTCGAACTCGACCGCGAGGACGGCCGCTACGTCTACGAGGTGAAGGTGATCGACAGCGCCGACAGGGTGCACAAGCTCGAGCTCGACGCCGGCAACGGCGAGGTGCTTCGGCGCAACACGCGGTGAACGCGTGCGCCTGCTGATCGCCGAGGACGATGCGGCGCTGGCCGACCGGCTGCGCACTCGCCTGTCCGGGGCCGGCTACGCGGTCGACGTCGCGGCCGACGGCATCGACGCCGCACACCTCGGCAGCAGCGAACCCTACGACGCGGTGATCCTCGACCTCGGCCTGCCCGGCAAGCCGGGGCTCTCGGTGCTTCGCGAATGGCGTGGCGCCGGGAACGCCGTGCCGGTGCTGATCCTCACGGCACGCGACGGCTGGAGCGAGCGCGTCGAGGGCCTGCAGGCCGGCGCCGACGACTATCTCGGCAAGCCGTTCCACGTCGAGGAACTGCTCGCGCGCGTGCAGGCGCTGCTGCGCCGCGCCGCGCCGGTGCAGGCGACCGAGCTGCGCGCGGGCGGTTGGCGGCTCGACGAGGCGCGCCAGTGCCTGATCGGCGCCGACGGCGGCGAACAACCGCTGACCGGCACCGAGTTCCGCCTGCTGCGCTACTTCATGCGCCATCCCGACCAGGTGCTGTCGAAGACCCGGCTGTCCGAGCACGTCTACGACTACGACGCCGAGCGCGACAGCAACGTGATCGAAGTCTACGTGCGCCGTCTGCGGGCACTGCTCGGCAGCGAGTGCATCGAGACGCGTCGCGGCCAGGGCTACGTGTTCGTCGGCCGGCCGTGAACTCGCTGCGCAACCGGCTGTCGCTCGCGCTGTCGCTGGTGCTGCTGGTCGCGGCGGGATTGCTCGCGCTCGGCCTGCAGGATTTCCCGCGCCGGCTGGTCGAGGACTACGTCGGCTCGCGGCTCCAGCACGATGCCGACCTGCTCTACGCGCGCGTGCTCGATGCGCCCGATCCTGACGCCGCCGCGCAGGATGCCGCGGGCACCGCCTACCAGGTGCCGCTGTCGGGCCACTACTTCGTCATCCATCGCGGCGAGCAGGTGATCCGCTCGCGTTCGCTGTGGGACGAGGACCTTCGGGTCGAACTGCCCGCCTCCGTCGCGGAAATGGCGCAACGGGTGCCGGGTCCCGCGGGCCAGTCGCTGCTGGTGTTCGTCAAGCGGTTCGGTGGCGAGGACGGCGGGATCGTCGTGGCCGTGACCGAGGACGTGGGCGGGGTCGACGCGGCGATCGCGCGGTTTCGCAAGCGCCTGCTGATCGGCGTGGCGCTGGCGCTGCTGGCGCTGCTGGCGCTGCAGCGACGCCTGCTGGTGCGTGGGCTTGCGCCGCTCGACAAGGCGGTCGCCGCCTGCCGCCGGATCGAGCGCGGTGAACTCGCGGCACCGGACATCGATGCGAGCGCGCGCACCGCGCCGAGCGAGGTGCGCCCGATGCTCGAGGCGCTGAGCCGACTGGCCCGGCACCAGGCTCAGCGCCTCGGAAGGATCCGGCACGCGGCCGGCAACCTGTCGCATGCGCTGAAGACGCCGCTGGCGGTGCTGTCGCAGGCCGCGGACGACGTCTCGTCGCAGGGCCAGACGGCGACGGCCGCGACCATCCGGGCGCAGCTGGACTCGATGCGCGCGACGATCGAACGCGAACTGCACCGCGCCCGTCTCGCCGGCAGCGGCGCGCCCGGCGAATCGTTCGAGGCGCGCAGCCAGCTCGAGGCGCTCGCCGCAGCCCTGCAAAGGCTGCATCGGGAGCGACACGTGTCGATCGAGATCGACGCCCCCGAATGCCGCTTTCCGCTCGATCGCGAGGACATGCTCGAGCTGTTCGGCAACCTGCTCGACAACGCCTGCAAGTGGGCGCGCAGCCGTGTGCGGCTGTCGATCCCGTCCACCGGCGAGGTCGCCGACGTGCTGGCCTTCACGGTTGACGACGACGGCCCCGGCGCTCCCGATGAAGTGCGCGATCGGCTCGGCACTGCGGGGCTGCGTACCGACGAGCAACAGCCCGGCCACGGGCTGGGACTCGCGATCGTCGGTGACATCGTGGCCCAGTACGGCGGCACGATCGGCTACCGGCGGTCGGGCTCACTCGGCGGATTGAGGGTCGACGTGAAGCTGCCGATGCCCTGCGATGCGGGGGCAGATCGCACCCCGGCCGATCAGCGAACCGAACCCGCCAGGATCCGCTCTGCCTCCTCGTCTTCGACCTGCGGAAACTCGCGATAGAACTGCGACACCGCCTGGAAGAACACCGGCGTCGACAGGCAGACGACCTCGTCCGCGAACGGCCTCACCCGCTCGACCGCCGACGACGCCGCCACCGGCACCGCGCAGATGAGCCGCTCGGGCTTGCGCGCGCGCGTCGCGTGCAGCGCCGCGACCATCGTCGAGCCGGTGGCCAGGCCGTCGTCGACGACGATCACCACGCGCCCCGCCGGATCGACCGGCTCGCGCCCCGCGCGGTAGCGCTCGCGGCGCTGCCGGATCAGCTCGAGCTGCGCCCGCTTCTCCTGCTCGAGCCAGCGCGGCTCGGCGGACTCCGGGCCGATCCCGGGCGTCCAGTGCAGATCGCCGGCCTCGTCGATCGCGGCGAGCGCGAACTCCGGCTGAAACGGCGCGCCGATCTTGCGCACCAGCACCACGTCGAGCTCGCCGCCCAGTTCGTCGGCGATCACGCGGCCCATCGGCAACGCGCCGCGTGGGATCGCCAGCACCAGCGGATGGCGCCCGCGCCAGGCAGCCAGCGCCTGCGCGAGCTGCCGCGCCGCATCCTCACGATTCCTGAACATGGCTCGCCTCCCGCCGGTTGATGTGGATCTCGAACTCGGTCTCGTACGGCGGAACACGGACGTCGACGATCTGCAGCACGCGGCGCCGGGCGAGATCGGCCGCATCGGCATCGGGCGTCCCGCGCATCCGGGTCTGCGGGAACAGCAGCGTGAGGTCGTCGGCATAGCGGGTGATGTCCAGGTCGAGCCGCCCGTCATCGAGTTCGTCGCTATGGGTGAGGGCCCGCTGGGACACCGGATCGCTCCTTCTCGGTCGGCATGCCCCACAGTCTGGCGGGTTCCGCCGATGCCTGCCTGATCCGCGTCAATGCTCAGGCGAACGTGATCGCCTGCCGCCGCGCGGGCGCCTCGAGGTGCGGCACGTTGTTGAAGCTGAGCAGCCGCAGCGATCCGCCGCCCGCGATCAGCTCGCAGAAGCCGCTGTTGCGGCATTGCAGGTTCAGCTCGATCGCGGTGCGCGCCGGCGCCCCGGCGATGTCGGCCAGCGCGCGCCCGATCGCGCCGCCCGAGCTGACCACCAGCACCACGTCGTCGCGCGCAGCGCCCTGCACCGCCTCGTCGAGCGCCGCGCGCACGCGCGCGCCGAATTCGTCCCAGGTTTCCGGCACGCCGACGAGGCGATCGTCGGCCCAGGCCTGCATCGCCGAGCGGAACGCGCGCCAGTAGGCGCGGTAGTCGGCGCGCTGGTGATCGCGCGGGTCCGCGCCGTCCGACCAGGCCGCATAGAGGGCCTCGCCGTGGTACTCGTCCAGGCCGGCATGCGTGACCAGCCCCGATGCATCGGCGCCCATCGCGGCGATCACCTCGCGCGCGGTGTCCTGCTGTCGCGCCAGCGTGCCGGCCATCACCCGGGCGAA
>Ga0105106_10000792_pt1 | contig 22442 bp, 21 predicted proteins | sample PPLLaktember2015_5_FD_79109 | JGI IMG/M metagenome (GOLD analysis project Ga0105106, IMG submission 79109) | Freshwater sediment microbial communities from Prairie Pothole Lake near Jamestown, North Dakota, USA - PPLs Lake P8 Core (1) Depth... | ecosystem: Environmental > Aquatic > Freshwater >...
AATGCCTGGTTGTTCGCCCGCCTGGCCTGGAACCCGGACCTGCCCGTCGAAGCGCTCCTGCGCGACTTCTGTGAATCGGCCTTGGGTGATCGAGGCCCCGACCTGCCCGGATACTACCGCGCGCTCGAGGCGGCCTACGCGCTTGCTCTGGATATCCAGCCCGAGCAGCGCAAGCTGGCGGGCGGCGGCTTGTGGGACAGCCTGCGCAATCCCCCGGCCGACATGGGCGACCCGGCGCTCGCCCCGGCGGAAGTGCTCCTGCGCAAAGCGCATCAGAATCTCGCCATCGAAGAGTGGGTGCGCCGCGCCGGCCGCCACCTGGAGTCGGCCCGCTCCGCCTCGCATCCTGCCGCCTGGGAGGCGGAGCGGACCAACTTCAATCTGCACAACGCCTGGCTGTCCTTCGACCTGGCGCGCGTCCAGCTTCTGGCGGCGACTCACTCCGGCCTGGGCGCCACCGGCGCCAAGGTCCTCCTGGGGGAGGCCGACCGCCAGCTTGGCATCGTCCTGGCCTGGGGTCGGGCCCACATTCTCGATCGCCGCCACCGCAGGCACTTCCGCCTGCAGCACCACTACTTCTGGCGTCTGCGACTCGATCGCATCCGCCAGCGCCTATTCCCCGGGGCGATTCGTGCGCTCCTTGGCCGGGCGACAGACGCCATCCGGTTATTGTGGTACGCTATCACGCTCCGACATGCGTTCGACAAGGATTGACAACGGGGCTGAAGGAAGACGTGCGCGTGCCCCGCACCCCTCGCGTGAGGTGAATCAGAATGCCTGAGTACCGGATCATCGTGAATCCGACGTCGGGTCGAGGCATGGGAGGGAAGTCGATCCCGTCGATCAGACAGCTGCTGGAGGCTGCCGGACTTGAGTTCGACATTGTCCAGACGGAAAGGCCCTGGCACGCGGTCGAGCTGGCCGCCCGGGCCGTTGCCGACGGATGCCGGGTGGTGGTGGCGGCCGGCGGCGACGGGACGGCCAATGAGGTGTTGAACGGCCTGATGCGGGCCCGACAATCAGGTGGCGGGCGAACGGCAGCGCTCGGCCTGATCTCGGTCGGGCGGGGCAATGACTTCGCCTACGGTGTGGATGTCCCCGCGGGCGTCGAAGCCGGCTGCCGCCTGTTGGTTGAGGACCGGCGCATTACGATCGATGTCGGCCTGGTCAGCGGCGGCCTGCATCCCGAGGGGCGCTACTTCGGCAACGGCGTCGGCATCGGGTTCGATGCCGTGGTCGGTTTCGAAGCGCTCAAACTGCGCCCGCTCTCCGGCTACGCCTCCTACCTGGTCGCCGCACTCAAGACGATCTTCCTCTACTTTCGCGCTCCCAAGGTGCGGGTGGAACTGGACGACGGGGAGCGGACGCTGAACGCGCTAATGGTCTCGACAATGAACGGCCGCCGACTGGGCGGCGGGTTCCACATGGCCCCCAACGGCGACATGAGCGACGGCCTCTTCGATGTCAGCCTGGTCGAGCAGGTCAGTCGGGCGCGCGTCTTGGCGCTGATCACCCATTTCACCCGCGGCACACAGGCGGGAGAACCGGACGTTCACACGTCCCGGAGTGCGAAGGTGCGCGTGACCGCCCTGAGCGGCGTGCTGCCGGCGCACGCCGACGGCGAGACTCTGTGTGTGGACGGCACGCAATTGGAGCTGCAGAACCTGCCGCGTCAGATCGAGGTGATCACCAGGCGGGGGCAGGCGGCGTGATCTCGCCCAGGACGCTCGTCGACGGAACCCTGTGGACGGTGACGCGGGCGCTGTGCCGCGTCGACGACGATCAGCTCGACAAGGTGCCTTCGCACGGGCCGCTCATCCTGGTCTCCAATCACATCAACTTCATTGAGGTGCCTCTGGTCCTGACGCATCTGAGGCCGCGCCCGGTGACCGGGTTCGCCAAGGCAGAGACCTGGGACAACCCGGCCATGGCCTGGCTTTTCGACCTGTGGTCGGCCATCCCGCTGCGCCGCGGGGAGCCGGACCTGGAGGCGATGCGACGCGCGCTGGAGGTCCTGCAAGCCGGGCAGATTCTGGCCGTGGCCCCCGAGGGGACTCGCAGCGGCAGCGGCCGGATGGGACGGGGACACCCAGGGATCGTGCTGCTGGCGCAGCGCAGCGGCGCACCGCTGCTGCCGCTGGGCTTCTACGGCGGCGAGAACCTGCGCCGGAACCTTTCCCGACTTCGCCGAACCGAGTTCCATATCGTGGTCGGGAATCCGTTCCGTGTGGAGTTCCCGGCCGGGCGGATTGATCGCGAAGTTCGCCAGCGGATCACCGACGAGATCATGTACCAACTGGCCGCGCTCTTGCCCCCGGCCTACCGCGGGGACTACGCGGACCTTGGCCGAGCGACCGAGGACTGGCTCAGGTTCCCACCGGGTTCGTCCAGCAACCTGCCGGCCGGGCAGAGGGCCTTGCCGCTGGATTAACCCGCAGCGCGCTCGAGCATCGGCGCGGGCCTGATGTCTTCTTTCGGCCGCCGGCCCGGTTGGGCGCATTCGTCGGGCGGCAGCAAGAGCGTGCGGAATCAGCCAGGCAGCTGGCGGGCGTACCGCCCGTCGAGTGCCTTCAGCTTCTCGACCTTCGGCGTCGACAGACCCCCCTCGAACTCCGCCGCCAGCCAGCAGTCCAGCAGTGAACGTGCCAGTGCCGGGTCGACGATGTGCCCCCCCAGGGTCAGGATCTGAGCGTCGTTGCTCTTGCGGGCGCGTTCGGCCGAAAGGGGATCGTGGCAGCAGGCGGCGCGAATCCCGGGGACCTTGTTGGCGGCGATCGCCATACCGATGCCGGTCCCGCATATCAGGATGCCGCGCCCGCACACGCCTCGGGCGATGCGCTCGGCGACTTCGACCGCCACATCCGGGTAGTCGATCGGGGAGTCGGCCGAGAAGCACCCGGCGTCTTCGACCTCATGGCCGAGCTCGACGAGGTGGGCCTTCAGATCCTGCTTGAGGGCGAATCCGAGTTGGTCGCTGCCGATCAAGACGCGCATGTCGTCCGCCTCCGATCCGGCCGTGCTCAGCCGCTCAGCCCCGAGCCCAACGACAGCGTGTAAACGGGATAGTCCAGACCGCTCCGACGGAATCCCAGTCGGTCGTAGAGGGCCAGCGAAGGCAGGTTGCTCCGCTGCGTATTGACCGTCGCCCGGTCGAAGCCGCGCCGATGAAGCTGGCCAAGCGCGTCCGACACCAGCATGCTGCCCAGGCCGCGCCGCTGGAAGTCAGGGTGAACCGCCAGGCGGGCCAGATGGGCGCCCAGACTCGAGGCGGTAGAGACTTGGTAGCCGACAAGCCGCCCGTCGGACACGGCCACCGTGGCGACCTCCGCCTGTTCGAAGGCCTGACGCAAGGATTGCTCGGAGAGCTGCCACAGCGGCGCGAAGGCGAGTTGGTCAACAGCCGCCACTGCCGGCAGGTCACCCAGCCGCAGACCCCTCAACGCGGCCGGGGCAGGGGTGCTTGGGGGCGGCGGCGCCTCCCAGGCAAGGAACACTACCTCGTCCGTGCGCCGAAAGCCGGCCCCCTCCAGCATCGGCGCGAGCCGGTTCTCGATGGGGAGGGCGCCTACCTCGCTCACGCCGCCCTCGATCAGGAGGTCGAGCGCCGGACGCCAGAGCTGTGTCCAGGCCTGAGACGGGCTGAGGCCGGGGGCCACCATGAACAACCGCACCCAGGCACTCCCCGGGAGGTCGGGCGAGCAAGCCAGGCAGGCGACGCACTCTCTGCCCGAGCGCGCCAGGAGGAAGGGGCCCTGGTCGAGCAGGTCGAGCGGGTGGGTCCAGTCCAGATGTTCATGGCGTAGTTCGGCGTTCTGCAGGAGGCGGTGCACCTCGCGCTCATCCTGGCGCGTCGCGGGCTGTATGCTCAGATCGCGGTACATGCCGAAGGTGCCTGGGAGGAATACGGGGCGTCAGCGATTGTTCAGAAGCCGGCCGGGAAGGCGCAGGAGCTTCCGAAGGAGACGGCGCGTCGGTGATAAGCGGCCGGCTCCCTCGAGTCCGGACTGCATGCTGCCGAGCGCCTGGATCGGCTTGCCCAGACGGAGCTGAATCCGAGAGAGCGCCTGCAGGCTGAGTGCGCGGTTTTCTTCGTCGGGAGTCTCGCTGAACAGCTCGATCGAGCGGATGAAGGCCTGCTCGGCCTCCTCGAGTCGGTCGCAGGCTTCGAGCGCGGCGCCCAGGTTCCCCTGCGCCTGTGCCGCAAGCCCGGTCTCGCCCGCGGCCAGAAAGGTCTCCGGGGTCCCCAGAACGGCATCCAGGGCAGGTTGCGCCCGGCCGGCCTGCAGAAGGGTCACAGAGAGATTGTTGGCCGCCTGCGCGGCCAGGATCGGCTGGCCGGCGTCCAGGTATGCCCGGCGTGCCTCAGCGAAATCTCGCGCAGCCGGATCCCAGTCGCCTCGGCGGTAGGCGGCCGTCGCCGCCTTCATCCGCTGCTCAGGGGAAAGACCGGGGTCGCTCACTCGGTGATATCGATCAGGCCCTCTCCAAGTCCGCGCAACTTCTCCATCGACAGATCGCTCATGCGCCGGGCCAACTCGAGGTACGGCCGGTTTTCCGGATCAGCGATGAACTCGCGCAGCTTGGGTGTCATGCGCAGGAAGGCCTTGAGGGCACGCTGGGAAGCGTCCCAATCTCCCACGGGTCCCTGGCGATCGACGTAGTCCTGGACGTCGTGTCCGAGGGCGCCGGCGATGGACTCCAGGTGCGGAATCGGGATCGGTCGGTCGCCGCGCTCATAGGCGTTGATCTTGCTGGTCGTCAGGCCGGTGGCCTCGGCCAGTTGTCGGGCCGAGAGGCCCGCATCCGTCCGGTGCCCGTGCAGGACGGCGGCGATCATCCGGTTGCGCAGGCCCAGGACGACCGGCAGGTCCTCGCCGACGATCGGCGCCTGTTCGGCCTCTTCGAAATTCCAGAACTGGCGCAGGGGAATGCCCAGGTGATAGGCGTAGAGCTCGAGCTCCGGCAGCGAGATGCTGCGCCGGCCGGTCTCATACGCGGCCAGCATCCCGGGCGTCGTCCCGATCAAGGCAGCCGCTTCTTTCAGGCTCTTCTTGGCTGCCTTGCGCGCCATCCGCATCGTGGCGCCGAGCATCTTCGCGCGCAGGGACAACGATTGTCGATCGCCCATGGGTGTGCTCCAGTCGCATCAGTGGCCGGGATTATAGCAGATGCACGCGACTCCCGCCGCTGTCGCACGTCGTCTGCCGGAGGCCGGCTGCCGCGAGAGACGCGGCGGGGCCGTCACTGAGCGGCATTCCCCAATCGCGCCAGGAGGCCGGCGGCCGCCTGGCGAAGCGATTCGGTGCTGTTCTCCTCGCCGAAGCGCATCGAGAGCGGCAGATGCAGCGAGCTGGCCCGGCTGAGATTCTCGCCCATGTGGAAGACGGCACCCTCCACCTTGTGTCCCAGGCTCTTCTCGATCTCCTCCGTGCTCATCCCGGAGAGCCGCAGCGGCAAATTCGAGACAAGGAAGAGCTTCTCGGCCGGGATGTCCTCGACCTGGAGGTAGCTCATCAGCGCGCGAGTATTGCCCAGGACGGCCGCTTCAGGTGTGAACACGATGCACAGCAGGTCGGCCTGGGCCAGGACGAGCATGGCCAGCGGTGAGAGGTTCCGTCCGATGTCGACGAATACGTAGTCGAAGGCCGAGCGGGTCGCCTGGATCATCGGCCCCAGGCGGTCGGCTTGAAGCCCCGAGGCCTGCAGGGGATCGGTGGCGCCGGGCACGAGCTGGAAATCCCAGGCGCGCGGGGAGGGGAGCATGCGCCGCAGTGCCTCCGGGTTGAGCTCCTGGGGCGAGAGTTGGGTCAGCTTCATCAGGTCGGTGCGCGGTTCGCCGCCGGTGATGTAGGCCAGCGAACCGAGAGGCAGAACCAGGTCCACGACCGCCACGCGCGCCTCCGGGCGCAGCCGGGCGAACTCGTGAGCGATGTTCACGCACAGCGAGGAGGTGCCGGCGCCGCCGTTGGCGCTCAGGAAGGCGAGCATCCGGCCGGTCTGCCCCGCGTCTGGGCGCGCCGCCTGGGCCGACGCCTGGCGCGGCAGGGCGGCCAGGTGCCGCAGCAGCAGGTCGATCGCATCCGGCTGTTTGAGAATGTACTCGTTGAGGCCCGCTTCCAGCCCGGCCTTGACCTCCTCGGGGGCGCTGCGTGCGGTCAAGCCGAAGATCGGCTTCTGCGCGGTGCGCCGATCCCGGCGCAGCCGGCGGACGACTTCCGGTCCGTCGATATCGGGCAGGGCCATCTCCAGGATGACGGCGTCGGGCTGGTCGCGCCAGGCAATGATCAGCCCTTCCTTGCCGGAGGTGGTGTGCAGCAGTCGGTAGCCGGCGCCCGAGAGCATGTGCCGCACGAATCCGGCGGTCTTGGTGTCCGGTTCGATCAGCAGGACGGTCGCCTCAGGCAAGTTCCCCTCCACGGTCCGCTTGGCCTAGAACGGCTTCTCAGGAGGCATGAGGTAGCCGATCCCCTGCCGGGTGACGATGTGGATCGGATTCTTCGGATCGGGTTCGATCTTCTGACGCAGTCGGCTGAGGCACACCCACAAGATCTCCTTGTCGTCTTTGTACTCCGGCCCCCAGACGGTGGTCAACAGCTCTTCGGCCGTCATCACCTGACCCAGGGAGGCGGCCAGGGTCTGCAGCAGGCGATATTCGGTCGCCGTCAGGGCGATCTCCCTACCGGTGGAGGTCACCAGCGCCCGCGGCAGGTCGATGGTCAGCTCGTGGTGGGTGAGCACCGGTTGGTGGAAATCGGAGGCCTGCTGGCGCTCGGCCCGCCGGAGCACCGCCCGCACGCGCGCCAGCAGTTCCTGTGCCGAGAACGGCTTGACGATGTAGTCGTCGGCGCCGGCATCCAGACCGCGCACCCGATCGCGCTCCTCGCCCTTGGCAGTGATGATGATGATCGGCACGGCCGAGAACTCGCGGATGCGCTCACAGGCGGTGAACCCGTCCATGACCGGCATCATCACGTCGAGCAGGATCAAGTCTGGCTTCTCCGCCGCAGTGCGGTCGATGGCCTGCTGGCCGTCGGCGGCGGTGATCACCCGGTAGCTCTCGGTGTTCAGGTTGACTTCCATCAGGCGCAAGTAGCGCGGCTCGTCGTCCACGACCAGGACGGTCTTGACCTCACTCATGGTTGTCGCTCCGCTGCGATGCCTCTGTCGGAATGGGCGGCCCGACGGGGAGGACGAAGTAGAAGCTTGTCCCCTGGCCGGCCTGGCTTTCGATCCCGATCTCGCCGCCGTGCGCCTCGACGATCTTGCGGCAGATGTAAAGGCCCAGGCCGGTGCCTCGGACCGTGCGGTTGCCGGTCTGCACGCGGTAGAAGCGTTGGAACAACTGCGGCTGGTGTTCGGCGGGGATGCCCGGCCCGCTGTCGCGCACCTCGACGCGCACGCTGTCGCCCTGGTCGATGGCCCGCACGGTCACCGGCGACCCGGGGGCATACTTGTGTGCATTGCCGAGCAGGTTGTCGAGCACCTGGGCGATGCGGGCGGCGTCGATGAGCAGAGTCGGGAGCGTATCGGAAACCTCGAGCGTCAGCGGCATTTCCGGGGCGACCGAGAGCACGCGCGCGGCTGCGTCGCGGATGGTGCCGGTGATGCGGGCCGGCTCGAGCGTCATGCGCAGGGCGCCCGTCTCCAGGCGAGACGAATCGAGCAGGTTGTCGATCAGCTCGCGCAGCCGTTCGGCTTCCTCGTCGATGATGTGCAGGAACTCGGCCCGCGTGCTGCCGTCCCAGGTGGCGTCCTCGCGCAGCAGGGTGGTGACGTAGCCCTTGATGAAACCGAGCGGGGTGCGCAATTCGTGCGAGATCGTGGCGATGAATTCGTCCTGCATGCGCGCCAGCTCGCGTTGCGCTTCGAGCGTGGCGATGCGCGTGGACAGGCGGCGCGTCTCCAGCAATTGCCCGACATGCCAGGCGACGAACTCGGCCAGCCGGATGTGTTCGGGAGGGAAGGGCGGGCCGCCGAAGCGGCCGAAGACCAAGCCGCCCACACAGCGGCCGCCGACCATGAGCGGCAGACCCAGGTAGTCGCGCCTGCGTTCGCGTCCGGGGACGCCCGGGCCGCGGTCCTCCTTGCGCAAGATGGTCTCGCCGCTGCGGAAGGCCTCGGCCGCAGCCGGCTCGCCCCAGGCCAGGTCGGCCTCCTGCGAGCGGCCACGCCCCAGGGCGCGGGCGTAGGCCGGCTCGAGCTCGCGCGTATCCTCGTTTTGAATGTAGAGTGCCGCGACATCGAAAATGAAGATCGTGCGCGCCAGGCGGAAGATCGCATCCAGGCCGGCTTCGGTGTCGTAGGTCTCGGCCACGATGCGGGCGATGGCATAGACCGCATTGAGCTCGGTGCCGTGCTGGAGAGGGGCAACAGGCGCGGTGTCGCTCATCAGCTTGGGCCGCTGGCCGGGAGCAGGAAGGAGAACTGGGTGCCCGCGCCCTCCTGGCTCTCAACTCGAATCGAGGCGCCATGCCCCCCGAGGATCAGGTGGACCAGCGCCAATCCCAGACCGGTCCCTCCATAGCGGCGGGTGGTGGAACCATCGAGTTGGTGGAACGGTTCGAAGAGCTCGCCGATCCGCTCGCGCGGGATCCCGATGCCGGTGTCGCGCACACAGATCATCACGGCCGCCGACTGCAGAGAGGCTTGGATGGCGACGCTGCCTTCGGGCGGCGTGAACTTGACGCCGTTGTCCAGGAGCTGGTGCAGCACCCAGCCCAGCTTTTCCCGGTCGGCGCGCACGCGCGGCAGCCCGGGAGGGATTTCAGCGCGCAGGCGAACGCGCGCCCGCTCGGCTTTGTCCTTCAACCGGGCGATGGCCTCCTGCGCCAGAGGCTGAAGATCGACGTCGGTCAGGTCGAGGGTCACACCGCGCCGGGAGGCCGAGGAGAACTCAACCAGATCCTCCACCAGCCGTTCCAGCCGGTCGACGGCGCGGCGCACAACCTGCAAGGCGTCGGACTGCTCCGGCGAAAGCGATCCGAGCGAGCCCTGAGCCAACAGGTCGACGTATCCCACGATCTGGCTCATCGGGGTGCGAAGTTCATGCGAGACGTTCGAGATAAGGTTGGCCTTCAGCTGCCCGAGCTCGCTCAAACGTTCGAGGGCTCGGCGCAGCTCGGTCGTGCGCTCGTCGACCCTCAGTTCGAGTGTGCGGTTGGTCTGCTGCAGCGCCCCGTGGAGTTCGAGGATCTGGCGGGTGATGGCCCGGTCGAGGGTCTCCCGATCCAGGATCTGAAGGTCGACCAGCGTCTGCCCGAGCAGGCGGCTCTCGCCGGCTGAGGCCAGCTCGGCCTGACGTTTAAGGGCGCGCGCCAGCTGCGCCTCGTTGACCAGACCTTGCCGGACGAGGTACTCCCCGATGCGCGGCACCGCGGCTTCCGGCTCGACGGCCGCCTGGGGCGTTTCGGCATAGCGTTCGAGGTAGGTGCGTTCGGCCAGCAGGGCTACCAATACCAGGTCCACACCGCAGGTCTGGCAGACGCGGCTGTCCGAAGCAAGGGAGGCTCCACAATGCGGGCAGAGGGAAGCACCAGCAGCAGGTGGGCGATTATGCGGACCAGGCATCCTGAGTCGCCGGCAAAGCGACCCGCGTATGATAGCCGGTCCCGTGCCTGCAGGCAAGCGCTCAAAGCGCAAGCCGCCTGTAAGGTAATTGCCACCCATTCCGGGTGATAATCGAGTCGGTTCCTGGAGGAGGCCGCGAATGGCCATCGAGGTATTGCTGGTCGACGACGATCCGGATCTGGCGGTGATGCTGCGAACGCTGTTGCGCGGCCAGGATATTCAAATCCGCTCGGTCCTGGACGGGAAGGCAGGCATCGAGTCCTGCCGACAGTCCGCCCCCGACGTGGTGATCCTCGATCTGCTCATGCCCGAGGTCGATGGCTGGGAAGTCTGCCAGCGGATCCGCGAATTCAGCGACGTGCCGATCCTGATCCTATCGGCTCTGGGCGCGCCTTCCAGCGTGGCCCGGGCCCTGGATGCCGGCGCGGACGATTATCTCATCAAGCCAGTCCATGCCAGTCTTCTGGCTTCTCGACTGCGCACGCTGGTGCGGCGCCGGGTCCTGGCCGAGGCACGTGACGCAGCAGCTTGATTCCGGGTTGAATGCCCTGACGCGGGCTTGGCAACCGTCTCCACTCTCCCTCCACGCAGCTGCGGCTGCGTGGAGTGGTTAAGGGGACGGCGCCTGGTCGTCAGCGGCGGCTAGAGGCTGGCGCGCGTGATCCCACCGTCGAAGAAGACCGATTGTCCGTGAATGTAGCTGGCGGCCGGCGAGGCCAGCCAGGCCACCACTTTGCCGTACTCCTCGACCGTCCCCATTCGGCCGAGCGGGATCTCATGGGTGAGCTTGGCCTGCTCCGCCTCGATCGTCGTACCGGCGCGGCTGGCGCGGTCGCCCAGCAGCGTCTGCACCCGTTCCGTCCAGGTCCAGCCGGGGTTGATGGCGTTGACCCGGACGCCGCGCCGCCCGACCTCCGCCGCCAACGACTTGAGCATGCCGATGACGGCCAGGCGCAGGGAGTTAGACAGTATCAGGTTGTCGATCGGCTGTTTGACGGAGTAGGACAGCGAGGCGACGATGCTCCCCGACTCGCGCTCAAGCATCCCCGGCAGTGCCGCTCGACAGAGCCGGACGGCGCTCATGACGGTCAGTTCGAAAGCCTGCGCCCACTCGGCATCGCCCAGTGCCATGAAGCCCCCTGGCGGCGGCCCACCCGCGTTGAGAATCAGGATATCGATGCGACCAAAGCGGGCCAGGGTTTCCTGGACCAGCCGCTCGATGTCGGACGGCTGAGTCAGGTCAGCGATCACTCCCAGCACCGGACGGCCGGTCTGCGATTGGATATCGGCCTGGGCGGCCAGTATCTCCTGCGTGCGAGAGCAGATCGCCAACGAAGCGCCCTCGCGGGCCAGCGCCAGCGCGGCGGCCTTGCCCAGGCCGCGTGACGCAGCCGCCACAAGCGCCACCTTGTCTTTCAGCTCGAGGTCCATGGGACACGCCTCCGACGGCCGGTGTGGGGCGGGGCCCTCACAGCGGCATGAACTCGTGGTCGATCACCTGGACGTCCGGCCGGTAGCGTTCGACCCACCCCGGGATGCCCGCCAAGACCCGCTCAACGTGATTGCGGTCGTTGGCCACGACGACGCAGGCGATCAGCGACTGCGAGTGGCTGTCGCCGTAGTCCACTTCGGCGGCCGAGATATTGAACTGTCGATGCAGGGCGCTCAGCAGGGGTTTGAGCCGGCCGCGCTTCTCCTTGAGCGAGGCGCAGCCGGGCAGACGCAGATGCAGGCTCAGGGCGCCGACGTGCATGCCGGGAGTGTAGCCGCGGCGCGGCCTGGTGACAAGCCGCAGCCGACGAAGAGGGTTATAATGGAATCATGCGTAACGTCGTGCTCATCACACTCGCCGTTCTGGCGGCGGCCTCGGTTCTGGTCGGGACATGGCTTGTCGTCCGCACCGTGCAGGAGTCGACTCGCCCCGTGGCCGATCTTTCGTCCAGAGTCGGCACGCAGGTGGCCGCCATCCTGCATCCCACGCCGACTATCGTGCCCGATCCGGTGACCATCGTGCGCGAGGTGCGGTCGCTGGCGCGCCTGGAAACCATCCAATACAGCGTCGAGAAGGTGATCACGGCTGAGTCAGGGCAAGGGCCGCTGGGCTTCCTGTTCGGCGATCGGCTGCTGCTCATCGCCCACGGCGTCGTGATCGCCGGAGTAGACCTGGGACAGCTGGAGCCGCAGGACGTCTGGCTCGATGCCCAGGGGCGGGCCTATCTTCGCCTGCCGGAAGCTGAGATCTTCGTGGCCACGCTCGACAACGAAATGTCTTACGTATACGACCGCGAGACCGGGCTGCTGACGCGGGGGGACATCACGCTCGAGGCAGCCGCCCGCCAGGCAGCCGAAGACGAGATCCGCCGGGCGGCCCTGGAAGACGGCATCCTCGAACAAGCACGCGTCAACGCCGAGAACGCGCTCTACCGCCTGCTGCGCGCCATGGGTATCCCCGATATCCTGTTCGTCACCGAGGACTCGGACGTTCCCCATCCGGCGTTGACCCCAACGCCCTGACCTTCCACTGAGCTGCCTACCCTGGCCGAGGCTGCTGGGCGCCTGTGACGGACGCGCGTGGATTCGCGCAGCGCCGGCCGGCCCGGCTGCCAAGGACAGACCGGCTGGGGTGGCTCCCTGCTCGGGGTATTGCACGCCCGGCCATGCCACGCCAGCGGCTGGGGCCAGGCTCAGCCAGGGCAGATCCGAGTCTCGTGTCACACCCCTTGCGCCTGCGATCACGAAGACCATGGTGCCCTCGGTGTTCAGCTCAGCCGCCCTCTGATCGGATGCCGCCAACTCGGCCGGCTCCCGCTTGTGTTCGCGACAATCATGTCATAGAGTGGACGTAGCGCGTCCGGTCTCCAGAATGGGGGCTGACCAAGGTTGCCAAGACTCCCAGCGAGGCAAGCATGACTCGACGCCGATTCTCCCCGCTGATCCTGCTCCTGGCTGCAGCCTGCGGAGTCCCGCAAGCGGCAGCCCCGAGTGAGGCACCTACGGACATCCCAATCCCAACGGCGACGCGCACAAGTCCTCCGGTTCCGACCATCCGCCCGACCGCGACCGGACCGAGCCGGGAGTACATGGAACAGCTGGACGCGATCTATACCATGGTGGTTGTGATCGAAGGCAACGCGACGCTGGTCGCCGAGACTGCCTCTCGAGTTGCCTCCGGCTCCGTGGACGAAGTCGCCTCAGAGGCTATGCTGGCGGATGTCGAGCGAGTGATGACCCAAGTCGACGGGATCAGCTCCACGCTGCAGGTGACGAGCGAATTCTCGGAGTCCTGGGAAGAGGCGCTGGGGGTGCATGCTCAGACTCGGGAAATCCTCGCGGCCTGGAGGGCCGGGACGATCGATCCGGGCGAGGCCGCCCTGGAATTGGAGGAGGTGCGGGCGTCGGCTGACCACGCCTCGCGTTTGGCGGAAACCCGGATTGCGCCGCTAATCGGCTCAACCCAGGCAGAGATGGAGTCCGCGCGCGGACTGTTCCTGGCCGGCGCCATCGCGGATGCGTTCGAAGAGCCCGTGCCGGTGTATGCGTGCGGAGAGGGCGAGTCCGCGGAGGCCGGCGCGGGCCTGACCGGGAGGATCGCCTTCACCTCCGTTCGGGATGGTGATCCGGAGATCTATGTCATCAACGCCGACGGGTCGGGGGCGACTCGCCTGACCGACAGCCCGGGCGGTGACTATCACCCCTCCTGGTCGCCGGATGGGAGGCGCATCGCCTTCTACTCCGAGCGCGAAGGCAATGCCGAGATCTATGTCATGAACGACGACGGCACGCAGGTCACCCGGCTGACGAACCACGCGGCGCAAGACTACGACCCGGCCTGGTCGCCGGACGGCACGCAGATCGCCTTCCATTCCCACCGCTATCAAGGGGCGGGGAGGATCTACGTGATGAACGCCGACGGCTCGGATGTCCACCGACTGACCGACCCGGCCTTCGACGATTGGTCCCCCTCCTGGTCGTCCGATGGCGCCCAGATCGTCTTCAACTCGAGCCGCAGCGACGATCGCGACATCTGGGTCATCAATTCCGACGGCACGGGATTGCTCGATCTGACCGATAGCCCCGTGGGGGATGACTGGTGGCCGGATTGGTCTCCGTCCGGCAACCGAATTGTCTTTCACTCGGCCCGCGACGGACATTTCGAGATCTACACGATGGACGCGTCGGGTGAGGACGTCATCCGCCTGACGAATAGCCTCGCCGGAGGGTATGACCCGGCCTGGTCGGGGGATGGGACTCACATCGTCTTCACTTCGGATGGAGCTGGCAATCGGGAGCTTTGCGCAATGCGCTCCGACGGATCGGGCTTGTTCAACGTGACCAACAACCCGGCCCACGACTGGGGCGCCGACTGGGGACCCTAAACTGACAGCCCGGGTCTTTCCCGTCCTCGCCGCGCCGCTACGCCGCCGTACCGGGCATGCCCGGACCGCCGCCTCGGGCGCGATCCCTTCTCAAAGCCTGCGCGTCCAGCCGGGTGCCGCGTAGCGCGCGCTCGTCAGCTCATCGGCGCGGCGCCATTCCTCGTCGCTCAGCGACTGCTCGTCGAACCGCAATTCCAGCGCACGGCTGAAGCCGGTGATGAAAGCCTGCGCCGCATCCGCCCACTCGACAGTTCTGCCCAGGCATGCCTGGACCGTCGTCGCCCGGCGGCCAAGCGCCTTGGCTGCCTGGCTGCGGGCTTCCTCATCCGCGAAACGCAATGCCAGGCACACCCGCCCGATATCCCCGGATAGCGGAAGAGATCCGTGTTGGAGTACGCCTGCTCGGCGCCGCACCTGAGCGCTGCCGATCAGCTTGCGCCCGCCGACGGTGATCTCGTACGCGCTCGGGGCCTGAAAGCAGATCGGATTCGATCGCTCGGCCTCGCCCTCTCCGGCAGCCGGCTGCACCTGAGCTTCTAGGCCGAGTTCATCCAACGCGGCCAGGAGACCGCGGCTCAAACGCTGGTAGCTGGGGAGGACCCCGCCTGCCATCAGCGGGTGACGCTCGGGGGCCGCGACGGAGTAGGTCAGCTCATCGATGTGCAGGATGGCTCTGCCGCCGGTCGGGCGGCGGACCAGGTCCCACCCCAGGCGACGCAGACGAGGCTCATCGACATCGCTGTGCGGTTGCGCATACCCGAGCGAAAGGCAGGGCGGGGCCCAGGCATACAGGCGCAGCGTCGGCGGGGAGTCGCCGGCGACGACCGATTCGAGGATGGCCTCGTCGAGGGCCATGTTCTGCGGTCCCGAGAGGGGTCCCGCGACCACGACCCGCCAGTGGTTGGTCGAATCCATGCGGCCGATTATAGCGCCCGAGGCGCGGTCGAGCCGCGCGCTGAGCTCCAGCCGAGAGGGGCGGCCGGCGGCGGTGGAGGCTGGCCTGCGTGGTACACTACGCCGTCAGCCGCCTCAGGCGGCGTCATTCTGTGATCATGATGCGCATGGGCACGAGACGCCTCGCCTCCCGACACCTTCTCTGGATCTCGGCCGCCGTGGTGCTCACGGCGTGCGGTGCGCCGCCTTCGGCGGATACCCCAGCCTCGGGCACGCCGACCGCGCACATTTCACCCCTTGTGACGCCGACCTCCTTGCCGACGCCCGCCGGGCAGAGTCTGCCTGCCGACGGGCCGCGGGTGAGTGTCTGGCTCTCCTGGGGCCCGCAGGCGTTGCAGCCTCTGCTGCGCCTGGCCGAACTCTTCCGGGAAGACCATCCGGACGTCCAGTTCGAAATCGTCTACTATCGGGAATCGGAACTGGCGGCCGCATTCGCCGAGGCGATGCGGTCAGGCGCCGGGCCGACGATCGTCATCGGCCCGGACACCTGGGGCCCGGCCCTTTGGGCGCAGTCCTCGATCCAAGATCTGAGCGAGTTGATGGCGGCCAGCCTGCGCGAAGCCCTGTACCCGGTGGCGCTGAGGCAGGCGGAATTCGAAGGCAGCCTCTTGGGCCTGCCGCTTGAGCTGCACGGCACGGTCCTGTACGCGCGCGCTGCGCAGGTCCCGGCTCCGATCGAGACGGTCGGTGAGTGGCCCGCGGCGGCCGCCGCGGGAACGCGCGCGGCGTTCGATCTGGGAGTCGATCGCGTCGCCTCCTTTCTGACCGCCTGCGGTGGTGAGTGGATGGATTCATCGGGCGCGCCGGCGTTCGAGACCCCCGCGGGGCTGTGCTGGCTGCAGGTCGTGCTGAACCTGGCACAGGCCGGAACGGTCCCGGCAGGGAGCGGGGAGGATTTGCGTCGCTTCGAGGCCGGCGAGGCGGCCTGGATTCTGGGTGATACGCGCGACCTCGAGCGGCTGCGGTTGTCGGTCGGCGAGCGAGATCTGCGCATCGACCCTTGGCCGGCCGTCGAGCTGGGCCAGCGGCGGCTGTCCGGATTCGTCCGAACGCAAAACGCCTACCTCGCCTCCGGCCTGGCGCCCGAGGACCTGCAGGCCTCATGGACCTTCTTGGCCGACTTGATGTCGCCCGAGGCGCAGCAGGAGCTGGCCGACCCGAACGGCGCGGATCACCTGCCGACGATCCAGGGAGTCATCCTGGAAGATCCGCTGCGCGCCGCAGCCTTGGCGGCCTTGGTTGACGGCGTGCCCTACCCGAGGCAGGCGAGGTTCGAGGCATTCCGCATCCCGTTGCAGCGCGCCATCGACACGACCGCGCGGTTGATCGGGAACCTGCCGCTGATCCTCGAGAGAGCGGCACGAGAAGCCGAGCTGGCACTCGCGCCCACGCCAACACCTTGAGCCCGATGGCGAGCGTGCCTCCCGGACCCAGCCTGCGCGTGAGGACCTAGATGACCGTCCCCGACTGGGTAAAGGACTCCGTCTTCTACCAGATCTTTCCGGACCGCTTCGCCAACGGCGATCGATCCAACGATCCGCCGAACGTTCAGCCCTGGGGGGCGCGCCCGACGACCGACGGCTTTCAGGGGGGCGACCTGCGCGGCGTGATCCGGCGCTTCGACTACCTGCTGGATCTGGGCGTCAGCGCGTTGTACTTCACGCCGATCTTCCAGGCCACCTCCAACCACCGCTACAACACCACCGACTACTACCGCATCGATCCGAGGCTTGGGCGGCGCGAGGACTTCGACGAACTGCTCGAGATCGCCCATCGGAACGGCGTGCGCGTCATCCTGGACGCCGTCCTCAACCACTCCGGTCGCGGCTTCTTCGCCTTTCAGGACCTGCTCGAGAACCAGGCGCACTCGCCTTACCGGGACTGGTACCATGTCCGCCGCTTCCCGCTGGACGCCTATGGCGAGGGGGAAGCCGAGAACTATGCGGCCTGGTGGGGTTTCCGCAGCCTGCCGAAGTTCAACACCGGCAACCCGCAGGTGCGGGAGTTCCTGCTCGGCGTCGGGAAGTACTGGATCGAAGCGGGTGCGGATGGCTGGCGGCTGGATGTCCCGAATGAAATCGACGACGACAGCTTCTGGGCCGAATTCCGCGAGCGGGTCAAGTCGGCCAACCCGCAGGCCTACCTGGTCGGCGAGATCTGGGACGTCAATCCGCGCTGGGTCGGGCCGCGGCACTTCGACGGCCTGATGAACTACCCGCTGCGCAGTGCGCTCCTGGAGTGGGTGGCAGAGGCGAAGCGGGCGACCACGGATCTGGCGACCGGGATCGAGTCGCTTCTGACCGCCTATCCGTCGGAACATGTCTTCGCCAGCTACCTTCCTCTTGGCTCGCACGACACGGCGCGTGTCCGAACCCTGTGCGGCGGCGAGGCGCGCAAGGTGCGGCTGATGGCGTTGATCCAGTTCGGGCTACCCGGTGCACCGGCCGTCTTTTACGGAGACGAGGTCGGATTGGAGGGTGGGAAGGATCCCGACTCGCGCCGGGCTTTCCCCTGGAACGAGGCGGAGTGGGAGCCTGGCCTGCGCGACCACTACCTCCGGCTGATCGGTCTGCGGCGCAAGTTGGAGCCGCTGCGCCGCGGTGAGTATCTGCGCCTGCTGGCTGACGACGCCGCCGGCGTGTACGCCTTTGCCCGGAAGACCGCCGCTCAGGCGGCCATCGTTGTCGCCAATGCCTCAGGCTCGACGCGCCTGGTCGAGCTCCCGGTCTCGGCCGTCGGCTGGGCGGAGGGGACGCCCACGCAGGACGAATTGCACGGGACGCCTCGCACGGTCACGGCCGGAGCCGTTCGGCTGCGTCTCCCCCCATTCGAAGGAACGATCATCACCGCTCCATCCGACTCGCGCGTCTGATCCAGCCGGCACGGCCCCGGAGCAGGCAGCGCTCGCGAGCCCGGATGTATAATCCCCCCGATGCACCTGATTCTGACGCACGACCAGGCTGATTTCGATTCCGTCGCGGCGTTAGTCGCTTCGCGCCTGACGGAACCGTCCGCGTACGCCGTCCTGCCGCGCCGGCTGAACCGCAACGTGCGCGCCTTCATGACGCTGTACGGCGACGCCTTGCCCCTGGTCGAGCACGACGAACTGCCGCGCGAGGCCGTCGAACGCGTCACGCTGGTCGATACCCTGTCGCTTCCCTCACTGAAGGGTCTGAGCCCTGACACGCGCGTGCATGTGGTTGACCACCATCCGAAGGAAGGGGCATCCGAGGCCGGTTGGACGTACCATCTGGAGGAGGTCGGGGCGACCACCACGTTGTTGGTCGAGGCGCTGCAGGAGAGCCATCCCCAACTTGGCCTGGTCGAGTCGACGCTGCTGCTCCTGGGCATCTACGAGGACACCGGCTCGCTCTCCTACGGCAGCACGAGTCCACGCGATGTGCGCGCCTGCGCCTGGCTGCTCGAATCGGGCGCCAGCCTGACGATCGCGGTCGACTTTCTCAACCATCCGCTTTCCCCCGGACAGCGAGAGCTGTACGACCGCCTGCTCGAGTCGGCTGAGACCCATCTCTACCACGGGCTGTCGGTGGTGGTCGCCTGCGCCGCAGCCGAGGGGCTGACCGAGGAGATCTCGACCCTGGCGCACAAGCTGCGCGACCTGTTCGACCCGGCCGGGCTGTTCGTCCTGGTGGCTCTGGACGGCAACGTTCAGCTGGTGGCGCGCTCGTCGACCGAGGCGATCGACGTGGGGCGCGTGGCGCAGCACTTCGGGGGCGGAGGGCACGACCGCGCCGCTGCGGCGCTGATCCGCAAGCGGTCGGTGGAATCCGTACGCGGCGAGCTGCTCACGCTCCTGGCTGAGAACATCCGGCCCGACCGGACCGTGGGCGAGATCATGTCGCGCGGCCCGCAGCTTCTCGAGCCCGCGGCGCGTGTCGCCGATGCCGCCGAACGTATGCAGCGCTTCGGGCACGAGGGCTATCCCGTCGCCGAGGGCGGGCGCGTGGTCGGGCTGTTGACCCGACGGGCGGTGGACCGAGCGATGGCGCACGGGCTGGGGTCGCTGCCCGTGGCACAGGTGATGGACGCCGGGACATTGACCGTTCTGCCGTCCGATTCAGTACAGCACCTGCAGCGCGTGATGATCCAACACGACTGGGGCCAGGTGCCGGTCGTCGATCCTGAGAGCGGGACGATTGTCGGCATCGTGACGCGCACCGATCTGCTCAAGACGCTGGCCAGCGCCGGTGCGCCGGCCACGCCGAACCTGACCGAGCGACTGCGGGCCGCGCTGCCGCCGGCTCGCTTCTCCTTGCTCGAGGAGATCGGACGCCAGGCGGAACGGGCCGGCGCGGCAGTCTACATCGTCGGCGGTTTCGTGCGCGACCTGCTGCTGGGCACGCCCAGCGTGGATCTCGACCTGGTGGTCGAAGGCGACGCAGTCCGGCTGGCGCGCGACCTGGCCGAGGCCTACGGCGGCCGGACCAGCAGCCATCATCGCTTCGGGACCGCCAAGTGGCGGCTGGACCGGCGCAACCGCGCCTTGCTGGAGCGCTGCGGAGGCAAGCAGGCTGCCGAGGCGTTGCCGGAGAGCCTCGATTTCGTCAGCGCTCGCACCGAGTTCTACACGCACCCGACCGCGCTGCCTTCGGTCGAAAGAGGCAGCATCAAGCTTGACCTGCACCGGCGCGACTTCACGATCAATACACTCGCGCTGCGTCTGGACGGCCGCTTCTTCGGCACCCTTCTCGACCCGTGGGGCGGGCAGCGGGACCTGGAACAGCGTCTGGTCCGGGTCTTGCACTCGATCAGCTTCGTCGACGACCCGACGCGCATGCTGCGTGCCGTCCGGCTGGAGCAGCGTCTGGGCTTCTCGATCGAGTCCCGGACCCTGGAGCTTCTTGGGCAGGCGCTGCCGCTCCTGGATCGAGTGAGCGGAGAGCGAATCCGCAACGAACTGGTCCTGATCTTTCGCGAGGCTCGCCTGGCGGAGATCATGGGGCGGCTGCGAACCCTGGGACTGCTCCGCTCGATTCATCCGGGGTTGGCGTGGGACGACTGGTTGGCGGGGCGCTTCGCATTGGCCGAGAGCTTTCGGCCGCAAGAGACCTGGCGGATGCAGTCGGAGCCGGAGGCGCAGTTCTTGCGCATCGCACTGTGGGTCTTCCGGCTCCCTGAAGGCGAGGCACACGCCGTCTGCCGGCGCCTGAGCCTGCCGCTGGCGGTCGAAGAGCCGGCCCTGGAGGCCAATCGACTGGGCCTCGAGCTCAGCGGGAAGATCGAGGCGATCCGCCCGAGCGAGTGGGTCTCGCGTTGGGAAGGCCTGCACGAGGCGGCCCTGGCTGCAGCCTGGCTGGCCTTCGACGAAGGGTCACCGGCTCGAGCGATCCTCGAGCGCTACCTGGAGGACTGGCGGCATGTGATGCCGGCCACGGATGGCAACGCGCTGCTCAAGGTCGGCCTGCCTCCTGGACCGGAGTACAAGCGCATCCTTTGGTCCCTGCGGGCGGCTCGGGTGGATGGCGAGATCAGCAGTACTGCCGAGGAGGAGGCGCGGCTGGCCCAACTCTTGCAGGAGGCGCGTCAGACCGGTGGATAGTCCGCAGGTCGAGATCCGCCGGGCCACCGAGGACGATCTGCCCGGGATGGAGTGGGAGGGTGAGTTCCGGCACTTCCGCCGTCTCTATCGGGCGGCCTTCCTGGATGCCTGCCAGGGCCGAAAGACGATCCTGCTGGCGAAGAGTGACGGCGTGATCGTGGGGCAGCTGATCGTGCAGTTCGGCACCGACCTGGCCTGCCTGCCCCGTCCGGAATTGACCGGCTACCTGTACTCGTTCCGCGTCCGCGAGGGCTTTCGCGGTCGGGGCGTGGGCAGCCAACTGATCGAGACCGCCGAGGCCGCGCTGCGGGAACGGGACTATCAGCAGGCAGCCATCGCGGCCGCAAAGGTGAACCCGCGGGCGCGTCGGTTGTATGAGCGACTCGGCTACTCGGTCGTCGGCGAGGACCCTGGGCAATGGTCGTACCTGGACGACCGCGGGATCGTGCGCAACATCGCCGAACCCGCGCATATTCTGGCGAAGGGGCTGTAGGACGTAGGATGAGGTCACGCTCCGGCGCGTGGGTCTTGGGAGTCGGCCTGACGGCCGTCGGGTTGCTGCTCCTGGCCGTGAATCTCGGACTGCTCCCGCTTGACGACCTCCCGCTGCCGCCGCTCCTGGTGGTGTTGGCCGGCGTGTGGCTGACGGCCGACGCCTGCCGGATCCCCGGCCGGCGCGGGGTTACCGCCGGCATCCTGGTCATAGCGGGCGGGTTGTTCTGGACCGCCGTATCGGTCGGCTGGCTCGAGGAGGGGCACTTCCTGGGGGTCTTGCTCATCGCCTTGGGTGTCGGCGTCCTACTCCGTCATGCGGCGCCGGGCCGCCGCTGAGCCTCGGACGCGCATGGACCGATCCCGACCCTGCTGCGGTGTCTCCCCCCGGCTGATCCTTCTCCTTGTCGTCGTCGCAGCCGCTGCCTGCGGCACCCCTGCACCGGCGACCCCCGGCTGGCGCTTGTTGCCGCCGTGGACCGGCGAGGCTCCGCGTCCGGCCCCAACGTCGGTGCCGAGCCCCGTCCCCGATCCGATCCTGGCTCTCCTTCCGCCTACCCGTGCACCCGGGGAGGCCTACGCTGCGCCGACGCCGGATGCCTCCCGGCCGACTCCGGTCATGCGCACCGAGCCTGAGTACTACACGGTCCAACCCGGCGACACGCTCAACCTCATCGCCTACCGCTACACCATCGGTCTGGCCCAGGTCATGCGCGCCAACGGCATCGTCAACCCCGACCTGCTCTCGGTCGGCCAGCAGCTGGTCATCCCGGCGCCCTCCGGGCGGTCGTTCGGCCCAAGCTTCAAGGCCTTGCCGGACTCCGAGATCGTCTACGGTCCGGCTTCAACGCTGCTCGACGTTAACAGGACGGTGGCCGAGTGGGGCGGCTACCTGAGCCGCTACGGGGAGGAGGTCGAGGAGCGGAACCTCAGCGGGGCGCAGATCGTCGTGACCGTCGCCCAGCGCTATTCGGTCAACCCGCGCCTCCTGTTGGCGCTCTTGGAGCATCAGGCCCATTGGCTGACCCGCACCGATGTGGCCGCCGAAACGCTCGTCTATCCCCTGGGGTTTGTCGAGCATCGCCTCGGCGGACTCTTCGGCCAGCTCTCTTGGGCGGCGGACGCGCTCAACACGACCTTCTATGCCTGGCGGGCGGGGTGGGCTGGCCCGTTCCTTCTGGCGGACGGCCAGGCCGTGATCCCCGGCGCGGGAATCAACGCCGGGACGGCTGCTCTGCAGGGGTTGTACGCCCAACTGCTCGGCAGCGGAGCCTGGGAGCAGGCCGTCGGCGAGGGGGGCTTCTATCAGACCTATGTCCGTCTCTTCGGGATCCCTTTCGACCTGGCCATCGAACCGTCCCTCCCGCCCGATCTCAGGCAGCCAACGCTGCGTCTTCCGATTGAGAGCGGCTCGGTGTGGTCGTTCACCGGCGGACCCCATAGTGCCTGGGGCGCAGGTGCCGCCTTGGCGGCTCTGGATTTCGCGCCGCCCG